>Ga0210040_10005364_pt1 | contig 16366 bp, 17 predicted proteins | sample CryGeyCG12114_NA_FD_185462 | JGI IMG/M metagenome (GOLD analysis project Ga0210040, IMG submission 185462) | Groundwater microbial communities from aquifer - Crystal Geyser CG19_WC_8/21/14_NA (SPAdes) (version 2) | ecosystem: Environmental > Aquatic > Deep subsurface > Groundwater | place: USA... | reverse complement strand
CCGCCTACAGCTTCTTGGGGCCGTCGGGAACCTTCACGGAAGCGGCCCTCGCGCAGGTCCCGGAGGCCCGCGGCGCGACCTGGCGACCGGTCAACAACGTGGGCGAGGCGCTGGACGACGTGGTGTCCGGACGCAGCGTCGCCGCCATGATCGCGATCGAGAACTCGATCGAGGGCGGCGTGTCCGCGACGCAGGATGCGCTCGCGAACGTGCCGAACCTGCGCATCGTGGGCGAATATCTGGTGCCCGTCACGTTCGTGCTGGTGGCGCGTCCCGGAACCGCGCTCGCCGACGTGCGCACGGTCGCCGCCCACCCCGTCGCCTACGCGCAGTGCCGACGGTGGCTCGACGCCACACTGCCCGCCCACGGGCACCTCCCGGCGAGTTCGAATGCGCAGGCGGCCGCAGACCTGCTGGGCGACGGGGTGATGCTCGCGGACGCCGCGATCGCGCCACCGACCATCACGGACCACTACGACCTCGAGGTGCTGGCAGAGGGCATCGGCGACAACGCGAACGCCGTCACCCGCTTCGTGCTGGTGTCACGCGTCACCCGTATCCCGGAGCGCACCGGTGCGGACAAGACGAGCCTCATCGCCGAACTCCCCGACGATCGCTCGGGTGCCCTGCTGGAACTCCTCGAACAGTTCTCGACCCGCGGTATCAACCTGAGCCTCATCCAGTCGCGACCCATCGGCGACGTCCTCGGCCGCTACCGGTTCGTCCTCGACCTGGACGGCCATGTCGAGGACGAGCGGGTCGCGGATGCACTTCTCGGCGTGCGGCGGTTCAGCCCGAACGTGATCTTCCTCGGCTCGTATCCGCGCGCCGACAAGCTACCCACCGCGTCGACGCCCCGGTACGACGACGAGACCTTCGTCGACGCCAGAGACTGGCTGCGCGGCCTCCTCTCCGGCGAGGCGGACTGACCACCCGTCGACTCCGCGGCCCCTGCGGTCACAGCCGACCTGGATAGTTGTGGTTGCATAACTGAATGCGCCAGCGCCTCACCGCCGGAAAAGTCGCCGACGCTCTCGCGTGCGGCACGTCCGTACCGGTCCGCGGCGCTCGGGGACTCAAATGGTGACCGGCGCCGCCGCCCCGCGCCGTTTCGCCGCCCTCCGGGACAGGAATTCCCGGCCCTACCTGTTCACGGCCGGGCTGTCGATGATGGGCGACAACATCGAGCACGTCATCACCTACTGGGTGTTGTGGCAGGAGTTCCACTCACCCGCGCTCGCCGGCTTCCAGGTGATCAGCCATTGGCTCCCGTTCCTGTTGCTGTCCGTCTGGTTCGGCGGCCTCGCGGACAAGTACGACTGTCGCAAGCTGATCCAGATCGCCCAAGGCCTCTTCATGTTCGTCTCGGTCTGCTGGGCCGTGCTCTTCCTCACCGGCACGCTGCAGGTGTGGGAGGCCTGCGTCCTCCTCGTCCTCCACGGGTGCGCGGGAGCGCTGTGGGCACCGGCGGAGCAGCTGCTGCTGCAGGATTTCGCGGAACCGGCCGACCTCCCCGGCGCGGTTCGCATGAACGCGACCTTCCGGAGTCTCGGCATCCTGGCAGGGCCGATCGTCGGCTCGGTGCTGTTGGTCGGGCTGGGGCCGGCGTGGGGAATGTTCGCCAACGTCGTCTTCTACCTCCCCATGACGCTGCTGATGTTCCGTACTCCCTTCACCGGCCACACCCGGAGCGGGTACATCCATCGCGCACGACTCACGATCCTCGACGGGTTCCGCGTGCTCCGCTCGGTGGGCGGCGACCCGGTGCTCGTGGCGATGATCTCGCTCGCCGGTCTCGTCGCGCTGTGCGTGGGCGGCTCATTGCAGGTGGCGATCCCCGCCTTCGCGGATGCGCTCGGGGCCGGAAGTGAGGGTCTCGGGTACGGGCTGCTCCTCTTCGCGAACGGAGTCGGCGGAGTCGTCGGCGGATTCGTGCTCGAGGCGACGGGAGTGCTGAAACCCACCACCCGGGTTGTCGCCTGGGCGACGGTGCTGTTCGGCGTCACGACCCTCGTGGTGGCGACGACCGGAAGCTATGCCATCGCCGTGCTGGCGCTCCTGATCGGTGGCGTCGCGAACCTGGTGAGCACGTCGATCGGCCAGGCGGTCGTGCAACTCCGCGCGCCCGTCGAGAAGCGTGGGCAGGTCGTCGGCGTCTACAACATGTTCGGCAGCGGCCTGCGGACCGGCAACGGCATCACGATCGCCCTCCTCGGCGGGGCGATCGGAGTCGGCGGCGCGACCGCCGTCGGCGGCGCGGCTCTCGTCGTCGGAACACTCGTGATCGCCGTGCTCGCGCTCCGCGGTCGTCGCGCGACCGTCTGAGGGGTCACCCGTTCGAGCGAGCGGCTTCTTTCCCACCCGGGTCAGGAGCCGGCGGGCTCCTCGACGGGGGAGCCGATCGGGATCTCGGGCGCCGCGTCCTCGGGCTTGATCGAAGACTCCTCCGGCGGGAGTTCCGCCTGCCTCTTCGCGGACGCACCCAGCGCCGTGTGATCCGAGGCGGGCAGCCGGTCGGCTTCGGACTGCGGGATCTTCACGGTCAGCGCCAGGGGATCCACCCACGCCTTGATGGCGGAGGCCTTGCCGAACGTGTCGCCGTCCAGTTCGAACACCGTCGGCTCCTCCGGGCGGAGGATGATTTCCTTGCCCTTCAGGTAGCTGAGGGCCCGGACCTCGCGGCTCAGGTTGTTGAGCAGCTTCCGGCCCACGGTGCTGCGACGGAGCACGCCGTTCTCCCACACGATCTTCACCCAGATCTGGATCCAGCCGAGGAAGCCCTGGGGACGGAGGGCCACGATGTCGAAGAGACCGTCATCCACGGACGCTTCGGGCAGCAACAGGATATTGGCGGGCAGCGATCCGCAGTTGCCGATCATCAGCGTGTGCACCCGGAGGTTGCGGGCGGGCGCTCCGTCGAGCTGGAAGCGGAGACGGGTGTTGTTGTCGCCCTTGAGCGACTTGATGATCGCGTCGATGTAGGCGATCCAGCCGACCTTCTTCTTCAGGTCGTCGTTGGTGTTCTCGATCATCTGGGCATCGAGGCCGATCCCCGCCATGACCAGGAAGACGAGGCGCTCGCGCGAGTTGTCGGGGCGCCGGACCTCCGCGATGCCCAGGTCGATCTCCCGATCCGTGCCTTCGAAAGCGGTGGCGACCGACTCCTCGAGGTTGTTGAGCGTCAGATTGAGGTTGCGCGCCAGCAGGTTGCCCGTGCCGGATGGCAGCAGCCCGATCGGCACGCCGGAGTCGCGGAGCCCCTGCGCGACGGAGCGGACGGTGCCGTCCCCGCCCGCGGCCAGCACCACGTCGGCGCCATCCTGAAGCGCCTGACGGGTGACGCCCTCGCCCGGGTCCTCCTGGGACGTCTCGTACCACCGGGTCTCACCCCACCCGGCGCGTTCGGCAGCGGACGTCACGGTCGCGCGCAGCGCGTCGATGTCGACCTTGATGGGGTTGTATACGACAGCAGCCGTGCGGGGGGCCGTCGATGTGGTCGCCATTGGCTCAATCTATCGGCCTCCCGCTGCGTGCACGGGGGGCCAGACCAGCGCCGTTGCGGGCCAGTAGGCTTGTCGCCGTGATCGACCCCCAGCTCCTGCGTGACGACCCGGACTCGGTTCGACGGTCACAGGAGTCCCGCCGCTCTTCCACGGCCGTCGTGGACGATGCGGTGTCGGCCGAGATCGAGCGTCGTGCCGCGATCGCTGAGTTCGAGCGGCTCCGCGCCGAACAGAACGCGTTCGGCAAGCAGGTCGCTGCCGCTCCCAAGGCCGAGAAGGCCGCGCTCGTCGCCGAGGCTCAGCAGCTGGCCGCCCGGGTGAAGGTCGCGCAGCAGACGGCGGGGGAGGCGGAGCGCCGCTTCACCGACACCATGAAGACGATCGCCAACGTGGTGCTGCCAGAGGTGCCGCCCGGAGGGGAGGACGACTTCGTCGTGCTCCGCGAAGTGGGCGAGAAGCTGCAGTTCCCCTTCGAGCCGAAGGACCACCTCGCGCTCGCCGAAGGTTTCGACGGCATCGATATGGCCCGCGGCGCCAAGGTGTCCGGTGCTCGCTTCTACTTCCTCAAAGGTCTCGGTGCGCGCCTCGAGCTCGCGATCATGCAGCTCGGCCTGCAGCGTGCGCTCGACGCCGGCTTCACGCCGGTGATCACCCCCACGCTGGTGAAGCCCGAGATCATGGAGGGCACCGGCTTCCTCGGTGAGCACGCCGACGAGATCTACTACCTGCCAGCCGATGACTTGTATCTGACGGGCACCAGTGAGGTGGCCCTGGCGGGTCTGCACGCCGACGAGATCGTCGACCTGTCAGCCGGCCCCATCCGCTACGCCGGATGGTCCACGTGCTACCGCCGCGAGGCCGGTTCGTACGGCAAGGACACCCGCGGCATCATCCGGGTCCACCAGTTCAACAAGCTCGAGATGTTCGTCTACACGACGCCCGACCAGGCGGAGGCGGAGCACGAGCGGCTCGTCGCCTGGCAGGAGAGCATGCTGCAGGCCCTCGGCCTCAGCTACCGCGTGATCGACGTCGCGGCGGGCGACCTCGGCTCGAGCGCGGCACGCAAGTTCGACGTCGAGGCCTGGGTCCCGACCCAAGGCGCGTACCGCGAACTCACCTCGACCTCGAACTGCACCACGTATCAGGCGCGCCGGCTCAGCATCCGCTCTCGCGGCGAGTCCGGCACGTCGCCGGTCGCGACACTCAACGGCACGCTGGCGACCACCCGCTGGCTCGTCGCGATCCTCGAGACGCACCAGCAGGAGGATGGCTCGATCGTCGTTCCCGAAGCCCTCCGCCCGTACCTCGGAGGTCTCGACGTGATCCGACCGGGCAGCCGGTGAGCGTCGCCGTCTCGTCCGCCGACCGGCTCCTGGTCGCCCTCGACATCGATGGCACGGTGCTCACCGAGAGCGGCGGCATCAGTGACGCTCTCGTCGAGACCATCGGCCGCCTGCGGGACCGCGGGCACGAGGTGATGCTCGCGACGGGCCGCTCCGTCGGTTCGGCGCTCCCCGTGCTCGACCAGTTGCACATCGCGCCCGAGTACGTGGTGTGCTCGAACGGCGCGATCACGGTCCGCCGCGACCCGACCGCCCCCCTCGGTTACCGACGCGAATACGTCGAAACCTTCGACCCGAGCAACGTTCTCACCACCGTGCGCTCCCACCTCTTGGACGCCCGGTACGCGGTCGAGGACGAGACCGGCTTCTATCGCTACACCGGTGAGTTCCCCTCGGGGACTCTCGGTCTGTCGAGCGAGCGCGTGCCGTTCGAACAGCTGCTCGACTCGCGCGCCACTCGGGTCGTCGTGATCTCGCCCGATCACGCGGTCGAGGACTTCCTGGGTGTCGTCGAGCGGATGGGCCTCCACCGGGTCAGCTACACCGTCGGGTGGACGGCCTGGCTCGATATCGCTCCGGACGGCGTGAACAAGGCGACCGCGCTGGAGCGGGTTCGGACCCTGCTCGGCATCTCGCGCGCCAACGTCATCGCGGTGGGGGATGGTCGCAACGACATCGAGATGCTGCAGTGGGCCGGCGAGCTCGGCCGCGGCATCGCGATGGGGCAGGCCCCGCACGACGTCATCGCGGCGGCGTCCGAAGTGACGGCGCCCGTGCACGACGAAGGCCTCGCGCAGGCGCTCGGAACCCTTCTCCGCGCTCGCTGAGTCCTCTGCTCTGCCGGCGGACCCACCCCGCAATAGACTGACCACCGGATCCTCCGGGATCTTCAGGAGGGCTGTCCGAGCGGCCGATGGACCTGGTCTTGAAAACCAGTGAACAGCAATGTTCCGTGGGTTCGAATCCCACGCCCTCCGCCGACTCCCGGCCCGCCGGAGGCCGGGCCGACGGGCAGGGGAGGGCGTCGGACGAGGAGCAAGGACGGCCGGACCTCCGGCTACGGCGTCGGTATGGAGAGCGGCAGGCCTTCGGCACCTGCGTAGGTGACGACGATGTCGACCGCCTCGTCTTCGGTGCGGCCTCGGTGCACAGCGCCGACGGACTCACCGGAGGCCTCACCCGCTCTGACGGTCAGCTTCGGAGTCGCCGTCGGGTAGTGCTGGTAGGGCACCCCGTTCCAAGCAGACGCCGTCGCGAGAACTTGCGTGACACGGATCTGCTGGGCTACCCCGGCTTCTCCGGTGCCGTCGTCCGGCTTGCCGTGGTCATGCATCGTGCTTCCCCTCGGTGCCGGACCGCTCACGGCTCCCGCACCACGTCCGCGCCGGCGCTGGCCGCGAGGAACGTGCGCACGTCGTCGATCTCCTCGCCGCTCACCCCGTGGGCGAGGCCCGGGTACACGCGCTGTTCGAGGGTCGTGTGCCGCGGAAGGTAGTCCGCGGTGCGGGCGACCGCCTGCGGCGTGATGACGCGGTCGGCTTCTCCCCGTCCCCAGAACACTGCGGGCCGGTCGACCCGCAGCCGGTCGTCGGCGGGCTGCGGGGCGCCGAGCACGAAGCCGCCGAGCACGACGGTCGCCACGACGCGGTCCGGTCTCGTCCGCAGCAATTGCGAGGCCATCAGGCCGCCCTGGGAGAAGCCGATGGGCAGGACACGGGAGGGCTCGCCTGCGACACCGTCGACCCAGTTCCAGATCGCCGTGGTCGCGGCCTCGACGGGTTCGGCATCCGGGTCGCCCGGCCTGGTGATGGTGAACCAGGCGGCCGCAGTTCCGCCCAGCTCCACGGGAGCGCGGAGCGAGACCCAGGGCAGGGCGAGCCCGATCGCGGGCGCGAGCCCCGCGAGGTCGTGCTCGTTGGAGCCGTAGCCGTGCAGCAGCACCGCCACCGGTCGCCCGGCGGCGACACCGGCCTCGAAGTCGGGCGAACGCCGATCGTGCAGGAGGGCGGTCATCGGGCGAGCAGCTCCTCGGTGGAAAGATCGGGAAGGGCGACCGTGACGGCGGTGCCCCACGGGTCCGCGAGCGAAACCGAACGGCCGTCGGAGCCGAAGGGGATCCCTCTGGCGCGGAGCCGTGTGCGGAGCGCATCGAGTTCCCCCGCATCGGTGGCGGTGACGGCGACGTCGGCCAGCCCGAGGCTGGCGGCACGCGGACCGGCGCCCCCGCTGTTCCAGACGTTCATCGCGATGTGGTGGTGGTACCCACCGGCGGAGGCGAACAGCGCGCCCGAGTACCCGGTCTGGGTGAGCTCGAAGCCGAGGGCGTCGACGTAGAAGGCCCGCGCGACCTCCAGATCCCCGACCTGCAGGTGCACGTGACCGACGGCGCCGGGCAGAGAGGCTCCCGCGTCCAACGCATCCTGGGTCAGATGCCGCCGGAGGTACTCGTTCGGGTCGAGGAAATCGGTCGCGATCCGGATCTCCGCGCCGTCGTGGACCCAGAGCGACCGGTCGCGATCGGTGTAGAGCTCGACGCCGTTGCCTTCAGGGTCGGTGAAGTAGAAGGCCTCGCTGACGAGGTGGTCGCTCGAGCCGACGAAGCGACTCGCCGGAAGCTGGGCCGCGCGGTACACGGTGGCGGCGAGGTGCTGCGGGTTGTCGAACAGGAACGCGGTGTGGAACAGCCCAGGTTGCCGCCGATCCGCGACGGGCAGGTCGGGCGTGCCGATGAGCCGGACGAGCGGGGTCGTTCCCCTGCCGAGCACGCGATGCTGTTCGCGACCACGGCCGCGCTCCTCGAGCGGCTCCATCGCGAACGCGCCCGAGTAGTAGGCGGTCATGCCGTCCAGGTCCCCGACCCGGAGCGTCACCGGACCCATCGAGGTGTCGTCGGCGAGCGTCTGCCCGGGGATCATCGGACCGCCCCGGCGTCCGTCGTGTCGGCCTCGGCCATCTCGTTCCTCCCTCTGCGCGGCGCTTCGCCGCACGATCGGCTCCCCGGAGCGGATGCCCGGGACGGCCGCGCCGCAGCTGTTGGGGTGCGGCGCCGCCCGTCGGGTCAGCGGACGATAGCGAAGCCGCTCGTCCAGGCGATCTGCTCGCTGGCGGCGAGGGTGATCTGCAGGAAGCCGAGCGCCTCCAGCTCGCGGGCACGCTTCAGCGAGCCGGCGTCGAGGACCGTGACGTGCCCGCCTGCGACGACGGCGTCCGTGAGGATGCGCTTGGCGTCGACGTCGTTCCCCGCGACGAGGACCGTGGTGGTGAGGTCTCCGACGGACCCGGAGGCGAGGGTGGCGGCGAAGTTCGTGTTGAAGGCCTTGACCACGCGCGCGTCGGGCAGCGCCGCGGCGATGACGGCCGCTGCGGAGGAGTCGGCGGGGACCACGAGGCCGTCGAAGGTCTCCTGGTCGACCGGGTTCGTGATGTCGACGACGACCTTGCCCGCAAGGGCCGGGCCGTTCGCGGCGAGGATCCCCTCGACCGCGGCGTACGGGACGGCGAGCACGACGATGTCGCCGTGCACGACGGGCGACGGGGTCGCGGTGTCGATGTGCTCGATCGAGTGGCCGCCGGCGGCGAAGGCCGCGGCGATCGCGGACCCCATGTTGCCGGTGCCGAAGATGGTGATGGTCGCCATGTGGTGCTCCTTGCAATCGTGTGATTGGTTGTAGGTGCAACCATATACACCATTGGTTGTAGGTGCAAGTATCGGTAGGCTCTAGTCATGGCGAACCAGGTCCCGCGCATGGACGAACTCGAGTCGGATGCCTGGCTGCGCCTCGTGACCGTCCTCGAGCTGCTGCCCGTGTCGCTCGACGCGCAACTGCAGCAGGACGCGGGCATGACCCACTACGAGTTCATGGTGCTCTCGCTGCTGCGCTTCGCCCCAGAGGCGGCGGTTCAGTCGAAGGAGTTGGCGATGCGGACGAACGCCACGCTGCCGCGGCTCTCGCATGTCGTCAGCCGGCTGGTCGACCGGGGGTGGGTGGAAAAGGTGCCGAGCCCCGGTGATCGACGGGCGACGAACGTGCACCTCACGGACGCCGGCAGGCGGGCCGTCGTCCGGGCGACGGCCGGTCACATCGCGCACGCGCGCCGATTGGTGATCGACCGGCTGGACCGTGATCAGCTCACGGCACTGGCGGCGATCGGCGAGCGGATCGCGGAGGTGCTGGACCCGAACGACCGGGTGCTTCCGGCGGCCTCGCTGACCGCCGGCGACTGAAACGGGGCGGGGGACGCCGCGGAGGCGCCCTCCGCCTCCCGCTCACCGTCCGGGGAGAGCCGCCTCGACAGCCGCCGTGTCGACGATCGTCGCGATGTTGGTGAGCGCATAGGACAGCGCGGCGTGCTGCCAGTCCGCGTCGATGCTGGAGGTCGCATCGGAGACAACGGTGACGCGGTAGCCGTGGTCGGCCGCGTCCCGCGCGGTGTGCTCGACGGCCATATTTGTCCAGACGCCCACCACGACGACGTCGGTCGTGCCCAGGTTGCGCAGCATCACATCGAGCGCGCTCCCGTTGAAGGCGCTCATCCGGATCCGGTCGAGCACGATCTCATCGCCGCGATCGCCGAGCCCGTCGACGATCTCCGCACCCCACGTCCCGGCCTTCAGCGACTCGGGCCCGATCATGGTGAAGATCGGGGCGTTCGCGCCACCGACCGGTCTGCCGGGGTAGGCGACGATCCGGTTGTGGAAGACGGCGGCGCCGGATCGCCGGGCCGCATCGAGCACGGCGCGGACGTGCTCGACGACGTGCTGCGAGGCCGCGTGAGCGGCCGCGCCGGTCGAGGCGAAGGCGCCGTCGGGATGGATGTTGTCGTTCTGCATGTCGATGACGAGGACGGCTGTCGTCGTCGGATCGAGCGCGAGGTCTGCCATGTGAGGTGTCTCCTGAATCGGGGGAAGTCAGCGGGGGAAGACGACGACCGGCTTGATGACCGACCCGTCGCGGGACGCCTCGAAGCCGTCGTTGATCTCGTCGAGCGAGTACTCGCGGATGAGCTTCTCGAACGGGAATCGGCCTTCGCGCCAGAGGGCGATGAGCCGCGGGATGAACACCTGCGGGACAGAGCTGCCCTGCACGACCGTCTTGAAGGTCCACCCCTTGACCAGCGACGACCCGTACTCGAAGGTCACCTCGCTGCCGGGGCGTGCGGCCCCAACGAGCGCGAGGGTTCCGCGGACACCCAAGCCGTCCGCGGCCATGCGAAGCAGCTCCGGACGCGCCGTGGTGTCCACCGCGAAGTCGACGCCGTCGCCGTCGGTGATGTCCTTGAGCACGCTCGCCACATCCTCCGTCTTGGAGTTGATCACGTGGGTCGCGCCGAGCTCCTTCGCCAGCTCTAGGCGGGAGTCGACGATGTCGATCGCGATCACGGTCGTGCAGCCGGCGATCTTGGCGGCCATGATCGCCGCGCAGCCGACCGCTCCGGTGCCGAAGACGACGAGCGAGCTGCCCGCCGGGGGCTTGAGCTCGTTGAGGACGGTGCCGGCTCCGGTGTTGAGCCCGCACCCGAGCGGCCCCAGGTGCTCGAGTGGCACGTCGCGGTCGACCTTGATCACGCTCTCCTCGACGACGTCCGCGTAGGTGGCGAACGACGACTGCCCGAAGAAGTGCGACGAGACGACCTCGCCCTTCGACTTGAGAGCACTCGTGCCGTCGCGGCGGCGGCCACCGAAGTCCTCGGAGAAGAGGTGCTCGCAGTAGGCGGGCTCACCTGCGCGGCAGCGACGGCAGTAGCCGCAGTACGCGGCGCCCAGCACGACATGGTCGCCGGCGACGACGCTGCGCACGGCGCTGCCGACCTCCTCGACGATCCCGGCGCCCTCATGGCCGAGCACTGCCGGCAACGGCGTCGGGTAGATGCCATCGCGGACGATCGCGTCCGTGTGGCACACCCCGACGGACACGATGCGCACGCGCACTTCGTTCGGCTGGATGTCGTCGAGCTCGAGGCGCTCGATCGTCAGCGGGGCTCCGTGCTCGCGGGCAACCGCGGCGGTGATCTCCATGTCATGCCTCTTTCTGGATATCGACCGGGCGCGCATGCCCGGAAGTTCGTGTGGACACGCGCCGGGTCAAGAGCCACATCCGCAGGACGAGCATCCTCGGCACGAGCACGTAAACCGACAGCGGCACCACGACGGCCGTCAGCACGAGTGCCTTGAGCACCGGCGCCCACGTCGGCACGAATGCGGTCAACGCCGTCATGCCGATCGCGGCGAGCGGGAAGATCGCGAGCCAGGTGATCGCCGCGCGAGTGTGGATGCTGGCGAGCCCTGCCGGACGGTGATGTCCGTGGTCGGTCTCGTCTGCAGCAAGGGCGGCGCCGTCGTGCGGCAGATGAGGTACGTGTTCCACCTCGCAGACACTACGCGCATTCCAACAAGTCTGTTGGTAGCTACGATCAGCGTGTGAGACGGGACCCCGAGGACACGAGGCGTCGTCTGCTGCGCGCCGCTACCGCGGAGTTCTCCCGGTTCGGCTTCGCGGGTGCGCGGATCGAAAGGATCTCCGTGTCGAGCGGCGCGAACCGCGAGCGGATCTACGCGAACTTCGGGGACAAGCGCGGACTCTTCACCGCGGTGCTTGAAAGCGAGCTGCAGGACCTTCTGAGCGCCGTGGCAGTGCGCGGCGCCGGGTCGGACGCCCTTGATGCGTTCGCCCGCGACTACTTCGACGAGACCTCCGCGCACCCGGACCTCGCCCGGCTTGCTGCGTGGGAGGGGCTCGAGCTCGGCGGGGACGCCATCGGCCTGGCCGCAAGATCCGACGCTGCGCGGAAGAAGGTCGACGAGCTTGCCGAAGCGGCCGGGCTCACGCGCGCAGCGGCCGAGCAGGCCTTCCTCACGATCGTGACGCTCAGCCACGGGTGGGTGGTGTCCCCGAACATCTCCAGCGTGGTGCTCGGGCCTGACGCGCAGGCGTCGACGGACCGGCGTCGGGCCGCGGTCCGTGCGGCTGCGCTCACCTCGCTGGAGCCATGAGGGCTACGCCGGCGGTGACCGCCGGCCCCGTTGGAGCGGAGGCTAGTTCGGTGCGAACACGTCAGCGTTGATCGACGAGACGGTGGACGTGATCGACACGATCCGCCCGGACACGCGCGCCGTCCGGATGACCGCCGCACCGTTGACGAGGTAATTGCCGACCGCGATGGTCGTGGATCCGGTGGTCGTCGTTCCGCCGAGCGTCGCGTTCGTGCCGACGATCCACCAGACGTTCTCGGCTCGTGCGCCGTTGGCGAGAACGATCCGCGCTCCTTGCGCCATCGTGAGTGTCGTCGCCGATCGGAAGACGAAGCGTGCGCTCGAGTCGTTCTTGGCGTCCAGGATGACGGTGTTCGCGACGCTGAAACCGGTCGTCGAGACGTAGGTCCCGCGGGGGAGCGTTCCGGACAACGCCGAGGGCAAGGTTGCCGTCACCTCCCTCTGATTGAGCGCGGTGCGTGCAGCGGTCGCGGCGGACATCCCATTCGTGGCTGACTGGTCGTTCAGGTGGACTCCGCCCGATACGTCCTGGTAGGAGTAGTTGACCACCGAGCGGCCGGGGGACGTTCCGATCGCTCCGACAACGCTGGAATTCTCGGAGGAGGCGCTGTTGTCGGTGACCGAGGTGTGGGCGAGGATGCCGTATCCGGCCATGGCACCAACGGTGATCGGCGAGTAGGCCTTGGCGCTCATGGCCAGCTTGGTACCGGTTTGCGCACTGAACGCGGCCTCCGCCTGCTCGTGCGACGTCGGTGCGGCGACCAGCACCAGGACTGCGACCCCGGCCACGGCGCCGGACAACGTCGCGGAGCGACCGACTCGGTCCGACGAGCGGCGCGGGGTTCCCGCTCGTCTCCCACGGCCGTCCGCGTCGGTGAGCGCAACGACGACGAGGGCTCCGAGCGTGAGAGCCGCCCAGACTCCGAAGGCGAGATGGTCACCCTGCGTCAGCCAGAGGCTGGGCAGTCCGACGTACGGGATGAGCAGACGCGCCTGGCCCGTGATGTCCGGTGTCCGAATCGACCACGGGTCGAGGTGCGGGTTGGCGTCGCCCGCGGTCACGAGGGTGTCGTCGTCGCCGATCGCCACGATGCGGTGGATCACGAGCATGCCGTCGACGTGGAACGTCACGACCCTGCCCAGAGGGATAGGACTGGACGACGGCAGATCGGAGGTGAAGACCACGTCCCCTGCGCTGATCTTCGGCTCCATGGAGCCCGACTGGACGACCGAGCCCGACCAGCCGAAGAGCGCAGGGGCGAGCGCAAGTCCCGCCAGCGCAGCGAGCAGGACGAGGTAGAGGCGAGCGACCGACGCCGCGAGCAGGGGCGTCCAGCCGTCGCGGAACCGGCGAGGAGTACCCGCCGTCGGCCGGAGAATCAACATCGGTGCCGCCCGCGCCGGACTAGTTGGAACGGAACTCCCAGACGAGGTCGGCGGTGATCGAGGATCCCTGGAGCGCATCGATCTGGGCCTGAGTCATGCCGGTCGTGTCGAAGGTCCAGGTCCCCCGATAGCTTCGGGTCTCCCCGCCGGCCGCCGCGGTCGTCGTCCACGGGTGCCCGCCCGTCGCGTAGTCATAGCGGGCCGTAGCCGCAGCGGAGATCGCTACTGCCGTGTCGGTGGTCGACGCGACGAAGCCGGTGCAGCTGTTGAAGGACCCTCCGGTTCCGGGCTCGATCTTGAAGAGGATGTGGTCGGCGAGCGCAGCACCGTTGGTCGAGAGGTTGCTGACGTAGGAGCGCACCTCACCCACCATGGTTGCGGTCGAGCGGACCACCAGGCACTTGGTGCCGGTCTGGCCCGGGACGAGATTGGTGACGGTGAACGCCGCGACGCCGAGGTCGTCGTCGGTGAGTGCCACCGACCCCGAGGACCAGGAGTTGCCCGCGCTGCGGGTGACGGCGGTGAAGGCGGCGGTGGATGCCTGCCACGCCATCCCGCCTGCCAACAGGATGGCGACTGGCGCGATCCCGAAGCGGAGGAGCATTCTCGTGCGGGGGGACGGTCTGGTCATGGCTGGGCTGCTTCCTGAGTGGAATCTCATCTGTGCGGACGTGACCGATGGAGCTGAGTGGGCCGTCCGCACGAGGATCAGGTTGGTGCCACCCGCTTCGCCCCGCGTTGGCTAACTGTGTGGGGAACGGGGGTGAGGCAGAAGCCCCAGTTCGGGGTCCCGGCGGTCGGGGAGCCGCGAGCCCACGAAAAGGTGTGGCTGTCGATCGGTGGATCAGCGGCGGCCCTGTGTCGACGGCTCCGGCGGACGACATTCCGCTTCCCTCCCACCCGTCTTTCGGCCGCCTGCTGTGTCCTCCATGTTGCGGACACCCCATCTGGGGGGCGCCAGAACCACGCGTGACCAGGACAATCAATCCTGTGATGGTTGCTGTGATCGTGCTCGTGGCCCTGATGGTCTGGATGCTGGGGAGCATCCTGCTCGGGGTCCTCATCGGGCGCGCTGTCAGGATCGCGGACCGCGATGCTTCCATTGCCGCCGGGCGTCTGCGCAAATCGGGTTTGACCGTAGCCGCCTAGTCAGCGAAGTGCGGGGCCGCGTTCCTAGGGGTAGGAACTGCGGCCCCCTTTCCTTTTAACGGTGCAAGTCGGCGCTGCCCGAACGGCTCAAGCCTCGGAGGCCCCCCACGGGCGCACCGGCATCAGCTCACCCGCTGGATCTGACCCATGGGGTCGTTCTCCGGCTGTGGGCGGCGATGGTCGGCGCCATAGCGGCCGGCCTGTGTCGCGTTCCGAAGGCGGTCCGACGATCTCCGGCTGACATCGGGGCCTGAGCGGCGAGGCCGCAGCCGGCCTGTGTGCGCTTAAAAGAAAGGGGGCCGCGCTTCCTACCCCTAGGAACGCGGCCCCAATAACCAGCTTTGAATTCAGGTTATCCGCGCCGCATCTGAAGTCGAACCCGAAACGATCCAGTACCGGCGTAAATGAATAATCGCAGGAATCGGGTGCCCCCCGCGCCCCCCATAGTGAGTGCCCGTCATTTGGAGGACATGGAGGACTAAAAGGCTAATGGAGAAGACCGCGCAATCCGGGCGGCGGATCGGCGCGGCGGCGGCCCCGCCCCACCGGCTCGGCGTTGCTGAGCTCCTCTTTCGGGAATGCGGGAGGGGCGTTCTGCGGCCGGTTCTCGGACGGAAAAGCCGTTGAGGAATCGTTCGAGTATTCCGCTGCGGGGGCGGGGGTGAATGCTCGTCGCGTCTCGCGGTCCGGAGCGAAGTCCTTTTCCGCCGGCGCCGCCGCGGGCGCCGGAACGATCGGTACTTCGCGGGTCGGAGTCTTCTCGCGGATCTCTACATTGACCCAGATGTCGGGGAATCCGCCGCCGCTCGGCCGCGCGCCGATCCGATAGGTGCCGGACAGTCGTCGGTCGGAGGTGAGGAGGACCCCCGCGATGGCACTGCGGAGCGAATCGGCGAGATGCATCACTTCGGATGCGATATCGGGTGCCGCCGCAGGGGGTGCGGGCGGCGGTGGAGGTGGTTGGGGTGGGAGAGGAACGGATACTTCCCCCACCCCACTTCCGTGGCTTTCTCCCCCGAAAAAGCCACGAGTGGCGCGATGCGCCGGTTTTGTGCGCCCACGTCGTCCCCCTGAGGCGGCGACGCGTTCGGATGGCACTTCGGTTCCCTTCTGGTGGTCGGAGGCGCGGGATTTCCGCTGTTATGCAGCGCCTCCGGAAACCGTCCCCCCGGGGATTCCGAATAGGTCGATGCTGCCGCGTCCAACCTTCAACCGGTGCATGACACTCCGTCGGCGCGTCCCGCACCGCTGTCCCCCAGAACTGGGGGGTACGGCCCCCGGTGGCCGGCGAGAAACACGTGTGCGCTTTTTCGACCGCAGTGTCGGCGAACCCGAGAATGCGGGGGTGTCCTCGTCTCGCCTCGTCACGGCCGGCCTCGCGACGCTCGGAGCGCTTCTGGTTCTGGCGGGGGTGGTTCTCGGGTTCCTCCCGCTGAACGCGTGCGGAAGCCCCTTCGTGTCGAGCCCGGTAGCAGGTGCTCGGGCGAGCGAATGCCAGGCGCTGGTCGTCACCGGAGAGTGGGTGGTGGGTGCCGTCGTCGCCGGCTTCGGTCTGATGAGCGCTGCGATGGTGGTCCGCTCGCTGCTTCAGCGTGGTCGGCCGCGGTCGGGGGTGTCGCGCGCGACGAGTTCGAGCGCGAGCGCGCAGAGAGCGGAGCCATAATCGGAGGGTGGACGACTCGGCGGCCTGGCAGCGGCTCTGCACCCTTCTCGACGACGACGAGCACCTGTGGCCTGCGGTGGCGGAGTCGCTCGAAGACCCCGACGGTGACGCCTTCGAGGCGCTGATCGGCGGGCTCGACGACGCGGGCGTGCTCGCCTACCTGGATTCCGAGGACACCGGTATGGAGCTCGCCGATGCGCTCGCGCAACTGCCGCGGGTGTTCCGGCTGCAGCTGGAGCTCGGCGCCGTCACCGACACCGACGACCTCGATGAGGCCATCGCGCTCGCCGACGAGCGGCTCGAGGCGCGGGGATTCGTCCTGGTCCGGCTC
>Ga0210040_10005363_pt1 | contig 16367 bp, 11 predicted proteins | sample CryGeyCG12114_NA_FD_185462 | JGI IMG/M metagenome (GOLD analysis project Ga0210040, IMG submission 185462) | Groundwater microbial communities from aquifer - Crystal Geyser CG19_WC_8/21/14_NA (SPAdes) (version 2) | ecosystem: Environmental > Aquatic > Deep subsurface > Groundwater | place: USA... | reverse complement strand
TGCTGCCCGCGACGGTGCTCTCCGCGGAGGGGATGCCCGTCCGCCTCACCGGCCGCGGTGCCGTGTCGGCCGAGCCGGTCCGGGTGCGCGTCGCCGGTCGGCCCTCGTCCCGGGCCTCGGCCGACCGGCACACCCCGGACGGAGAGATCGACCTCGTCGTGGACGCGTGGGCCGGACCCTGGCCGATCGACGAGCTCTGGTGGGACCCGCAGGCCGCCCGGGCGGTGGCCCGCTTCCAGGTCGTCGCCGTCGACGGCACCGCCTGGCTGCTGATGGTCGAGGGCGGCCAGTGGTGGGTCGAGGCGCGCTATGAGTGAGCAGACCGGTACGCCGCACCCGCGAGGGGTGGGTCCCCTGCGAGCGTCGGGCAGCGGGCGCCCGGCGATGTCTGGACGAGCGAGCGAGCAGACACGCGTCGAGCGGAGCGAGCGGTCAGGTCCAGCCGTCTGCGAGTCGAGCGAGGAAGACACCGTCGTTCAGGCGCCCGCGGGCGCGAGCAAGGAGTAGCAGATGGGGTGGAGCAACCCGCCGCAGTCGTGGGGCGACCTCGAGCGGGCGCTGTCCGGGCGGAAGCCGAAGCCGGAGCCGGAGGTCGAGCCGGCACCGCCGGAGCGACGGCCGAGCCTCGACCACCCCGGCGACGACAGCGCGCCCGGCTACTCGCACAAGCGCCCGGCCTACCGTCCCCCGGAGGGGCGGCCGGGCTCGCCGGACGAGCCGTACGTGCCCTACGCCGAGCTGCACGTGCACAGCGACTTCAGCTTCCTGGACGGGGCGAGCGACCCCGAGTCGCTGATCGAGGAGGCGGCCCGACTGCGGCTGGCGGGGCTCGCGCTCACCGACCACGACGGCTTCTACGCCGCCGCCCGGTTCGCCGAGGCGGCCAAGGCGTACGACCTGACCACCGTCTACGGCGCCGAGCTGTCGCTGGGCCTGACCGTGCCGCAGAACGGCGTCGCCGACCCCGAGGGGGAGCACCTGCTGGTGCTGGCCCGCGGGGTGGAGGGCTACCACCGGCTGTCTGCGGCCATCACCGACGCCCAGCTGCGCGGAGACGAGAAGGGCCGCCCGGTCTACGACCTCGAGGAGCTGGGGCAGCGCTCGGAGGGGCACTGGCTCGTCCTCACCGGCTGCCGGAAGGGCCCCCTGCGCGCCGCCCTGACCCGGCACGCCGAGGCGGGCCGGCCTACGCGGGTGGGGACCGCGGCCGCGGCCCGGGCGCTCGACGACCTGGTCGGGCTGTTCGGCCACGAGAACGTGGCGGTGGAGATCACCGACGCCGGCCTGCCGACCGACTCGACGACCAACGACGTCCTGGCCGCGCTCGCGGCCGAGCAGCGGCTGCCCGTGGTCGCCACCCAGAACGTCCACTTCGCCACTCCCGAGGAGCGGCGCCTGGCCGCCGCCATGGCCGCGGTCCGGGCCCGGCGGAGCCTCGCCGACATGGACGGCTGGCTGCCGCCCCCGGGCGCCCACCTGCGCTCGGGCCACGAGATGGCGCAGCGCTTCGCCCGCTACCCGGGAGCCGTGGCCACCTCCGTACGCCTGGCCGGCGAGTGCGCCTTCAACCTGCAGCAGGCCAAGCCGAAGCTGCCCAAGCAGCAGGTCCCGCCCGGCCACACGCCCGGGTCGTGGCTGCGCGAGCTGTGCCGTCGGGGCCTGGAGGAGCGCTACCCGCCGCAGCGCCGGGAGGTCGCCCGGCAGCGGCTGGAGCGCGAGCTCGCGGTGATCGAGGACAAGGACTTCCCCGGCTACTTCCTGATCGTCCGCGACATGGTCGCCTTCGCCCGCGAGCAGGGCATCCTCTGCCAGGGCCGCGGCTCGGCGGCCAACTCGGTCGTCTGCTACGTCCTGATGATCACCGCGGTGGACCCGATCCTCTACGACCTGCCGTTCGAGCGCTTCCTCTCGGTCAACCGCGACGAGGAGCCCGACATCGACGTCGACTTCGACTCCGACCGACGTGAGGAGGTGATCCAGGAGGTCTACCGGCGCTACGGCCGCCACAACGCGGCGCAGGTCGCGAACGTCATCAGCTACCGCCCCAAGTCGGCGGTGCGGGACATGGCCAAGGCGCTCGGCTACTCGACCGGGCAGCAGGACGCCTGGTCCAAGCAGATCGACTCCTGGGGCACCGTCACGGTCAACGGCCACGCCGAGGAGCACGACCACGACATCCCCGCGGCGGTGGTGGACCTGGCCGAGCAGCTGCTCCGGGCGCCGCGCCACCTCGGCATCCACTCCGGCGGCATGGTGCTCACCGAGCGGCCGGTCGGTGAGGTGGTGCCGATCGAGCGCGGGCGGATGGACCAGCGCACCGTCCTGCAGTGGGACAAGGACTCCTGCGCGTGGATGGGGCTGGTCAAGTTCGACTTCCTCGGCCTGGGCATCCTCGCCGCGATCCAGTACACCCTCGACCTCGCCGCCGACCGGGTCGGCGAACGCCTCGACCTCGACTCCATCCCCAAGGAGGAGCAGGGCGTCTACGACATGCTGTGCCGGGCCGACTCGATCGGGGTGTTCCAGGTCGAGAGCCGCGCGCAGATCGGCACCCTGCCCCGGCTCCAGCCGCGCCGCTTCTACGACCTCGTCGTCGAGATCGGCCTGATCCGGCCCGGGCCGATCCAGGGCGGGGCCGTCCACCCCTACATCCGGCGCGCGACCGGCAAGGAGGAGATCACCTACCTGCACCCGGCGCTGAAGCCGGTGCTCGAGCGCACCAAGGGCATCCCGCTCTTCCAGGAGCAGCTGATGCAGATCGCCATGACGGTGGGCGGGTGCACCGGCGACGACGCCGACCTGCTGCGCCGGGCGATGGGCTCCAAGCGCGGGGTGGAGAAGATCGAGCGCCTGCGCACCACCCTGTACGCGGGGATGGCCTCGCACGGCATCGTCGGCGACCTGGCCGACGACATCTACGCCCGGATCCAGGCCTTCGCCAACTTCGGCTTCGCCGAGAGCCACTCGATCAGCTTCGCGCTGCTCGTCTACGCCTCGTCCTGGCTCAAGCTGCACTACCCGGGGGCGTTCCTGGCCGGGCTGCTGCGGGCGCAGCCGATGGGCTTCTACTCCTCGCAGTCGCTGGTGGCCGACGGACGCCGCCACGGCGTCGAGGTCCGGCGGCCCGACGTCGTCGTCTCCGACGTCGACGCCGGGCTCGAGCTGCTCGACCCGGCGGCGGGGGAGGGCCGGACGGCGGGGGGCAGCCTCGCCACCGGCATGCCCGGGTGCCTGGACCGCGAACAGCCGCCGGTGGGGCCGTACGTCCGCAGCGCCCCCGACCTGACGCACACCCACCGGCGCGACGGGCGGTTCGCCGTCCGGCTCGGGCTCACCGAGGTGCAGGGCATCGGTCAGGCCCAGGCCCAGCGGATCGTCGACGCCCGCGCCGACGGCCCGTACACGAGCATCAACGACGTCGTCCGGCGGACGGGGCTGACCGTGCCCCAGACCGAGGCGCTGGCGACCGCCGGCGCGTTCGACTCCTTCGGGCTCTCCCGGCGCCAGGCGCTGTGGAACGCGGGCTACGCGGACAGCGTCGACACCCTGCCGGGCACGGCGGTGGACGCCGCGCCGCCGGAGCTGCCGGGCATGAGCGCGGCGGAGCTGACGCTGGCCGACCTGTGGGCGACGCAGATCAGCCCGGACGACCACCCGGTGGGCCACCTCCGCCCGGTGCTCGACGACCACGAGATCGTCCCGATCGCACAGTTGGGCGCCCAGCACGACCGCACCCGGGTCAAGGTCGCCGGCCTGGTCACGCACCGGCAGCGGCCCTCGACGGCCGGCGGGGTCACGTTCCTCAACCTGGAGGACGAGACGGGCATGCTGAACATCGTCTGCTCGCGGCCGATGTGGCAGCGCTTCGTCCGGGTGGGCCGGCGGACCAACGCGCTGATGGTGCGCGGCACGATCGAGCACTCCGACGGGGTGACCAACCTGGTGGCGGACCGGCTCGAACCGCTCAGCGGCCTCTTCCCGGCCGCGACCGCGGTGATCCCGAAGAGCTACCGGTCCCGGGACTTCCGCTGACGCCCCGCGTCCGACCGTGCTGCGGGAGGGTCGTCAGGAGACGACCCACCACACGAGGCCGACCATCAGGAAGGCGGACACGACCGACAGGAGGAGCCCCAGCCACGCCAGGTCCCCGTCGCGATGCCGAGCGCTCACGCTCAGGCCCACCAGCTCGAACACGCTCGGCGCACCCACGTGGCACCTCTCACCCAGGTGCACCACGAGGACACCGCCGTCCAGGCACCGAATTCGCGAGATAGTACCAGCCGCATTCTGGTACGAGCGGCGTCCCGACCGGCGACACGGCTGCGCGACGACGCCTGCGCACGGCGACCGCCACCCCTAGGGTGGTCGTGCCCGGTCGACCGCGGGGGCGCCGCCCGGGCAGGCCCCTGAACGGGCCACCGCACCGACACCGCACACCGGCCGTCACCGAACGCCACCCGTCCCGCCAGCCGAGGAGCCCCGCATGGCACCCGCCCTGCCCGCCGCCCGCCGCGCCCTCCGGTCGCTGACCGGCCCGCTCCGGCCCGCTCGGCGGTCCGGCCGTCCGGTCGTCGTCGTCGTCGCGGAGGCCGCCCCGATGCGCGGGGGCATCGCCACCTTCGCCGAGACGATCTCCGCCGACGCCCACCTGGGCGAGCGGTTCGCCATGGAGCTGCTGAACACCGGCCGGCTCTCCAACCGTCAGGGCGGGTCCTTCAACCTCGACAACCTGCGGTACGCGCTCGTCGACTCCTGGCGCACGCTGCTCGCCGCCCGGCGGGCCGACGTCGTGCACGTGCAGCTCGTGATGGACCCGGGGCTCCCCGTCGTCCGCGCCGCGGCGCTGTGCATCGCCGGTTCCCTCGGCCGCGCGCAGCTCGTCGCGCACGTGCACTCCGCCGCCGCGAACTCCGGACGTCCCGAGTTCGCCGACTACTCGAGCCGCGACCGCCGGCTGCTGCAGACGCTGCGGCGTGCGGCGCTCGTGTGCACGGTGTCGCGCCCGGGGGAGGACTTCGTGCGCGACCTCGTGCCCGGGGTGCCGGTGATCATGGTGGACAACGCGGTGGACGTCGGCGCCTTCTCGGTCACGCCCGTCGACCGCCAGCCGCCGACGGCGCTCTTCGTCGGCGTCGTCTGCCGGCGCAAGGGAACGATCGAGCTCGCCCGCGCGGTAGCGCAGGTGCGCGAGCGGGGGACCGCCCTGGAGCTGGTCGTCGTGGGCGGCCAGGGCCCGACCCCGCAGGAGGAGTACGACGAGATCGTCGCCGAGTTCGCCCGCTGCGGGCTGAGCGGGAGCCTCGTCGGCCAGGAGCACGGGCCCCAGGTCCGGGCGCGCCTCGAGCAGGCCGACCTGTTCGTGCTGCCGTCCTTCCTCGAGGGACAGCCCATCGCGATCATCGAGGCGATGGCGTCGGGCGTCCCGGTCGTCGGCACGCGCATCGGCGCCGTGCCGGACCTCGTGCGTGACGGGATCGACGGCCGGGTGGTCGAGCCGGGTGACGTGACGGCGCTCGCCGACGCCCTGGAGGGGCTCGCCCGGGACCCCGAGGCGCGCACCCGCATGTCGGCGTCGATCCGCACCCGCGCCGAGGACGAGCACAGCCTCGACAGCCTGGCGCGCCAGCTCGAGCGCCTCTACACGGCGGTGCTGACCGGGGGCGCGGCCGTCCGCCGGGCCGTCGGCACGAGCTAAGCCCACCCACGTCGCGGGCCCGACCTCGGGCGACCTCCGGCGTCGCGCCCGTCCCGCAGGCTCGGACGCGCCCGCAGCGCCCGCACGCCACGGGCGGTCAGCCCGCGAGGACGCGGAGCCGCTTCCAGGGCACGTGCGGCATGCCGTAGTAGTCCCAGTCCAGCCCGGCCGCGCGGTAGACCGAGCCCGGCGTCGCCGGGGTCGCGTCGCCCGCGACCTCGAAGCTGACGGACAGCGGAGCGCCGGAGCGGTCCATCACGTAGCCGCCGTAGACCTGCAGCGCCCGCGCGACGGCCCGTTCGCCAGGGCCGAGGCCGCGTACGGTCGCGAGGTCCAGAGTCGGGTCGAGCTGGAGCCGTGCGCCGGCCGGCAGGCAGTCGGAGCGGTCCGACTCCCCGTCGGTCTTGAGGGCGGGGGACCGGACGACCTCGGCGCAGAGGTTGTCGGTCTGCAGCGCCAGGGCGTGGTCGATCGTCCCGCTGCGGACCTCGGCCAGCCGGATGACGCCGGCGAGGCGGGAGGCGCCCGCACCGGTGCTCGAACCGCCCCAGCCCGACCCGCGCCAGGAGTTCACGGCGCCGTACGAGGCCGTCCAGGTGGAGCCGGTCCGCCGGGCCTGCCAGTACTCGTCGATCGAACCGTCGTCCTGCACGACCACCATCGCGCCGTCGCTGCCGCTCGACGGAACTGCCGCCGCCGGGATCTGCCGTCGTCCCTCGCTCAGCGGGCAGGGACCCCACTCGGCGGCGCGGGTGCACGTGACGCCGTACAGCGGGTCGCTGCACTGGGCGTGGTAGACGGGGATGCCGTACGCGTAGAGGTTCGCCGCGACCTCGCCGGAGCGGGTGGCCCGGGCCACCATCGCCGCGCTGCCGGGGTCGGGCGCGGCGTCGGCCGGGACCGCGACGTTGAAGGGAGAGTCCGGCGCGAACGGCCGGCCGTCCTCGGCGTCGTCCGCGGAACCGCCGCAGCCGGCCGGGACCACCAGGACCAGCAGGACGAGCACCACCCGGGCGAGCGCCCGCAGCCGACGTGCGGCGGAGGTCCCCCGCGGCGCCCGGTCAGCGGAGCGCGTAGCGATCGTGGGCCTCGTCGAGCCGGGCCGCACGCTCCCGCTCCCGTTGGCCGGTCGAACGGACCAGGACGCCGCAGGCCAGCAGGAAGAGCAGCGCGAGCGGGATCGCCGCCCAGCGCGTGAGGGACGTGACGGCCTCGGGCGGGGACGGCTGCCCGACGAGAACCCACGGCGTCCGCAGCCCGGCGACCACGTCGGTGCCCAGCGTGGCGGCCGCGGCAGAGGCGTCGACGACGTCCCCGGCCTCGCGTGCCGACACCGTCAGGATCACCCCGCCCCCGAGCCGGGACGGGGCCGCGGTCACCGACAGGCCCGGCACGGACCGGCCGAGCGCCGTGTCGATCGCGCCGGGCGTCACGCGCGACGTCAGCACCCGGGCGAAGGTCGGGCTGAGCAGGTCGCGGCTGATGAGGTCGACCTCGTACGCGGTCAGCCCGTCCACCCGCTGCGTCCCCGGCACGATCCCCAGGTTGGTGGCGCTCGAGTAGTGCCGCGTCGGGACCAGGCCCACCCCCACGGCGCCCAGGGCGGACGCGACGGCGACGACGGCCGCGACCACGCGGACGATCCGCCGGCTCGGCCGCCGCCCCGCGGGCTCTGCCGAAGCCCGGGGGCCGGAGCGGGCCCGGACGTCGACGACCGCGGCCAGGGCGGCGACGACGAGGACGGCTCGGAAGTCCGACAGGTGCAGGAACACGGCCGCGACGAGCCACCCGACGACGCCGCCGACCACGCCCAGGGCGATCATGCCGTCCACGCTGCGCCGGCCGGCGAGCCCGCGGGCGCGCAGCGCGGCGAAGAGGATCGTGCCGAAGAAGACGGCCCAGCCCAGCAGCAGCACGATGCCGCCGTCGGCCGCCTGCTCGAGGTAGAAGTTGTGCGCCGCGACGACGATGTCGACCGGCTGGTAGAAGTTCGACTCCCGGTCGTAGCGCAGGAACTCGGTGCCGAAGCTTCCGAGCCCCTTGCCCGTCAGCGGCGAGTCGACGAACATCCGCAGCGCGTCGAGCTGCAGCCGGGCCCGGGTGACGACCGAGAGGTCGGCGGTCGCGGTCGACGTCGAGGTGACGTCGCCCAGCGTGCTGAGCCGGCTCGCGATGCCCGTCACCGGAACCAGCACGGCGACGACGAGCGGGAGCACGAGCAGCGACTGGCGGTAGCGCCCCCCGGCCAGCACCAGCCAGACGACCAGGGCCACCGCGAGGGCGATGAACCCACCCCGCGACTGGGTGAGGTAGATGCCGACCAGCAGGGCGCCGGCGCAGCCGATCCACCACAGCCGTCGCCAGCCGCGGCTCAGCGCCATGAACGACAGCGCCGTCGGCAGCAGCAGGACGAGCAGGCGGGCCCAGAAGTTGGGGTCCGACGAGGTGCCCGAGTGCCGGGCGGTGAGCGCGCCCTCCTCGAGCGCGACGGGGACGTTGCTCAGCCCGCCCAGGTCGCCCTGCCCGCCGAGGACGAAGGCGTGCACCGCGGTGAGGGCGGCCAGCGCGGCGACGACGGTGACCGCGGTCGCGGGCGCCAGGGTGACCTTGTCGATCGACAGGCAGAGCGCGAGGACGAGGACGAAGAAGACGAGCTCCTTCGAGCGCTCCGTCATGACGCTCGCACCCGCGACCGGGTCGACGGCGGTCGCGAGGCTGACCCAGAAGGCGGCGTAGAGCACCAGGACGCCGGTGACGACGGGCGACCAGGCGAGCCGGAGCTGGCCGCGGCGGGCCATTACGACGAGGGCGAGCGCCGCGAGCCCCAGCTCTCCGAGGTAGGGGCTGAGGCCCGTGTTCCCGGTGATGACGAGGTTGAGGTTGGGTACGCCGAGCGCGACCAGCATCACCAGGACGAGGCGGGGACGCAGCAGCGCGAGCGCGACGAACGCCAGCCCGAGGGCCGCGGCGAGCAGCGCCGCGAGGCCCGTCATGCCCAGGACCTCACGCCGTCCGGCCCGTCATCGGAGCATCTTCCGCGGCCGGGGCCTCGAGCCCGAGGACCTCGTCGTACGCCTGCCGCGCCACGACGGGGGAGTAGCGCTCGTCCCAGCGGCGGCGGGCGCCGGCGGAGAGGGCGGCGTTCACCTCCGGGTGGGCCGCGCGCGCGAGGGCCGCGGCGAGGCCGGCGGGGTCGTCGGCCACCAGGCAGCCGGCCGACTCGTCGACGTCGAGGCCGAGCACGCCGAAGGACGTCGCGACGACCGGCAGGCCGCGCGACAGCGACTCGAGGACCTTGATCTTGATCCCGCTGCCCGTCTGGAGCGGGGACAGCAGCCCCGCCGCGGACAGCAGCACGTCGTCGAGGTCGGGCACCCAGCCGAGCGGGCGGACCTGGTCGCCCCACGCCGCCGCCTCGGGCAGCGCGTCCACGGAACCGCGCCCGACCAGGGCGAGCCGGAAGTCGGGCACCGCGGCGAGGACGGCCTCGCGGCACGTCCCCAGGAACCACCGCAGCGCGTCCCGGTTCGGCTGGAACTCCAGGCTGCCGAGGAACACGTACGCCGGCTCGCCCGCGAACGCCCGGGGCCGGTCGGAACCGGTGCCGAGCAGCGGCAGCAGGGTCACCACGGAGTCCGAGCCCGACCGCTGGGCGAGCATCGCGGTCTCGTCGGGGTTGACCAGCGCGGTGGCGTCGAAGTCGGCCGGCGCCCGGTCCTCGGAACGCGCCGCCAGCCGCTGCTCGAGCTGGAGCAGGGGCCGGTAGACGGCGGGCCGCCCGGCGAGCCGCCGTACCGGGCCCGGCAGCATCTTGCCGAAGTCGCCGAGGGGGTCGCTGGGCTGCTGCTGCTCCCGCGCGTGGGCCAGGATCGAGCGGTAGCGCAGCGAGAAGAGGTCGTCGGCGTAGAGCACGCGGCGTCGGCGGGGCAGCGCGCGGGCGTACTGCGCCATCCGGATCGTGTCCCAGACCTGCAGGTCCGCGTCGATCTCGTCGACGAGGGTGCCGATCTCGCGGAGCAGCCGCGGGGACCACAGCGCGGCCTCCTGCAGCGCGGACCGGGCCGGCCCGAGAACCCGCGTGGCCAGCGAGCGCAGCTGTTCGCGCGGACCGGGGCGGCGCAGGACGCGCAGGTCGTACGGCACCGGCGGTCGGTCGGCGTCGGGGTCGCCGACGAGCAGGACGTGCACGTTCTCGGCGCCCAGGCGGGCGACGAGGTGGTCGAGCAGGCCGCCGAGGACGACCTGCTTGCCGAAGGTGCGGGGCTCGGGCTCGCTGGCGGTGACCAGGACGACGGAGCGGGTGGGCGTGGTCATGCGGCGGCTCCCGAGGGGCTGCGGAGCAGGCGGGGGAGACGCGCGGCCAGCCGGTCGGGCAGGACGAGCGCCAGGGCCGAGGCGACCGAGGTCCGGTCGACGACCAGCGCGGCGATGCCGACGACCACCGCGCAGACGAGGCCGAGGACGACGAGGGACCCCAGCTGTCCGGCGGGCAGCAGCGCCCGGACGACGAGGCCGACCGCGGCGGTGGCGCCCGCGACCGCGAAGCCCGGGGCGACCGCGCGGACCACGTCCCCGACCGGCACCCGGGTGACGTGGTGCAGGACGGTCAGCCGGGCGACGCAGTAGACGAGGTTGAACACGAGGTGGACCGAGGCCACGCCGACGAGCCCGTAGCGCGGAGCGAGCAGGAACATCCCGGCCATGACGAGCGTGGCGGGCACGTCCAGCCGGACGAGCACGCCCGGCCGTCCCAGCGCCGAGAACACGTCGCCGCTGGCCCAGGCCACCGACATCACCCCGATGCTCAGCGAGATGAGCATCATCGGCACGACAGCGGGCTCCCACGTGTCGGAGAAGACGACGGGCACGGCGTCGCGGGCGACGACGGCCAGCGACGTCCCCGCGGCCAGCCCGTAGAGCGCGAGCAGCCGGGTCGCCCGGAGCATCGAGCTGTGCAGGACGCCCTCCGAGACGGCGCGGGCGCGGGCGTAAGCGGGGAGGGCGACGGCGGAGAAGATCCACAGCACGTTCTCGATGACGAGCTCGGGCAGCTTGTAGGCCATGCCGTAGAAGCCGAGCGCCGACGCCCCCAGGACGCTGCCGACCACGAGGTAGTCGACGGTGGTGCGGAAGGAGCCGAGCACCCGGATCGCCGTGACCTGGCCGCCGAAGCGCAGCAGGCCGCGCGACACGTCCCCGCGCACCCGCGTGGTCGGCCGGATCGGCACGAGGCACCACAGCACGACCATGGCGACGAGCTCGCTGACCAGCAGACCCGCGGCGATGCTCAGCGCACCGCCGATCGTGAACGCGAGCGGGATCGACACGCCCGCGCGCAGCACGGCCCGGGTGACGTCGATCATCGTGCGCCGCCGGAACCGCAGGTCGCGCTTGAGCACGGCGTCGTTCACGAGGCCGGCGCCGCGGAAGAGCGGGTAGAGGAAGATCAGGGCGAACAGCTCGACCTGGTCGGGCGCGTGGAACAGCCGGGCGATGAGCGGGGAGGCCGCCGCACCGGCGCCGGCCACCAGCGCGGCCAGCCCGAGGTTGAGGGTGAAGGCGGCCCGGATCCGCGGGGTGATGCCCCGCTCCTGCTCGGCGACGACCGCCGCACCGAGCCCGAGGTCGAGGGCCGCGTCGAGGATGGCGATGACGGTCAGCGCCGCGGTGACCAGGCCGAAGTCGGCGGGCACGAGGATGCGGGCGAGCACCAGGGTGAGACCCAGCACGACCAGGCGGTTGCCGCCCCAGGCCAGGGCGGTCCAGGCGAAGCCGCGGGCCGACGCCCGGCCGACGTCCGCGCCCGTCTCGGGCGTCCCGCTCCCGGGCGTCCCCGTCGTGGAGGCGGCGTCCTCCGCAGCGCGGTCGGCGAGGCCGGGCAGCGGCACCTGCGGCTCGTCGACGCCGAGGTGCAGGTCGACGGAACCCGCGGCCGCCCCGTCGGTCGTCGTCGGGTCGGTGCTCGTGGGACCGGACCGTGCGGGGTCGGTGGAGGACGGGTCGGCGAGCGGACCCGCAGGGCGGGCCGTTCCGGGTGACGGCGGCACGGGTGGGAGTCTCCCCAGGGCAGAGGTGGCAGGGCGCGCTGGCCCGTGGACAGCCCCCCGGCGTCCTCGACCCATTGTTGCCCACAGATCGGGAGCGGCTCTGCCCTTTTGCTCGAAATGCTGCGTCATCGGCCGGGACCCGTCAACATGGCACGGACGAACGAGGGGTCGACCGCGCCGGTGCGACCGCGAGGCCGGTGCGACCGGCCGGAACCAGGAGCAGACCAGACGTGCGCGTGCTGACCGTCATCGACGCCTTCCGCCTCGGCGGGGCGGAGACCCTGGTGGCCCAGCTGGGCCGGGTGTCCGCGGAGGTGGGGATCGAGCTGGACGTCCTCAGCCTGCACGGCCGCTCGCCCGAGCTGTCCCGGCTCGAGCCGCTGCTCGTCGAGGCGGGGATCACCCCGCGCTACCTCGGCGTACGCCGCACCCTCGACGCGCCGGCCTTCGCCCGCCTGGTCCGCTACATCCGCCGGACGAACCCCGACGTGGTGCACGCCCACCTCGAGATGAGCATGACCATGGCGCTGCCGGCGGCGCGCCTGGCCGGCAAGCCCGGGGTCGGGACCTTCCACCAGGTCTACCGCCCGATGCACGGCCGCGAGCTGGGCCGCGAGCGCCTGGCCGTGGAGGTCGCGAGCCGCAGCGACGCGACCGTGTTCGTGTCGAACGCCTCGCGCCACAGCTACGCCGAGCACTTCCGCTCCGGGCGCACCCCGCGCAGCTGGCACGTCGTGCACAACGGCGTCGACCTGCAGCACTTCACGCCGCCCGGCCCGGACGAGATGGCCGGGCTCCCGGCCGACCTCGGTCTCGGCGACGGCCCGGTCGTCACCGTCGTGGCGGCGCTGCGCGACTTCAAGGGCATCACCCACGCGGTGGCCGCCTGGCCCGAGGTCCTCTCCCGCCACCCCTCGGCCACGCTGCTCGTGGTCGGGTCGGGCGAGGAGGGCGAGAACCTCCGCCGCCAGGTCGCCGGGCTCGGGCTCGAGGGTTCGGTGGTCTTCGCCGGCATGCGCAGCGACGTCGTGGAGGTCATGCGCGGCTCGGACGTGGTGCTGCTGCCCTCGATCTTCGGCGAGAACCTGCCGACGGTCCTGATGGAGGCCGGCGGCTGCGCCCGCCCGGTCGTGGCCAGCGACGTCGGCGGCATCGCCGACATCGTCGTCGACGGCGAGACGGGCCTGCTGACCCGACCTGGTGACGCCGCCTCCATCGCGGGCGCCCTCGTCCGGCTGCTCGACGACGACGGGCTGCGCACCCGGCTCGGCGCCGCGGCGCGGCGGCGGATGGAGGAGCACTTCGACGCGCGCCTCTGGGCCCGGAACCTGCTGGCCCTCTACCGCGAGGTGGGTGAGCGCGGCCGACGCGGCGCGACGCGCGCCTGAACGTCCACGCCGAGAAGCGCCCGGTCGACAGCCTCCGGCGCTAGAGTCCCAGGGGCGGACCTCGGGGGTCGGGCGCCCGGGGGCACGACGTACCCGGGAGCCGAAAAGACCACGAGAGGACCACAGGTGGAGAAGAAGCCGACGCGCTTCGCCGGCCGCACGCTGCGACGCAGCATCGTCGTCGGTGCGGCCGTGGCGCTGCTGCTGCTCGTCGCCGGGCTGGTGCTCGCCGCGACGACCAAGGCCCAGTGGACGGCCGAGTCCGTCTCGGTCGTGCTGCCGGACGCCGGGCTCAGCGAGTCCGACTCCGCGGCCTACTACGAGACCCTGAGCCGCGGCCAGATCGTCGCCACCTTCGCCGAGGTCGCGAGCAACAAGCGCTTCGAGCAGCAGGCCGAGCAGAACCTGGGTCTGACCGCCGACCGGTCGGCGGGGGTCACCACCGAGGTGACGGTCGCCCCCTCCACCTCGGTCGTGCTGATCCGCGTGACGAGCGACGACCGTACGGTGGCCGAGCAGGTCACCCAGGAGATGACGACCGTCTCGCAGGCCTACCTGCAGGGCCTCGCCCGGCCGTACCGGCTGGACGTCGTCAACCCGGGCACCGGCACAGCGTTCCGGTCGAGCACCTCGCCGCTCGTCATCGCGGGTGCCGCGGTCGTCGTCGCCCTGGTGGGCGGCCTCGCGATCCAGCAGGCCGTCTACCACAGTCTGGTGGCCCTGCGCCCGGAGCGACGACGCGCGCTGTCGTCGGCGCCGGACGAGCCGGCCGCCGCCGGTGGGCCACCCGGCCCGGAAGGCCCAGGTGCCGCGGACCTGACCCCCGGCGCGCCGAACCCAGGCACGCCGACCCCTGACGCACCTCAGGCGCCGACCGACCGGAGGCCGCAGTGGAGCTGAACACCACTGAGCCCGTCGCCGGGACCGCCGCCGGCGAGCAGCCGCTGGAGGTCCTCGTCGTCGAGTTCCTGCCCAGCGGGGGCATGTTCCAGTTCTCCTACCTCTTCGGCGAGGCGCTGGCCGCCCTCGGGCACCAGGTCACCCTGCTGACCGGTCCGTCGCCCGAGCTGGCCTCGCGCCGCGCCGGCTTCGTGGTCGACCCCTCGCTGCCCACCTGGCACCCGAACGAGGGCCTCGAGACCGGCGGCCTGCGCCGCAAGGCCCGGCGCGGGCTCCGGGCGCTGCAGCTGGTCGCGGCCTGGGGCTCGGTGCTGGCCCGGGTCCGCCGCGAGCGGCCCGACGTCGTGCAGTTCGGGGAGCTGCGCTACACCCTCGACACCGCCGCCTTCGCCCTGGTGGCCCGCTTCGGCGGGGCCCGCGCCGTCGTGGACGTCGCGCACAACCCGGTCCCGTACGACGTCACGGGCTCGTCCGACTCGGTCGAGAAGTCCGGCCGGCTGACCCGCGCGCTGCTGGCCCGCGCGTACGCCGCCGCCGACCTCGTGCTCGTGCTCGGCGACGGACCGCGCGGCGAGCTGCTGCGCGCCTTCCCGGACGTCCGGCGCACCGCGGTCTGCGGCCACGGCGACTACTCCGCGCTCGTGCGGTCGGAGGCCGTGGACGTGCTGCCGTCCGCCGCCCCGCCCGCCGCCCTCTTCTTCGGCGCGTGGACGAAGTACAAGGACATCCCGCTGCTGCTCGACGGCTTCGCCCTCGTGCGCGAGGAGCTGCCGGAGGCGACGCTGACCCTGGCCGGCCCGGTGATGCCCGACGTCGACCTCGAGGAGGTGCGGCGACGCGCGGAGCCGATCGGCGGGGTCGACCTGCGGCCCGGCTACGTGGCGATCGAGGACCTGCCCGAGCTGTTCGCGCAGCACCGGGCCGTGATGTTCACCTACGCCACCGTCAACATCAGCGGCAGCGTGCACATGGCGTACACCTTCGGTCGGCCCGTCGTCGCGACCCGGGTGGGCGCGATGGAGGACGCCGTCGAGGACGGGGTCACCGGGCTGCTGGCCGAGCCGACGCCGCGGGCCGTGGCCGACGCGATGCTCGCCGTGCTGGGCGACCCCGAGCGCGCGGACGCGCTGGGTGCGGGTGCCCGCGAGCACGCCGAGCGGAGCTCGACCTGGTCGGGCGTCGCCGAGAAGGCCGTGGCGGCCTACCGGGAGACGCTCGCCGGGTCAGACGGCCGCTGACCCCAGCACGCTGATCCCAGCACGCTGAACCCGGGCCGCTCGCTCACGGCCCGGGCGCCCTCAGCGTCCTCAGGCGAGGACGCGGAGCCGGTCCCACGGGATGTGCGGCATGCCGTAGTAGTCCCACGCGAAGCCGGCCGAGGTGTAGACCGAGCCCGGGTTGGTGGCGGTGGCGTCGGGCGCCCGCTGGAAGCTGACGCTCAACGGCGCCCCGCCCACGTCGATGACGTAGGCGCCGTAGGTCTGCAGGGCCCGCGCGACCATCCGCTCACCGTCGGTGAGCCCGGTCAGCGTGGCGAGGTCGAGCGTGGGGTCCAGCTGCAGCCGGGCCCCCTCGGGCAGGCAGTCGGAGCTCGACGAGGTCCCGTCCGTCTTCAGCGCCGGCGCGCGGAAGACGCCGGCGCAGACGGTGTCGGACGCCACGACGAGGGCGTGGTCGATCGAGCCGGCGGTGACCTCGGACACCCGGACGACGCCGCCCAGCCGGGAGGCGCCCGCACCGGTGCTGCTGCCGCCCCAGCCCGAGCCGCGCAGGGAGTTGACCGCCCCGTACGACGCCTGCCAGCCCGACGCGGTGCGCGTCGCCTTCCAGTACTCCCCGACCGTGTCGTTGGTGTTGTCGATGACGACCAGGGCACCGTCGCTGCCCGGCTGCGGGACCGCCCGGGTGGGGATCCGCATCGGCTGCTGGGAGAGGGGGCAGGGTCCCCACTCCGCCTCCATCGTGCAGGTGACGTTCACCTGCGGGGTCGTCGCGTCGGCCGTGTAGATCGGGATGCCGAACTCGTAGAGCGCGGCGTACGCCTGCCCGTCGCGCGACACCCGGGCGACCATCGCTGCCGAGCGCGGGTCGAGCGCGGGTCGGTCGGTGACGGGGGTGTTGAAGGGGCTGCTGGAGGCGAACGGCCGCCAGGGCGCCGCGGCTGCCGGTCGCGGGACGGCCAGCGCGAGGGCGGGGAGCAGCGCGGCGAGGACGAGGGCCAGGAGCCGGACCGCGCGCAGGGCGGGGGCCGAGGTGGGCCCGGCCGCGTACGCGGGGGCGGAGGGGGTGGTGTGCATCAGACCTGCCGTGTCGTGCGGAGTGGACGGTGGACGATCT
>Ga0210040_10005362_pt1 | contig 16371 bp, 11 predicted proteins | sample CryGeyCG12114_NA_FD_185462 | JGI IMG/M metagenome (GOLD analysis project Ga0210040, IMG submission 185462) | Groundwater microbial communities from aquifer - Crystal Geyser CG19_WC_8/21/14_NA (SPAdes) (version 2) | ecosystem: Environmental > Aquatic > Deep subsurface > Groundwater | place: USA... | reverse complement strand
GCTCTGGCTGGAAGTGGAGTGCGCCTATGCCTGGGTGCATGCGGCGGCAAGGATCCTGGGCAACAACCAGGGCGAGGAGGCCGGTACAGTGCGGCGCCGGTTCGACGGGCTGCTTGGCGCCATGCTCCGGCACCGCCACCGGGCCGGTGCACTCTCTCCCGCCATCGCGCACTTCGCCAAGGTGGCCCGCAGCTACCGGCCTGGGCTTTTCCACTGCTACGCCGTGCCGGGCCCGCCCAGGACCAACAACGACCTCGAGCAGCTGTTCGGATCCCAGCGCTACCACGAGCGGCGCGCCGCCGGACGCAAGGCGGCCTCGCCAGCGGTCGTGCTGCGCGGCGAAGTACGTCTGATCGCCGCCATCGCGACACGGCGACACCCACCCGCTGCACGCGACCTCTGCCGCGTCAGCCGCGAGCGCTGGCGCGAACTCCGCCGCCGTCTTGAACAACGCCGCCACGCACGGACACTCCGAACCCGGTTCCGCCGCAACCCGCAGGCCTACCTGGCCGAGCTGGAACAAGCTGCACGCCAGCTAACTCTGCCGACATAATTTTTTTGAGCAACCGCAGCTCGAGCGCCTGCTCCGCCACGACCTCCTTGAGGCTGCGCGCCTCCCGACGCAGCTCCTTGACCTCGTCCGTCGTGGCCGCCCGGGCCGTGTCCCCAGCCAGGCGGCGCTTGCCCGCTTCCAGGAACTCCTTCGACCACGTGTAGTACAGGCTCTCCGCGATGCCCTCGCGGCGGCATAGGGCCGCGATGCTCTCCTCCCCCCGCAAACCCTCCAGCACGACCCGGATCTTGTCCTCAGCTGAGTAGTGCTTGCGGGTCGCGCGGCGGATGTCGCGCACCACCCGATCGGCGGGCGTCTTCGCGTTCGGTGTCGCTGACTTCTGGCTCATGGCTCGTTCCCTGGCGGTTACGATGAGCCGGAAACCCTCCTTTCCTCAACCACCTCCGCCTGTCTCATGAGCCCTGACGGCGGACAGGCGTTGCCCTTGAGAGGCATGGCAGGCGTCCCTCATGGTCCAAGAGATCATTCCTGTGGCAGCCTACTCCAGCGCCCCCATTGGGGCGACCCGTGCAACAAGATGACACCGCTCGGTTGGTTGCAGTGCTGCTGGAGGTGGTCGTCTTTAGCCGCGACCACCTCCACCAATCGATGCACTCAGAGCAGCGTTCAGCTACGCCCTGGTGGTGGACCCAAAGTGCCACACACCTGCGAAGCTAGACAGGCTCCGGTAAAGTCAGGCGAACCATAGCAGCCCATCCTGCTGGGTCTGCTGTGGCAAGTCTGCGCGGGTGAGCCCGGTCCAAGTAACGGACGTGTCGATCACGCCGTTGCCATCGATGTCCGCATGCATGGTGACACCCTTGTAGCCCTCCGCTCCGTCCTGATCGATCCAGGTCACTTGGCTCACACCCGGGCGCCAGCCCCACAGCGACAGCTGCTCGCCCCCATCCCAATCGGTGATGGTTGACCAAGTGGTCCCGCCCTCCCGAGCGTCCAGGAAGAAGACATCCTGTCCAGTGCCACCGGTGAGGAAGTTCGAGCCCGTGCCGCCATCCAGCACGTCATCACCCTCTCGCCCGTCGGCTGCGTCATCGCCGCCCGCCAAGCTGAGGAAATCGTTCAGCTCTGTCGAGAGGACCGCTTCGCCGTTCATGGTGCCGAGGAACTCATATTGCAGGTACGATACAGGTCCCTCGTAAGGAATAGCTTTGACCTGGCCGGAGAACTCCGAAGCCGTCACGTAGATCGGCGGCAGGTCAAACTCCGCAATGCTCACCAGAACCGCGGCCGAAGTGCTGGAGGTATTTCCGGCCGCGTCAGTCACAACCGTGGTCAGGTTGTGATTTCCAACCGAAAGCGCCGAACTGGTGACACTCCACGTCCCGTCCTGCTGCACAGTGGCAGTGCCGAGCACTGCCACGCCATCGGTGTCGTACAGAGTGACAAGCGAGCCTGCCTCGCCCACGCCGGTGAGGGTCGGCGTGGTCCGGGTGGTGACATTGTCGCCGGGCACCCCCGTGTCACTTCCCGGAGCCAGACCGGTGAGTGCCGGAGCGGAGGGTAGGGTCCTGTCGATGGCAAGGAGCAGGGGCGAGGAAGGAGCCGACACATTCCCCGCCATGTCCGTCACCCTGGCGGTTAAGGCGTGGCTACCCTCGCTGAGTTCTGTGCTCGTCAGCGACCACAGGCCATTCTCCCGTACCGTCGTGGCGCCAAGTACCGTCAGCCCATCAGTATCATACAAAGTGACAAGCGAGCCTGCCTCACCCGTTCCTGTGACTGTGGGGGTAAGGTCTGTCGTGCTGCTTCCGTCCTGAGCACCACTGTCGCTCCCGACATCGAGCTTGAGTTCGCCCGGTGTGGCCGGAAGGTCGGCGTCCAAATTAAAACTGATGTTCGTCGACGGCCCAGTGTTACCGGCAGCGTCGCTTGCCGCTGCGGTGATCGTGTGCTGGCCCGACCCGAGCGCCGCGAGATCGGCCGCGGAGACCGTGTAGGTCCAATTCGCCCCGTCCACGGTCGCCGCTCGCATCTGCCCACCGATGGAGAGCGCGACCGTGCTGCCCTGCTCCGTTGTGCCGCTAATCACCACACCCGCTGCTTGCTCAGCGACGTTGATGACCCCGTCACCCGCAATCGGCAGCACCACGGTGGGCACCACCGGCTGAGTGGTGTCGACGACCAGCGACTGGGTGACGGGCGCGGAGGTGTTCCCGGCGCTGTCCGTCGCGGTCACCTGAACCGGGTTGGCGCCGTTGGGGTCGATCGCCAGCGTGCCGCCGGTCGGCGTCGCCGTGCCCAGGTCCAGGCTCCAGCGGCCGTCGTTCGCGGCAGGCACCGTGTAGGTGGCACCGCCAACCGACACCGTCACCGTGGAGCCAGCCTCGGCCGTGCCGGCGAGCACGGGCGTGTTGTCCCCGGTCAGCGCCGGCGAGGTGATGCCGGGCGTGACAGGTCGAACGTTATCCACGACTACAATCGTGAGTGCTTGCTGAGTTGTGCCGCCGTTGCCATCATCTGCGTTGACCAGCACGCTGTAGCTGCCAGCGCTCATGGTCGCGGAGTTCACCGCGGACAGTGATGTGCCGTTGATAGCAAAGAGGGCGTTGTCCGTGTCGCCAGGACCGGTCGCTAGGCTGTAAGTCAGGGTCGCGCTGTCAGGGTCGGTCGCGGACAACGTACCGACCAAGGCATTGACACCTGCAGACTGGTTCACCGTATCGGTGAGACCACCATCAAGTCGCACGGCGCTGGGAGCATCGTTGACGTTAGTGACGTTGAGCGAGCTTGTGGCACTCTTTTGGTCACCCGTACCGTCGGCCACATCGACGATGAGCTGGCGGGGCGGCACAGGCGAATCCGAGGTGCTCTCATAGGTGACCTGATCAGCAATGGCCTCGACCACCGCATCAATCACGCTTGAGGTCACGACTTGGAAGTTGTCGACGTACAGAGATCCCCCGACCGCCCGACCGCCAGTGAAATCATAAGTTCCAGCAACGAAGACAAAGAACCAGTTCCCCGATGTTGGAACTACGACGCTCTCTGTGGTCCAGGGCTTCACGCCGGAGTCATTGGCACCGGTCTCATCAAGGACGGTTACCGATTGCCCGGTATCGGCGTTCATGAGGTAGCCAAACGCGTCGTACGCGTCGCCGCCGGCGGCAGCCTTCCAGTCGAACTTCAGTACCTGCCCCGCGGCTGCGTTGAAGGTGTTGGAGTGCGCATAAGGCCCGTGAACGACATCGAAGCCGGCGGAAGTTTGCCCCGAATTGTACAACCGCAGCGAGGAAGTCCCTGCGGTGGCTTCGGTCGTTGAGACTTCGTGGCTATAAGTCATGTTATTGATAGCACCGGCATCATCACCGGAACTAGGCGGATCCGTAACATCGTCCGGGCTAACGCGGCCGTTAATGACGGTCTGACCCAGAATCACGCGGTCCTGGCCTACAGTCCAGCCAGTGATGTTGCCACCTTCAAAGCTCGAATTGGTGAAGGCCGGGGTCGGAAAGGCCGTGAAGTTGACCTTCAGAGCTTGTCCATTCTGGCCATTCTCGACAGCATCGACCGTACCAACAACACTGCGGCTTACGCCGTCACCGAGATAAACCGCACTCCCCACCAACGAGATGGCACCAGCTGCGGTGCCGTCGGTCGCACTAGCCAGCTTTAGAACATCACCAGCATCCGGGTTGCTAATACCGAACCGGACCGATCCGCCGGCATAGCCGTTGCCGCCCGTAACAGTGACGTCCTTTGCGATGTGCTGAGCCGCATCTCCCTCAACATACGTTACAGGCGCACCCGCGCTAATGGTCGGCGCTGTGAGGACGCCCGGAAAGCTGACACTCTCAACAGGATCGGTCCTAACAACACCGCTCCGGCCAGCAAGCACCCAGTCACCGCCCAGCTCCGCTGCGCCTGTCAAAGTTGTGGAACCCGCCACGTTCGCGCCGGTGACTTCGCCCAACTCGGATAAGAATTTAAACCCAGCGTCACCCTGTGCGGTGCGGCAGCCATAAATGAGGATGTCGCCTCCAGGCTGAAGAGCTTGGCCGATTTCGGACCAGGCCGAGCGGGTCTCAGCACTTTGAAGATCGGCAAGGGTCAGGGTGGCCGAACCTAGGGTCAGGGCTCCTTGGCTTCCATGCCCAACAATGTGAATGGCAGCGTAACCAGCCTGCTGGGACGCCCAATGCACCATTTCGGCGAAGCCATCGGCGGCACCACCAACTGGAAGGATCTCGATGCCTGGGCGAACCCGGGCGAAGTCTGCCGCGATGAATTCCCAGTTCTCGACGGCCACGTCGATGAAGGCGACCTCCGGAGAAAGCCTGGATGCCACTCCGAAGCCACGTGCGGTAGAGCAGGCGGCGGCGTTGCTTCTCTCGACGAGAACCGAATAGGACATTCATCTCACCACTGGTTGTGCCCAGAAGATTTTTCACTTCTGCGCGATACAACTGGAGGTGTAGTCGACGATGTTTCGCTCCACCACGCGCTAAGTTGGAAGGAAATGTAAGGAGACCCATGTGGCTCGCTTGATCGCAACGCCTCAGTCTGCTTGGTGCGAATTCAGAACAATTCGAGCCGAGCCACGTCAGTCTGAAATTTGGGCCCACTCGGTGTTCTTTGACAGCGCTAGACAAGATGTCCGTCAGAGGCGGGGGTGGCCCGCCTCGAACTGTGCAGGATGATCGAGGGCGGAGTAGAGGGGTTGTCTGCCCGGTGTGCTACGTGGCTCCGCTCGCCAAGCCGAGATCGCTGCCTCCGTGAACCAGACGGTCAAGCTTCAGCGCTGCCGTAGGGCAGCGTCGTAGTCCGACCAGTTCGTCATTTTGTGCTGCTGCTTCGGGATGCGGTCCCGGCAGTCAGAGTTCGTTTTGAACGACATGTTGGCATCCAAGCTGCGGGAACACAGACCTGGCGCGTAACTGCCCAGGCTTGCATCTCCAAGCCGCCGCTCCGTGCAACAAAATCCATCCGAGCAACAACGCCATACGCTGAATTGAAGGAAGCAATGGTCAATCAAGTGCGCTCAGGTGTTCGCGCAGCATCTCGGTCATTTCGGAACTATCGCCCCCCGTCAGCAGGGGCCAGTCCGCCACGCCTGGCAGGCGACCCGGATTGCGGCGCAGCAGCTCCACCTTGAGGAATGGAAAGCTCATGCAGCGGGGCAGTCCTCTCCAAAGATGGATAGTGGGATTCAGCGGCCAGCGGAGCATCATCTGTTGCATGGTGCAGGCCGAGGCGGCGCCGCGCGCGAACTGCGGCATCAACTCCGCGAGGTAGCGCCGCTCCTCCCAGTCCGCGAGGACTGCCTCCAGCGACCGGGCGTAGCCGAACAGGGCCGCGACACGGTGGCCGCGCTGGAGCAGGAACCGCGTGAGGCCGAACTCCCCCCGCTGCACGATGAGCCACTTCGCCGTGCTCAGGCGTAGCTGAGACAGGAACTGCAGCGTGTCGGCTGTGGCCGCGGCGCCGCGCACGAGGAGGAAGTAGCTCTGGATGTGCACGCCGCCCTGACGGCTTTCGGTCATGCCGACCGCGCCGAGCCCGAAGGCGCGCGCCCTTTCCAGCAGGGTCCCGAGCGGCCGGATAGGGCCCATGACGCTGTCGTTGACGAGCAGCAGCTCCTCGGGCGGGCAGGCGCCCAGCAGCAACAGCGCCGCGGAATCCCGCCAAGCACCAAAATCGAAGCCGAGATTGCGCCGTCGCAGCATCTGCCAACAGTGCTCGGAGGCGGCGCGCCAGCCTGCCTCGTCCACGCGCTCGGCGTTGCTGGCGAGCACGACGTCGAAGCCCTGCGCCCGGTAGGCCGCGAGCTGGGCCCGCACCATCGGCGAGATTCGCCCCGACGCCGCGTAGTGCAGGTAGAGCGCCACGCGCCGCCCGCCGCTCGCGGGCGGCGCCAGCCCCGGCTCGTTGCCGAGCACCTGCGAGCGCACGAGGCGGCGCGCCGCGAGCATGTCGGCCACCCGCGCCATCGCCACCTCGGTGCCGACCTCCAGCACGCGGCCGGCGAAGCGTAGAGGGGCCTGGTAGGCCAGCGCGTGCACTAGGCGCCGGGAGCCCCAGGGCAGCAGGACGAGCTCGGTCGGCTCCGGCGCGGCGCCGTCCGGCTCCGGCAGAACGGCAGCGGAGGGTACCCCCCGGCTGGTCCCGTCGTCCAAGACAGACCCGGCGGGGGTCGTCAGGGGGAGCGGTCCTTCAGGCAGCGCTCCAGGTCGCGCAGGATAACGTCGCGCCCGCGCGCGTCGATCGCGCCCACGGTCGCTGACCAGGCGGCAACGCCGGGCACCAGCCCCGGGTTATCGCGCAGCAGCTCGCGCTTAAGGAAGGGGCAGCCCTGCTCCAGCAGCACCTGCCACAGGTCGGCCGTTGGGTTCATCGGCACCCGCCCAAGCGCGAGGCCGAGCACGCGCCCCGCCGCGTGGCGGCGTATCTCGGCGAAGGGGTCTCGCGGCGCGGCGTCGCACCCCGCCTCGCGGCGCACGGCTCGCACCGCGGTGCCGTCCTCGACTTCCCATCGCTCCTCGCGCGACGTCTCCTCGCGCAGTCGCTCGATTAAGGTTGTGTAGGGCCACAGCGCCCGGCAGCGCAGCCCGGCTCCCAGCATGGCACGCGTCAGGCCGATCTCGAAGCGCGTCACCACCCACCACTTGGAGCGCACGTTGCCGACGCTGCTCCAGAAGCGCGGGAAAGCCGGGTGTGCCAGGGCGCGCGGCCCGAAGGCCACGAAGAAGGACTGCAGGTGGAAGCGGTGCTGCCAGCTGTCAGTGACGCTCCAGACATCAGCCGCCGCAAAGTCCATCCGTTCTAACGCCGGCCTGATTGGGCGCAGTGGGCCGTAGACGCTGTCGTTGGCGATCAGCAGCATCCGGGTGTCGGGGGCGGGCAAGGCGGCGGCGGCGATGGCGTCCCGCCAGGCCGCGAAGTCGTAGCCGAGATTGCGGCGGATCACGACGCGCGACGCCCGCGCGCGCACCCATTCCAGGTCCTCTGGCTCCAGGTGGCCGGCGTTGGTGACGAAGACCACGCCCAGCCGCTCGGCGCGCAGCGCCTCGACGTAGGCGCGGGTGTGCTCGCGGATCCGACCCGCGCCGTCGAAGTGGCAGAACACCGCGACGTGCGGGCCCGGCGGCCCAGCCAGCCCGGGTTCGTCGAACAGCACGGTGCTTCCGGTCTCCAGGTGCGACAGCGCGAAGGCCGCCCAGCCCCTGGCCCTGGCCAGGGGGCCGCGGACGCGCTGCCAGAGCCGGCGCGGCAGTCCCCGCAGCATCACGGCGCCGTCCCGCCCGGCCGCTGGGCGGCGCGCAGCGCCTCGGCCTCGTCCCAGCGGCCGAGCACCTCGAGCGCCAGCAGCTCCGCTTCCCGCGCCGGGCCCGGCAGCGTCTCGGCCGAGCCCCCCCGCCCCGCAGCGCGTGCCGCCGCCGCCGCATCGCCGAGGCGGCGCAGCAGCCCCAGCGCCCGCTCCGCGGCGGCTTCGGAGGTCTCGGCCGGCCGCTGCAACTCGCGCGCCGCAGCGCAGAACAACGCGTCCAGCTCGCCGTCCCCGAGGATCCCGCCGCCCCGCCCGACCGTCTCAACCGCATCCGCCAGGGTGTCAGAATCCTCCAGCCGCCCGGCGTTGACGAGGGACACGAACAGGCGGCGCCGGAAGGCGTCGGTGCGCAGGGGGCGGCCTTCGCGCCGCGCCGCGGCGTCGCCCGGCGCAGGGCCAAGGGCCGCGATGAGGGCGGGCACGCCTTCTGCCCCGCGCTCGGCCGCGCAGAGCAACGCCTCGGCCGAGGCCACCCAGGCCGCGTCCTCGGCGTCGCCGTCGTCGGTGCCAATCGCCCGGAGCGCAGCGCGCAGGCGGCCGACGGCGTCCGCGGCGTGCCGAAACAGCTTCTCCGTCGCCTCGCGCGACGCGCCGGCGAGAAGGCGGTGCAGGGCGCGGTGCAGCAGCACCGGGCCGAGGCAGAGCGGCTCGCGCGCGGCCAGGGCGTCCAGCGTCTCGGCCGAGGCGGGAGCAGGGACGGCCTCCCCGTCCTCCGCCGGGCGGGCGCCGAAGCGCCGCTCGCAGGCCGCCCCGAAGTGGTCCCACAGCGCGTCGGCCTCGGGCAGGTCGGCGGCGTTCACGGCCTCCCTGTAGGCGCGAGCGAGAAGGCCTAGCTGCAGATCGCCGCCGGCCTCTGCCGCCTCCGCCGCGTCCCGCAGGTACCGCCGGTAGTGGGGTCGGCCGGCGTCGTCTGCCTCCGGCGACGCCGCCGGGAGGGGCGCCGGGGTCGCTGCCCCGCCGCGCCGGGCGCGGGCGACCAGCGAGGAGCCCCCGGCGCGCCGGACCTCGACCTCCTCGAAGCCGGCGCCGCGGAGAAGGGCGGCGAGGCTCCCCTCGCTCTGCAGCACAAGGTGGTAGCCGATCGACAGCAGCGGCACGAGCAGGCCCGGCGGCGTGTCCGGCGCCACCGCCCCGAAGTCGGGGGTGGTGAGGACGAGGCTGCCGCCCTCCCGCAGGGCGCCGTGCAGCGTGCGGGCGAAATCGGGAGGGGAGGGCACATGCTCCAGCACCTCGGAAGCGGTCAGCACGTCGAAGCGGCCGGCGAAGGCCCTGTCCCCGGGCACAAGGTAGCGGGACTCGATCGGCAGACCGAGCTGCGCCCGTCCGGCGGCGGCGAAGGGGCCGGGATCCAGCCCCATCACCTCCCAGCCGAGGGCGCGGCGGGCGAAGTCGAGCCCGAAGCCGAAGCCGCAGCCGACCTCCAGCAGTCGCGAGCCAGGCGGGCGGCCGAGGGCCTCGAGGTTGGCGGTGATCCCCCAGAGCCCGGCGCCCTGCTGGAGGTAGAAGGCCATAGCGCCGCCCCCCCCGGGCGGCTCGGCGCCGTAGTCGGCCGCTTCGGCGGGATGGAAGAAGCCGCAGCCGCAAGCGCCGCAACGCAGCAGCGCCGCGCGGCCGTTCTGCCCCGTCCTGCCGGGCCAGGGCGCGCGCAGAGTTGCTCCCTTGGCCCCCACGTCGCCGCAGTTCGGGCAGGACGCTGCGGTGCCGCCCATCTGCGCCGCCTCCAACCATTCCAGCGCCTCAGCGGTGCCGGCGGGCCGCAGGGCGTATTCAGAGGCGGGCATGGGGTTGGGCAAAGGACCTGACCTTGAGCAGCGGGTCGCGCGTTCGTTATCCTCCGTCGCATCCTTCAGCGCGCGCGTCGAGAGGTAGCGTCCGCGGAGGTGGTGGAAAATCCGGCGTGGTCCGGAGTGTAGGGCTTCCGTCGTCAGCAGATCGCGGTCGGTGCCGGACTCAACGCGTAGCACGGCACCGGCAAGCCTCACCTCAATTACAGGCACCGTAGGGGGCGGCGCATCGATCGGCTCAAGTGTCGGCGCCGCCCCCCCTGCCACGATCGGCACAAAGCTCAACCACGCCATCACACCGGCACGCATCTCCCGCCGCCACGCGAACACCTGCTGTGAACAGACTTGTCAGCGCCGCGCCACCTCGGCCACGACCGCACCGGGCTCCAGCGTCTCAGCGACGATCCGCGCCTTGTCATCGTCCGACCACTTCCGCCGACGGCCAGGCCTCGTCAAAATCTCGAGCCGGCGAAACCCGCCGCCCTTTGCGTCGTCATGAACGTCAACCATAACGTCTGCCCGAAGCTCCCCGCCCCAGGCCGACCCAGCACAATCACCGCCCGCGCCGAAAGATGGGCCTCGTCGCCGCGCTTACCGTCCTGACGCGCCGCGACGGCGCTGGCCCGCTGCTGGTCACTCAGCTTGGTCGCTCGTAGGCTGACAAGTCGACTGTCAGGTTGTTAGCGTCGTTTGGCAGGTCTGAACCTCAAGTGGAGTGACCTCATAGGAGCCTGAGGCCGTCCATCCCGTCACAGTCTTATCCACTGGCCGATCACCGGGACAGTGCGTCCAGGGAGAGCAGGTGACATGGGCGAAGCCAGGTTCACCAACATCATCGTCGGCTTCGACACCCACAAGCACACCCACGCCGCGGTGGCCATCACGCGGTTTGGAGAGTTGACGATACGGGTCGGGTCCGACGGTTGTCGCAAACTCGACGCTTGGGCCTGATCGCTCTGGCCCGTCCGCGACTTCGGCATCGAGGGCACCGGCTCTTATGGGGCCGGTCTGGCGCGCTCTCTCCACCAAGCAAGCCATGCCGTCCACGAGGTAAGCCGAGCCGGCCGAGGGCAGCGTCGTCAGTATGCCAAGACGGACCACCTCGACGCCGAGGCTGCCGCTCGTGCTGTGCTCAGCGGGCAAGCAACAACCCTGCCCAAGTCCGGCACGAGCGAAGTGGAAATGATCCGTCACCTCAAGGGCGGCCGCGATACAGCGGTAAAGGCACGGCAGCTGATCGAGAACTTCTTCGCAAAGCTCAAGCAGTTCCGCGCCATTGCCACCCGCGACGACAAGATCCCACGCAACTTCCTCGACTCCATCAACCTCGCCGCGGCCTATTTCTGGCCCATCTGAGGACACACCCTGATCTGGTCCTGCAAATTGCCAAAACTCACAAGTAATTGACAGAGTGCACTAAGGGCGGTATCTGCTTATCACATCCGGGTCGGTTGAATTCATATCGGTGCGCATATCTTATGATGAATGTGGAACGCTCAGATCACCTGCGTAGTGATTGCGGAATGCCGCAAATCGGCAAGGCTCCTCCTCTACTTACCGATGAAGCAGTCTCCGCTGTAGTAGCCGACGCCACGGTCCGCGCGCAATTTGATGCCGAGTTTTACCTCGAAAGCTACCCGGATGTTCGAGAGGCGCGCATAGATCCGTTTACCCACTTCATGGAGACTGGGTGGAAGGAAGGGCGCCGTCCAAGCCGAGAGTTCGACACCGAATTCTATCTCGTTAGCTATCCCGATGTGGCCCTGGCTGGCATCAATCCGCTGACACATTATGCCGTTACCGGATGCGCCGAAGGACGGCTATCACGACGGCCTGTGTCAGACGATGCGGCGGAATCCGGCCATGCCGCCTCAAGCTTCGGTGAAGCCGAAGCTCGAAAAGCGTTCGACGCCGAGTTTTACCTCGAAAGCTACCCGGATGTTCGAGAGGCGCGCATAGATCCGTTCCTTCACTACATGCAGGACGGCTGGAAAGAGGGACGTAACCCTTCAAAAAGTTTTCGGACTGAGCGTTACCTCAAGCTTCATGATGATGTCCGAATGGCAGGCATCAACCCGTTTCTGCATTATGTCCAATGCGGAGCTACAGAAGGCCAGTCGTTGCTCTATGCTCCGAATGCGGATCGTGACCTGCTGGAGCACGCAATTCCCCCCAGCGTGCGAGCACAAAGTTGGCGGTTGGCTGACACGATTTCTGCCAACCTGACGCAGCAGGAGTTGAGCAAGACGCTTTTGGAAGCGTCCAGGAAAGGTGGAGTGGGTTTCGTCGTCTCTATCAGCCACGACGACTATTTCGCGAGTATCGGCGGCACACAGAACATAATCGGCGACGAAATGCGCAAGCTCGTCGATGCGACATTCCACTACCTACATATCTACCCGGCTCACCCCTTACCCACTCTTGCCCCGAGCGGGGCGGGAGACCTGATCGTCGGCATTCGATTGAACGAGAAGAAGCTTGGCTTCGTCCGATTTTCTGATTTGGTCGCCGCGCTCAGACCGGTCCGGCAGTCCTGGCCGGTCTTCAACGTCATCGTGCATCACCTTCTCGGACATCGCCCAGAAGACGTGGCAGAACTTGTGGCAGCTCTCCTACCGGACCGCGTATTCGCCTTCGTACACGATTTTTTCTCATTCTGCATCAGCTACACGCTACTCCGAAACGATGTGACCTACTGCAACTCTCCTGATGTGGAATCCGGATCGTGCCTGGTGTGTTGCTATGGTGAGGAGCGTAAGGAGCATCTACGCCGTATTTCCGCCTTTCTTGCAGAAGTACGGCCTACGCTGGTAATTTACTCGCAATCAACCCGAGACATATGGGAAGCACGAAGCCCCTTCGTGTCACTTGATATTCTGCCTGCAAGATTGGCTAAGGTAGAGCTGGACGAAGCCGTCGAGCCTTCCCATGGTGTGATCACTGGCGAAGTGCCACTACGTATTGGCTTCGTAGGCACGCCGGCTCATCTTAAGGGCTGGAATACCTTTGCATCTCTCGCCAAGGATTTCAGGAATGACGGGCGCTATCAATTCGTACAGCTGAGCGCCCGCTCTATGGGTCAACCAGGGATCACGCATGTGCCGGTCTCCGTTCTTCCGGGCGATCGCATGGCCATGGTGCGCACACTCCGGGAACAGCGGATCGATGTTGCTGTCATTTGGTCCCTTTGGCCTGAGACCTTTTGCTTCACAGCCTATGAAGCGATGGCAGCGGGCGCTTACATAGTGACCCGCACGCAAGCAGGCAACGTATGGCCAGGCATTCGTGCTGAGGGCGAGCGACAAGGGACGGCCTTGGATACATCTGAGGAACTCCACGAACTCCTCGCAAACGGGGATCTGATCGCTCTCGCCTGCGCGCCAGGTCGAAAGCGCGGAAAACTAATCATCGAGGCGCCGCTAGCGGAGTACATCCTCCAAAACCAAGCTGCCGTGCAGAATCTCGCGGAGGCCTAAATGAGCAAGAACGTCCACTGCTTCACTAGCGTTTCTTTTAGTTACCTTGACCGAGCCCGAGTGTTGGTGGAGGCGGTTAAGCGCTTCCACCCTGACTGGACCTTCTGGCTAGGCATATCAGACGAAGAGCCGGACGGATTCGATTTTGACCCTGCTCAGGAAATGTTTGATCGAGTTCTTTGGATTAAAGATCTTGGTATTGCCGACCTTCAATCTTGGATCTTTAAACACAATGTCGTCGAACTTTGTACGGCCGTTAAGGGACAGATGCTGCTGCATCTTCTTGAGCAAGGCGCAGACAACGTTATTTACCTCGATCCGGACATTGCCGTTTTCGGGACACTCTCGCCAGTACTAGATCTTCTGGACACTCATAACGTTGTCCTGACGCCCCATGTTGTAATGCCCGAAAAAATTCACACGGCTATAACGGACAATGAGATTGGCACGCTGAAGCACGGCATCTACAATCTTGGTTTCCTGGCCGTGAGGAACAGCAAGGAGGGACGGCGCTTCTCGGAATGGTGGCGAGACCGTCTGCTGAAATATTGTTATGAAGCCATTGAGGAAGGGCTGTTCACCGATCAGCGCTGGTGCGACTTGGCCCCTTGTTTTTTCGACGGCGTTTATATCCTCCGCGATCCTGGCTACAATGTAGCGAGTTGGAATTTAAATCATCGTCTGATCACCTTTGACGAGCAAGGTACCATTCTTGCCGGCGGCAGCGTACTGCGTTTCTTTCATTTCACAAAGGTGAATTCAGTTGGTGAAGTAATGCTTGAGCGATACTCTCACGGTCAGATTGGCGTCTTCGAGTTGTTAAAATGGTATAGGCAGCGGCTAGTGGCTCATTCTGTTGCCGGCCTGCCGCCGAAATGGTGGAAATTCGGTCGCTTCGATAATGGGCAGGTTATTTTGCCAAATCATCGTTTGCTCTATCGGCACCGCGAGGACCTTCAGCATGCCTTCCCTAATCCGTTCAGCACATCCGGCTACGGATATCTCGATTGGTTTAATGAACATGGCATGCCATTGAACCTGCGTTGATGAACAAGAAACAGGTTGACGAACGAACGGGTGTGCTGCCCACCCACTTGACGTCATTTCCAATGATCGACGTGCTCCGGGGCTTTGCGGCGATCTCCGTCGTAATCTACCATACAATCGAGCATTTTGGGTGGAAGGAGTTTCCAACCCAAGGCGGGCTGGTCTGGTTCCGCATAGGTTGGATGGGCGTGGATCTGTTCTTTGTCATCTCTGGTTTCGTAATAACTCTTTCTGCGCTCAACCGACTGGATGGTAGGGAACTGGCTATCTTCAGGAGTCAGTTCGTCCAGCAGCGGCTCATCCGAATCTTGCCGTTGCATTACCTCACGTGCCTGGTTTTTATCATTTTCATTGTGCCGGATTTTCTTTTTGTGAACGGCTTTTGGGCGCACATGGCGAGCCACTTGTTTTTTCTCCATAATCTATTTTTGGAGCATTGGGGCAGCATAAATGGAGTGAATTGGTCAATCGGAACCGAGATGCAATTTTATCTGCTAATTCTTTTCATTGCCCCTTGGATAGCTCACACTCATTGGTGCGTGATCTCATTGACCGGCGTTTTTCTTGCCTGGGTTTGGCGAGGCACTGCCTTCATGCTTGTTGATACAAGTGGAACTTGGGGCAATTTTCCACTCGTGGTTGCAAGTACACAGCTCCCCGGCATGCTCGATGAGTTTGCGATCGGCGCTTTGCTCGCAAAGCTGATTCGTAGCGAACGTGGAGGCGAACTGCTTTCCAATATGAGGTGGAAGTCCTGGATATTGCCCCTTGTGGCCGCTGCCATGTTGTGGGTGATGCTAACTGTTTATTGGAGGAATGCTAGTTTTTGGAATTCGCTCATTATGGTTACGACATTCCGTACACTCATGGCCGTAAGTTGGGCATTGTGCGTGCTGGCTGCAGTGATTTTAAGTTCTAAGCACTTGCTTGTGCGCTTCACAGCGCCGGTTCGTTATCTTGGCACCATTTCATACGGGATCTACCTTTGGCACCTTCCGGTGATCCTGTCTCTCAAGAGAGTAACTTGGCTCTCGGCGCCGGATGCGCTTCCATATGTAGTTACTCTCACCATCATCCTTGCCATGATCTCATGGCATTGTTTTGAGCGACCACTCCTTCAGCGTTTCGCAATCTCAGGCAACCGTTCTCTATAGGGCAGTCAACAAGGGGGCCTGAATGCTACCACTACGCTGATTCGTATTCATCCGGTGGGAGCCGCCCTGTCTGTAAGTGGAGCTTATAGGCCCTTGCCGCCGAGCACCACTGCATGAGCTCGTCGATGCGGCTGTTCGGCCAGCCGCTGACGAGGCAGGTCAGCACGTCGGTGAAGTAGCGCTGCGTGACCAGCCCCCATCGAGTGGTGCGGACGAAAAATCAGTGCAGCATTATAGTGGGCGCTTGGGTTTGGTGGTCCAGATTCAGTGTTATCCTTCGGCGGCTACGGAGCCCTCCGACAGCCCTGAAGGGCCTGCCAGAGAACGATATTCCTGCGGCGTCCTCTGGCCAAGAGCCATGTGAGGACGGCCCTCATTGTAGTCGCGGCGCCAAGCCTCAATTTTCCGCCGTGCCTCGGCCAGCGTCTCGAACCAGTGCAGGTTCAGGCACTCGTTCCGGAAGGAGCCGTTGAACGCCTTGATGAAGGCGTTGTCCGTCGGCTTGCCTAGCCAAGAGAAGTCGATCCGCGTGCCGTGGTGGTAGGCCCAGAAATCGACTAGGCGGCCGGTGAACTCCGCGCCGTAGCACATCGGGAAGGTTGAATCGGATCTGGGTATGATCCGGTTCAAAGGCGGCCACGACCGGCCGGTGAGCCTCCACAGTGATGGTGTCCAGCCACACGCAGAGGAGCCGACCGGCCATGACCAAATCCCAGCCTACACCCCCTGCCACTGTCCTTGTCGCCATCGACGTCGCAAGCTCAGGAACGAGGTGCTGATCGAGGTACCCGACGCCCAACGGCGCCGGAGGATGACGATGACCAACACCCGTGCCGAGCACGACCGGCTGGTGGCCGAGCTGCATGCTCTGGAGCGCCCGGCGACCGTCGGCCTGGAGCCGACCGGGCACTACCATCGCCTGGCGGCTGGTGCAGGCGGGCTTTGACGTGCGGCTGATCTCCTCGGTCGCCCTGGCCCGGACCAGGGAGGCGCTGCACAACGATTGGGACAAGAACGATCCCAAGGACGCCCAGGTCATCCTGCACATGCTGCGGATCGGCGCGGCCAAGCC
>Ga0210040_10005361_pt1 | contig 16374 bp, 16 predicted proteins | sample CryGeyCG12114_NA_FD_185462 | JGI IMG/M metagenome (GOLD analysis project Ga0210040, IMG submission 185462) | Groundwater microbial communities from aquifer - Crystal Geyser CG19_WC_8/21/14_NA (SPAdes) (version 2) | ecosystem: Environmental > Aquatic > Deep subsurface > Groundwater | place: USA... | reverse complement strand
TATTTTTGCACATACCTTTTCGTGGAAATTACTGCACCAACAACACAAGCAACACACACTTCACTTAAACACAGTTTTATACGATTTGGTTGATTAATTTCAATTCGTTTTTAAACTTTAAAAAACGGAAAAAAATTTGGAACTTTTGTTTGCCAAAGTCCACACTATTACAATTTTTCCCAATTCAAATTTTCCCGCATGTGCGATGCAACCATTAAGTTTATGCTTTGGTGTACTTAGTTGTAATTTGATACTTTGAGCTATTTCAAGGGATTTTAAAGTGCGGGAAAAATATTGGCTTTCAAATTTCCTTACTTTTAAACTTTAATTATGACTTTGAGTTTGCCAAGTATTTGATTCAGGATTCGTGGTCTAATTTTGTGTCACTGAAGAAATGAAAATAAAATGAGAATTAAATAAATTCAGTCGGATCTTTGAATCGTCGAGTGATGATATCATGTGCAGTATTTAAATTAAACAAAAGTTCCAACTCAAGGTTTCTCAATTGTTAGTGTGAAATCAAACATTTGTTTCAGTGCGTTTCACTGTCCTAGATGGGAGAGAACATTTTTTCAGTTCGTTTTACTGTTTGAGTTGTGAGAAAACACTTGTTTGAATGCGTTTCACTGTTTAATATGTTGGAGAACATATGTTTCAGTGCCCTTTGTTTCAGATGGGAGAGACATTTGTCTCAGTGCGTTTCTTTGTTCAAGATGTGAGTTTGTATTAGTGCATTCCATTGTTTCAGATGTCAGACAACATTTGTTCCAGTGCGATTTAATGTTTAGAGTGTTGAAGCAGTGCATTTTACTGTTAAGGATGTAAGAGCAGTGCGTTTTACTGTTTAGTATGTCAGAAAGCATTTGTTTCAGAGCGTTCCATTGTTTTATATGTGAAAGAACATTTGTTTCAGTGCGTTTCGCTTTTAAAAATATGAGAAAACATTTGTGTCAGTTCGTTTTACTATTCAAGAGGTGAGAAAACATTTGATTTAGTGCGTTCCATTGTTTGATATGTGAGAGAACATTTGTTTCAGTGCCTTCCACTGTTTAAGGTGTGAGAGCATTGCGTTTCACTGTTTAGTATCTCAGGGAACATTTGTTTCAGTGCGTTCCACTAATTTAGATATGAGACAACATTTGTGTCATTGCGTTTCACTGTTAAAGGTGTGAGAAAACAATTGTTTTATTATAATATTTATAAAAATAATAAGTACTGTGGTCCTTTTTTTTAAATGTGAGACAACATTTGTTTCAGTGGGTTGTACTGCTTAAGATGTGGAAGTACATTTGTTTCAGCGCGTTTTAGGGTTTACTATGTGAAACATAAATTTGTTTTGGTGCAATTTACTGTTTTCAAGGTGAGAAAACATTTGTTTCAGTGTGTTTCACTGTTTGAGATGTGAGACAACATTTGTTACGGTGCGTTTCACTAATTTAGATGTGGGAAAACATTTGTTTTAGTGTGTTCCACTGTTGTTTATGTGAGAGAACATTTTTTTCAGAGCGTTTCACTGTTTAAGATGTTAGAGCAATGCCTTTTAGTGTTATGTATGTCAGAAAACATTAGTTTCAGTGCGTTCCACTGTTATATTTGTGAGACAACATTTGTGTCAGAGGTTTCCACTGTTTTAGATGTGATGAAACCGTTGTGTCAGTGCGTTTCAGTTTTTTAGATGTGAAAAAACTTTTGTTACAGTGCGTTCTACTGTTTTAAATGTGAGACATCATTTTTTTAAGTAAGTTTTATTGTTTGGGATGTGAGAAAACATTTATTTCAGTGCGTTTCACTGTTTTTTACGTGAGAGAACATTTGTTTCAGTGGGTTTTACTGTTAGGGATGTTATAGCAGTGCAATTCACTGTTTAGTATGTCAGAAAAGATTTGTTTCAGTGCTTTTCACTGTTTTATTTGTGAAACAACATTTGTTTCAGTGCGTTTCACTAATTAAGAGGTGGGAAAACATTTGTTTCAGTGCGTTCCACTGTTGTATTTGTGAGAGAACATTTGTTTCAGTGCGTCCTACTGTTGAATATGTGAGAGAACTTTTGTTTCAGTGGGTTTCACTGTTTAAGATGTGAGAGTACATTTTTTTCAGGGAGTTTCATTGTTTACTATGTGAAAAATACATTTGTTTCAGTGCAATTCACTGTTCCAATGTGAGACAACATTTGTTTCAGTGCGTTTTACTGCTAAAGATGTGAGAAAACATTTGATTCAGGGCGTTCCACCGTTTTTTTATTTAGAGAACATTTGTTTCAGCGCGTTTCACTGTCTAAGATGTGAGAGTGGTGCGGTTCACTGTAGGGTATATCAAAAACCATTTGTTTCAGTGTGTTTAACTGTTTAAGTTGTGAGCCAACATTTGTTTCAGTGTGTTTCACTAATTCAGATGTGAGACAACATTTGTTTCAGTGCGTTTTACTGCTAAAGATGTGAGAAAACATTTGTTTCAGGGCGTTCTACCGTTTTTTTAGTGGGAGAACATTTGTTTCAGCGCGTTTCACTGTCTAAGATGTGAGAGTAGTGCGTTTCACTGTAGAGTATATCAGAAAACATTTGTTTCCGTGTGTTTCACTGATTCAGATATGAGACAGCATTTGTGTCAGTGCGATTCAATGTTTAGAGTGTTAGAGCAATGCGTGTCACTATTTTATATGTGAGAGATTATTTGTTTCGGGGCGTTCCACTGGTTTTGATGTGAGACAACATTTGTTTAAGTAAGTTCCATTGTTTCGGATGTGATAAAACATTTGTGTCAGTGCGTTTCACTGTTTTTTACGTGAGAGAACATTTCTTTCAGTGGGTTTTACTGTTAAGGATGTAAGAGCAGTGCGTTTTACAGTTAAGTAAGTCAGAAAACATTTGTTTCAGTGCGTTTCACTGTTTTATTTGTGAGAGAACATTGGTTACAGTGGTTTCCACTGTTTTAGATGTGATAAAACAGTCGTGTCACTCCGTTTCATTTTTTAAAATGTGAAAAAACTTTTGTTTCAGTGCGTTGCACTGTTTTAAATGTGAGAAAACATTTGTTCAAGTAAGTTTCATTGTTTGGGATGTGAGAAACTATTTGTGTCAGTGCATTTCACTGTTTTATACTTAAGAGAACATTTTTGTCAGTGGTTTCCACTGTTTCAGATGTGAAGAAACAGTTGTGTCAGTGCGTTTCACTTTTAAGGATGTGAAAAAAAAAAATTTCAGTGCGTTTCACTGTTTTAAATGTGAAACAACATTTGTTCAAGCAAGTTTCATTGTTTGGGATGTGAGAAAACAATTGTGTCAGTGCGTTTCACTGTTTTATGCGTGAGAAAACATTTGTTTCAGTAAGTTTCACTGTTAGGGATGCGAGAGCAGTGCGTTTCACTGTTAAGTATGTCAGAAAACATTTGTTTTAGTGCGTTTCACTGTTTTATTTGTGGGACAACTTTTTTTTAGTGCTTTCCACCGATTTAGATGTGATTAAACAGTTGTGTGAGTGCGTTTCACTGTTTAGGATGTGAAAAAACTTTTGTTTCGGTGCGTTCTACTGTTTTTAATGTGAAAGAACGTTTGTTTCAGTGCGTGTCGCTGTTTTGTGTGTGAGACAACTTTGGTTTCAGTGCGTTTTATTGTTTAATATGTGAAAAAACATTTGTTCCAGTGCGCATCAACGTTTAGGATTTGAGAAAACATTTGTTTCAGTGCTTTTCACTGTTTTAGATATGACACAACATTTTTTTCTGTGCCTTTCATTGTTTAAGACGTGAGACAACATTTGTGTCCGTAGTTTTTACTGTTTAAGATGTAAGAAACCATTTGTGTTAGTGTGTTTCACTGTTTTAGTTGTGACAGATCATTTGTGTCAGCGCGTTTCCTGCTTTACATTCACACATTTGTTCAATGTGTTATGTCACGATTTACAGAGTAAAGCTTTATGGTTCTACTTTTTTTTCTAATCTACTTTAAACCCTTTATTCAACATTATCTTATATCTCTTATAACAATCACCTAAATTAAATGGTTTAGGACAAAATTAGTTTTGAGCACTCTATCAGAATCAACAGTGCTAAGGGTCTTTTGAGTCAGTCCCACTATCCACAGTGTTACAGCATTACAACTCCATAATGTCAATATGTATTTTCAGGTCATTTATTTCTGCTCTAACTCTTTTCAAAGCTTCTCCGTATATTTTCATTAGATGTGTCTTTTACGATATTTAACTTTAATATCACGAAACAAGGCGTGTAGAATGAAATTCAAAACTCAATCAACCAAGCTGAGCAATGTAATTTATTAGAGATAGGTCAAAAAAATGTGGGAAGTCGTACAAGTTTATAGTATCTATAACAGTATATCTTAAAAGATGACCAAACACTAATCTACGCGTACAATTGTTTGAAAAAAAACATAAAATGAAGAAACCCTCATTCAAAGAAAACTCTTCTGGTCTTCTAACATTGATGACTATCCTTCCCTATACCACAAGAAATATTAATGATTATGCCTTTAACCTTAGATTATGATGCACATTTGATTTCAATTTTTACAAATCTATCAAAACTTGTTCTTGAGAAATCACTTTTTTGCGCCTTAACTTTGTTACAATAGCATTCATTATTTTATATCCGGATGCCCTTGTTGCTCATGGGCTCGAAAAATTCTAAAATTAGGCATATCAAATGTATTACTGTCACATCACAATTTCTTCAACCTATCCATCAAACACTTACTTTTTTTTGCTCCGTCACCGTTTTTCCATGTTCCTGCTTCAACATTGAAATCAGCTGATTTCGCTCTACTTCCCAGTTGTTCAATAATCTTTTACGAAATTCCTTGCAAAACCAAAGAATAATTTTAAAACAAATAGTACAATTTTACAGCTCTTTCTACTTCGAGAATAAAATAAACATGCATTCAACAAAAAATACTTACACAGTAAGCCAAGTGATACGATTTATTTTTCGTAAGCCCTTTTTTGTACTTTACTGCCGGAAATTTATGCAAGCTTCGGGGTCCATAATAACTTCCTATTGGAGCGTCCAAAATGGACCACATTTTATCTCTTATGGGAGGACCGAGCTCTTTCCGAAGAATGATATCTGCAGCTTCATTGAGCAGCTCTGAAGACCGATATTTTTTAAGGTTTTGGGCATCTAACAATCGAAGTTTTTCTTCACTGTCATTCATGCTTATTTTCTTATTAGCAACTGTCTTAGCAATTTTTTCTTATCAAAAATTTTCTTGTTTCACCTCGAAAAATACCGTCTAAATTTGCAGATGAAAAATGGAATGACTGAAAACTGCGAAAGGACAGTTTAGACTGCGTTTTTAAGCTTAGGGCAATCGAGTCTTATGAGCTTTTACTTTTTTGTTGACAAGAAGTGATTGATTCCATTCACAGTCCATTCAAGTTCACGGCAAAGAATCTGGCTTCTATTATTTTATGTAACATTTATCATGACCATTTCGCATGACCAAAATTGTCAATAAAAGTCCAGCGAGATGTATTTAATTTCTGACTTGCTATGCTGGAAAACAAATAATAATGCTGGACTCTCTGTTACAAGGAGTAGCAGAAGATGCCAGAGGAGAGGCGAGACAGGATACTGTGGTTGATGCGATTCGGTTATAAGGGCGGTCAGTTCCGAGCGATACTTGTCATTCCAAAATTTAATTATAGTTTAGAAAAAGACTCACTTTTTATTTACCTTTTTGTCATTTTCAGCCTTAACGAACTTCGAAGCTTGTACTGCTGTAAAAACAATTTAAACTTTGCCAAGTACATTCAATTCAACAAGTTTATTCATTTTTTTTCAGTAACAATAACATTTTCAACAATCAGGTAAATCAGCAATCATTGGTCAATATATTCAATTACGAATCTAATCACACATGTAAATTTAAAATACAATATAAATTACACTTAAACTTACATAAATACGTATTGTTTTTAAATAAGTATTATTTTTACTACTGCGGTATTTATATGATTTCACTAATGATCGAACATCAATGCATATTTATGTAGTAGGCTACATATTCTTGTGAACTAATCAGTCAATCGATTGGATGCAAAAAATTAGAATTCTACGACTATAATGTAATAAAAATATATAAAGAAAAATCGTTCGTTTGTGATCTTTAGGTGAAAATTACAAAAGCTCAAAAAAAACATGTATGCGAAAACAACTTTAGTTGGACAGGAAGGACGAACAGTTAATTTTCTTCGTCATCGGTAAGTTCACTGTATATCTCAGGCATGTAATAAAACCTTGGCTCAAAACAGTCAACAACCTCTCCCAGAATAATTGAGTCAAGAATGAATTGCTCGTAAACGGGTGTTGCATCCATTTGTTTCAGCACTTTAATAGTTTCCTTGGACACTTCATTTAAACACACAGTAAAATCGAATTCTAATCCCAAATTATTGTGTTCTTCAAACCATTTAACATATTTAATGCCAAAATAAACATATGCCCCTGCCTGCTTTAGAAGATATCGTATTCGGAGAAAAGCATTCACCGAGTCGGACAGAACCAATATATTTCTGAACTCAAATGGGCGTCCAGCAAAATGAACTTCACATCTTAGGCCTTCAAATTGATAAAAAGTTGGAACATACCAATGTTTTGTCATCACTCGTTTGAAATAACATGAGTGGTGAATAAAGTCGGGTGTCACACAAACCATCTCCCTGGATCTTGCCATGGCCAGACGGTAGCTGAAAGAAATGTTATTTTGAACTACCGCAACTGTTTCTTCAGGTTCCGTGACCTCATCAATATGCGCGATAATTGTGCCACCAAAGCATTCAATTTTCTTTTTTACATCGGGTCCAGCGTCCACAATGTAAAAATTCATCGAAATACAAATTTTGTCCTCCGGTGTTATTATCTGCGAAAAAAAATATTTATGCACTCACGCCGAAACATAATTGGTCAAAATGAGATAATTTAGTATCATGACTTACGTCTTCATAATGTTTGGTAGCTTCTGCAATTTGAGAAATTGAATTATCAGGATGATATTCAATTCGCCGCTTTTTGAGAACAGGCTTTTGATCCATTTTATTTCTTCACCACAAAAAATTTTCAAGGCACGATAGGATTTGGGAAACAAAAAAGTCGATAAGCGTTCACTTGGATTTCTTGTCTTTGAATGCTAACAAAAAGAAAAAGCCTTCCACTTTTAGAGTGAATTTGAAAAATTGACTTGGTATTGTTGATTTAATTGTGTGTGAATCTTTCTTCTACCGAGGAACAAATGAATTCCATATTGTTATCGTGAGTCATCAGGCACTGGTTTAATCGTCGCATCATTTCGTTGAGACCACTTGTGCTAGAAATGTTGTTGCAACATTTTTTAACAATTTTTAAAAAAAACTGCTTATCTATTTTCAACTGCTGGTCGAATTTTAGCTCAAAAGCTTGGGAGAAAATAGTGAAAGTGGCTCCCATTGCCTTTAAATCACCCGAAACTACTATCAAATACTTCTTCAGTATTGGACAAGGAAAAACAAACACACATTTTTCGCTCAAAAAAAATTTCGTAAGTCCGACTTGCACACTCTCTTTAAAAAGCGATAAGCTATCGTTAGAATTACAAAGATCCGAAATAAGTTTAAAAATCCACACCAGTCCTTTGTGATTAACCAAGAGTTGGTCGGGGCATGAAAAACAGATGTGAATAAGCTGAAACCAAGTGATAACGTGTTTCTGGCGGTCGCTACGAAAGTTTTGTAGCGTTGTTAACTTGTAATCCACCACAGCAATTTGTCGTCCGAAAGCATTTAATGCGCTCACATAAAAACAACGAGCAAGGAATGGAATAGCTTTGGCGTCAAGCAAACCTGTGCGCAAGAATTCGAAAATGAAGCGAATGAACTCGTGTACTGGTCCAATCGTGATGTTTTCATTCACTTTCAATTCTTCAAAGAGTTCGATTCTTGGATGGTAAACTATTGCTTCATTCACGATTTTTACCACTTCGGAACCTATTCGGGGATTTACAAAAAACGCTGGTTGAGTATAACTTCGTACTCCGAGTTCCAAGTCTCTTATCAGTTTGTTTGAATGACGATGAGAAGTTGAACTGATAGCACTTCCGTAGAGGTAAAAACAAGCAATTGCTTCTGCAGCTATCCCATTAAAAAAGTTTTCTGTAAAATAAAAACAACTTAACATAAAGGGTATTCAGAGTAACTTGCTTGCAATTTAAAATCGATTCGCACTTACGACACGAAAATTGAAAAATTTGTTGGTCATCATCAAGAAGAAAATTACGGAGATTCTGCAATGGAGGTTCTAGAGTATTTATCACCGCTCTTAGATACTTCTGGGTCCGACAAGCAATAACGAATGAGTCTATGGTAAGAAAATGATGATGGTTCAGCAAATCATGCCGTTTTATAAACTTTTCGGTGTGGGATGAAATTTCTGGAAATGGACAGTCAGTGTATTCCAGGGCTGAAACAATTATCTCCAAACGTGCCCGATTTTTTACTATTTCATTTTGATGGCCCTCGATGATGTTTTTCATGCTCTTCAAAGTTTCTAAATATGTTTCACATTTCTTTTTAAGAATTTCTTTCTTTTTCGCTGTTCGATCAATGAAAGCTTCGTTTAAAAATTTCCAAATAAAACTTGTCATTTGAGATTCTTGGAAAGGCAAAATTTCTTTTCGATGAACGTACTTGTAAAGAGATTGATAGTATTTCACGAGTCCAACTTCGATTTTCTCGTTTGAGAATTTCATACGATTGTACAAATTGAAATAAAAATTGCCCACTCCAGACAGTCCTAAAGGATAATATTCGTATGATGGTTGACATTTTAAACGATCAACAATCTCTTCTCGCTTCCAAAATAAACACAAATTGGAAGCAGAAATGACATCATATGCCAGATGCAGAATACATTCCGTTGTGTTATCCCATTTGATCGATTTGCTCATTCTTGCAAATAATTCGTTACTATCAAAGGATTGACCCGAAATTGTCGCTAAAAAGTAGAACCTGCAATCCGTCGTAGCTGAAGTTTTAATGACATTTAGACTGATGAATAATTGTGTTCTCAATTTAGCACAAAATAACTCGTAGTCAGATAGCAAAATAAATCGTTCTTTTTTTCCGACTTCATTCACAGTTTGTTTATAAAGTTGGAGGGTTTCTGATTCCCGGAGACTCAATATTGTTTTATCGATTGCTTCATTCAACCAAATGCTTATAAGATTGAATGAAAGTTTTTCATCCTGATCATCAGTGACAATTATAGAACAGTTCATGTCTTGACACTCAAACAGAAAAACTGAGTAGAAAAACTTAGTACGTAATGTTCTTGAACTTTTCACATGCTTCGATGTTTCTTTACGCACGACGACCGGCCAATACTTCAATTTGACATTTTTTGTTGGCAAAAGGAAATTTAAAGTTTTGGACAAAACAAAAAGTCCGTCCAAGTTTTTTTCGAAATAAAATAATTCTTCCATTTTTAAACTGCGGAATAACTCCAAAAAATTTGACTTTCACTTCACATCTTTAATGAACTTAAAAACAATCATCATCGCACGAAAGCTCTTATCTCTTTGATCCTATCAGTAACGCGTTTGATACACATTGAAACATTTCTAAGCACGTAGGTCAGCTTGTTTTTTCCATGCATAAATTAAGATTCTTATGTGTCGCAACCACAGCTAGTCCATGAAAAAGAAGGAAAATATTGGATTTTTTTCTGTTTGATTAAATTTTTTATTTCATTCTAACCAGACGCTGTACCAAATACAAATCAAATTTGTTATTTTCTAAATTCATAAAAAAAATTGAAATTTATATCAATGATTAAGTAAGTATTAAGGGTTTAGTGGTCGTCGTTCTGAGTGGTGTTAATTTGTAAAACAAAATCAGCAAACTTGTCCAAAGTGTCCAAAATCCTAAAACATTTTTTTTAAAAATAATTATTTAATACTTGCGAATCAAAGCAGATTGTAGATTTTGTTTCTCAATTTATAAAGTGCACAGTAATTTCATTTACCTAATAGTATTAACCGCTGTTTCTTTAGCTTCTCCAAATCCATTTTCACTTTCATCTTCAAGTATTTCACCCAAGGATTGATAAGCTTGTATTTTTTTGTCTTCTGGATCAGAATCCTTCAATTTTTCAGGTTTGCGAAGCTTCACAGTCAAGCCTTTAATTTTTTTTGCTGTCTGTTTATAAGAGGACTGGGGGAAGCATTCACAGAGTTTGCTGTCACAAAACAGGGGAAGATTAGGCAAAATAGCTGACCGGAATCTTTGGTGCATAGACGCTGCAGTTCTTCCGTAGAGAGGCTAAAAAAATGCAAACACAAATTTTTCAGATAATGATTTAAAGAAAGTTTAATTCATTGGAAAGAATTGAGTGCTATTTTACGTTTTTGCTGTCCAAACTTCGTTCAATTTCGTGATAGATTTTAATCTTCAGAGAATTGGACATATGCTGTTTATCAATCAATATTTGAAGCAATGCAACATCTTGATCTACTGTGTATTTTTTGTATGCTTTAAAATGCAACGGGTCAGTTGAAAGCTCCAAGTGACCAGACCTCGATTCTTCTGAATCAGAATGATTGTTGAAACTGCCAGACATCTCTCTTATATCAATGTTGTACTTGTTTCTGTTCATTTCTTCCACTGTAATCTGACATCAGCTTTTTCCTTGCTTCTTCGAGAGCACTTAAATTTTTAGGAAATTTTATCGAATGAAATCAGTCAATTTGGGTATACGAAAATGTTCAATCAAAAGCTAAATTTTAATCTTCATACCTTTCCGAAGCCTCCCCAATTTGTTTCAGAGTAATATCGTCAGATTTCTTCAAACTGAGTAGCCTCCGAATCATAAGCTTTCTATTCTCAACTTTTAATTGTTGTCTTTCGTAATCTTCCTGATTCATTTCAAAACCACACCCTGAAAAATATGACTTGTATGGGAGCCGAAAAGCAAAGACCCAAAACTGAAGATGCCCAAGTTGCGAATGTGATTAGCTTTTAGAGGTCAAGTGCTTTTAAAGAAAACCATCAGCGCTGATATGTTCCGGAAAAAGTCAATTATTTTATTCCAGGCTCTATTTCATACTACAAATTTAATCAATTTATAAACTATGATAATCACTAACAGTAATATCAATATGAATTCATTCCCAAAATATTTTTCTTGAAAGCCTGAAGTTTTTAGGTTTCCCTTATTTTCCAAGAATTGAGTTTATTTGGCTCAGTTGCAACAACTTTGAGCTGGATGCAGTTGAGGATTGACTACTTTGGTCCTCAGCTGAATCCGCGTTGATATTATCGGCAACTTTAGCTGCAAAATACATAAAACATCAAATAAACATAAATTAATGAAAATGAAAAAAAAATTTCGAAACTAGATTTTTGGTATAACCTGCTTTGATATCCTTTAAGGTATTTTTATCAGCAGTAGTCGAAGCTCGTTTTCTAGATAATCCACTAGATGCAGTTATATTCTTCTCATTGTTGTTTTTCACTGCCTTTTTGTCCTTCGCAGATTTATCAGAAGTACTTGGAGCTTGAGTTTGTTTTTTTGATGTTTCCATGCTTGCACTTTTAATTTTTCCAGTTTTGTCTTCTACTATAGTCATTATAAGATTGAAATTTAAATGTTTTCAACAACTTTGGCCAAAAACACAAGAATAGATGTAATATAGGTGGATGAATGTATAGATGCAAGATCATACCATTCTTTGATGTGGAAGCCGAAAGTTCCTTGGACTGAGCTGCTGATGACCGAGTTTTGTGACTTTGTGCAGCTGCTTCTTTTGGCACTGTTGCGGGATGTTTTGATGACCTAGAGGTCAATTTGACTGATGCAGCTGCAACAGTGGGTGCTTCACTCATGGATATGTCTATAAAACAACATGTTTTAATGTTGTTCTAATGTTTTAATATTTGTTATGCTCATATTCATTACGATTACTTAACAACTGTATTTAAAGATAATTACCAGCTAATTTGGATGCTTCAGCAATTAAGTCATTCATCGGTTTACGAGGAAGGGTCTCAGATGTTTTTACCGAAATGCGGGCGCCAGTGTTTTCTAACATGCATAAATATTTCTTAGCATATAGTACTTTTGTTAGAACAAAACTTCCTAAAGTTATCGAACTTACTTATATTCACGCCAAGAGGAGTTTTTGAAAATGCCGGAGGGACTAACTCCTCTTCGTCAGTGTCATATCTCCCTGAAAAGAGAGTTAATTTCAATTAAATCTAAATTTGTTTATTTTTTTTTCAATTTGGATTCAACGTAATAGATATATGTACCGTCGCGAATTTTTGTACGACTTGATTTTATGTCGATGCTCTCATCACTGTCACTCGGAGAATCATCCGAGGAGGAAACAATTGTCGTTTCCGCTTCTTTATGCACATTTGATGCTTCTGGGTCACTGTCTCCTTCAGAATAAATGTCTCCACAAAAATCTCTGCAGACTTCCAACAAAGTCTTTTTGTGATCCTTTTCTTTTTTTTTCAGAAGAAGACTCAATGATTTTGACAAATCTTTAAACTTCAACAGATATCCATCATCTCCCAAAAGTTTTCGTAGTTGCTGAACTGACAACTCGTTTTCTTCTTCTTCTTGTTTTAACTTTTTCAAATTCTCTAACTCAGAGTTTAATTCGGTTTTTTTGTTCTCAGCTGCCACCAAATTCGTTTTCATCTGTTTGATAATTAATTCTTGCTGATTGATTTCAGCAATCACAGATTTAATCCTATCCTCAGTAGAATAAATAATTTTCAGTCCTCTGACTATTGTTGGATTAACGTTCTCCTTAGGCTTCTCATAAACATATTTCGAGGTTGAAACTGGTTCATCCACTTCACTGTCAACTGATCAAAACACATCACAATTCAGTAATTTTCTACTATCTGCTGTGCGAAAAAAGTTTATTTTAAACGTACACTCAATATCAAAATGATTCACTGATGGGTCTCCGGACTCGTCCAGTGCTCTACCAAAAACACCTAGAAAGGTTTTTGGCAAACAAAGCTTTCGTTTCCAAAAATGGTCGTTCTCTTTCGCCCGTCGATATCCATTTTCAAAAACATCACCCAATATTGTGATTCGGTCATTCAATGTAGGTTTTGCAGTATTTGCAGAGCCTTTAGATTCTGTGCCGGATAATTCAAATTCACAAAAAAATGTTACAATTACCAAGATATTATTGAATCTAACTCTAATATATCACCTTACCAAACAATTTCACGAAGAAAGCTTTGATTATATTTGCATATTCACATCCCGCCCCTTTTTTGGTAGCTCCAGGCCCTACTACAGGCTCCTTGTCAAAAAAACTATGAAGTCTTGAGTACAAGTTTTTATGATTCCAAGGATAATTCCCTGGGTTGGGGGAAAGCTTTTCCATATAGTCCCCGATTAGTTTCCACTCCTTCATGTCTTTCAGCTTGGTCCAATTATAAGCATCATTTTCCGCGGTATATTGCAAAATTCCTTTGAGTAAGGTCTCATAGCATATGCCTTGAGGAACATCTCCCGATCTTTTTATTCCTTTTAGCATTTCGATAATTTTCGCCATGTTTAACTGTATTGTGGATGCCATCTTCTGTAAAAAACATTAAAAAAACAAACTCATGAAGAAAAAATTAGTTGTATGCAATAAAACTAACCTAATTCTAATTTCTGACCTCTAAAAATATCTCTCGCTTTGTCTCAAAACAAATTTTCACCAGGACCAAACAAACGCACTTCCGAACTATAACACACGTGAATGAAAAGTGAGTGGTTTGGATATAGTGAAGCCCTGAAAAAAGAGTGGTTAAAAAAGTTAATATAGGTATGACCTAATCACTATCATATGTGTTTAATGTTTTTTATGTGATGACATTTATAGTGATTAGCTCTCAAGGATACACACTGCCTGGATTACAAACTTCTGACCAAGAAATAAATACCAACTTCTAAAATACTAACTTCTAATAATTTTTTTTCGACTGTATGTTTGCACTCCAAATTCTAATAATAACAATGATAGTAAGATATCGTCATCGTGATGTTTTAGGGAATTATGGTTGAATTTATGAATTATACGTCTTCTCAGTACTATTTCTTTCAAAAGTAGCCTAAAGCTCCTATGATAATTAAACGCACCGAACTATTTTTCTGACTGAAATTCTTTTCGCCTTGTTTCTAAACAGAAGTTCGGTCTGGATCTAAAATTAACACTTGTAAACGGTGAATAGCCTCAATGAGTTGAGAGTGAGCAGATGAAATTTGGTTTTGTTATTGAATATGATAGTTCGTTTGGTAGTATGATAGTTTTAGTTAGTATAAAAAATTTCCGAGGGTGAATATCCTCGCTTCTGTATTCAAAGTGAGATATATTAGGGGTATTCACGAGCACCGGGGTAACGCGGTAACAGGGTAAAAGGGTAACTTTTCTCCATTTAAATACATTGCAAAAAGTTACCCTAATACCCTTATACCCCGTTACCCCGGTACTCGTGAATACCCCTATTGAATAAACAAAGGCATTTGATCAGGTTTAGCGCATTTAACAGATTAAGCTAACAACAAAATAGACTGAAAACTAAATAGTATCATATGCAATAATGGATGTATGTAGGTATGGTAGGTGAAGCTACAACTGTCTAATAAATGTGATTGTGTCTTCTTTAGTATAACTCTGTTTTATTTTTCAGCTCATTAAAAAAAATATATTCGACAATTCATTTTATCGCATAATCTATATTTTTTGCTCACAACTTTGAAGAAAATATCTCATGCGGGCGATTTTATCTTCACAAATATTAACACCCAAAAACTTCCGTCCATCGTCCAGAGTGCATCTTACAAGAGGAAGATTCGATGAATCGAGGATATTTCCAATTTGTTTCCAAACATCTAAAATGTCTCCTGTGAGAATGTAGTATCCTTTAATAGCCACGCCTTCTTCGCATATCGATGTTGGGCAAGGAATTTTCCTGTAGTTATGTTTCAATTAATGAGTTTGGGCGCTCAACTATGGAAATAATTATTAAATAAAAAACTTGCCAAGCCTTGTGAACACAAAATTTGTTTTTAAACTTCTCCACTTGGGCTTTCCATTTAGTTTTGAAAATGTCTTCTTCACACGGTAAATAGCATCCAAAACTTGTTTCAGGTCTTTTTTCCTACACACAAGAATATTTTATTAGCCGATTATTTTCGTTAAAAAACATTCAGCGTATTTGAATTTACCGGTAACTGAGAATTAGGAGTATAGCAATCATAAATACTGCGACTGTTTTGCTCATCCCGATGGCTATAAATCGCAAATAGCACTTCTCTTTTGTTTTTTTTATTAATGAGTCTTCTATGCGCTCGTTCTTTCGTGAGATATTTGACATGAGCCCAAATTAAACATTGGTCGTAAAGTATCTCGGACAAGGAAATTTTTGCCCCGGTCTCTAGCGTATAATCATCCTTTCGAACCAATGTAAAACTTCCTTTGCAATAGTTTTTGAAATCTGTCAAACAGAGTCTATTCGTTATAAAAAATCACAAATTTTCAATGTTCAAACTGACACGTACCTTTGACTCCATCTGTGTAGCTACCATTGGCTTTATCAAGTTTGATTTTTGCATCGCAAATGCCACAAAATGCCTTCAAAACCAAACTTTGGTAGTATAAAGGCAAACCAAGAACTCTGTTTAAAAACCGGTTCGACTTGTCCTTCACCTCAATTTTGGTGCCATCTTCGGCAAGAACTCCTAAACGTTTCAGAAACTCCATGCAGTACATAATGTTTGTGACGTCATTTCTCATCATGTCTTGTAAAACTGCTGGTAGCTTTAGCAAAGCATATTTACTGTATTCAACGTAATTTGAATAGTGACTTAGGACAGAATCTTTGCCTTCAAAAGAGCTCGCATGTCTGTCCCCATACGACATTGCTCCCTGAAAAGATTTTTGCAACTTTACCAAAGCCAATATGGAAATAATATAAGCTTTCAGAAACTATCCAAACCATACCAACATCTGCAACCTTTTTGCAATCGAAACCACGAATCTGTCTTCACCAGGAATGAATGATTTCAACAGAAGATAGACCGGAGGATACAACTGATTACTTCTGTTCGTCCGGCCTGAAGCAACATAAACTGGTATAAGATTATTAGAGCAATATTAAACTTAACCTGACCAAACGTATTGTCATGGTTACCAAATTGTTGAATAGCTTTTTCTGCACTCCATGGCAACTCAAGCGTAATATGTAGTCTTTGCAACGGCTGAAACTTTGACATATCGCGGTCAGAATGCAATGAAATTCCAGTTGATGCTGCGTCCGAAATAATTGCAACAAATTTTTCGCCTCTCTGAAACGCAACTTGTTCTAAAACAATGA
>Ga0210040_10005360_pt1 | contig 16377 bp, 6 predicted proteins | sample CryGeyCG12114_NA_FD_185462 | JGI IMG/M metagenome (GOLD analysis project Ga0210040, IMG submission 185462) | Groundwater microbial communities from aquifer - Crystal Geyser CG19_WC_8/21/14_NA (SPAdes) (version 2) | ecosystem: Environmental > Aquatic > Deep subsurface > Groundwater | place: USA... | reverse complement strand
TTCACAGTAATATCTATTCAAGTTCACAGTAATATCAATTCAAGTTCACAGAAATTTCAATTCAAGTTCACAGAAATTTCAATTCAAATTCACAGAAATTTCAATTCAAATTCACAGTAATATCAATTCAAGTTCACAGAAATTTCAATTCAAGTTCACAGTAATATCAATTCAAGTTCACAGTAATATCAATTCAAGTTCACAGTAATTTCAATTCAAGTTCACAGAAATTTCAATTCAAGTTCACAGAAATATCAATTCAAATTCACAGTAATATCAATTTAATTTCACAGTAATATCAATTCAAGTTCACAGTAATTTCAATTCAAGTTCACAGAAATTTCAATTCAAATTCACAGTAATATCAATTCAAGTTCACAGTAATATCAATTCAAGTTCACAGAAATTTCAATTCAAGTTCACAGAAATATCAATTCAAGAAGACGGCCAAACCACAACTAACTCTAAAAAAGCGTCTCCTCACTAACTAACTATAAAGAGGAAGACGAGGAAAATGCCAACTCATCCCCACGGTGGTGAGTTGGCCGATTTCTGGTTGGCGGCTGGTGCTGATTGGCTGCAAGGGACGTGCCGCGAAACTTGTAGTAGTAGTAGCATTAGTAGTAGTAGTTGTAACTAACTTGCTAACTAACTAACTAACTAGCTGTAAATATTAATCTTTACATAACTATTACTACGTTATAACTACAAGCAGTAAAAAACTGATGATATTTTATAATAAGTAAGAAGCAAATAGAGAGGCGATAAGAAATGTATGCAGAAATGAAAGTTATATTTTCATTGTGAGAGAGCTTTCTCTGAATTATACGGCAATCCATTATCTGAATCAGAAGAAACTAGAATCACTTTATCTGTAAATAGTAATATTAGATGATTAGTAAAAGCTTCATCATGACGGATTCATGGATTACCACAATATTACCTGCTTAACGACAGTGTTTTTTGTGCTCTGACAATTGAGCTCTTCGTACGAACTCCGCTTTGCAAATTGGGCACTTACGATTTTTCTGATTCCTTTGGGCCCTAAGATGCTCTTTTTGTGAATCTTTCGTCTGAAACAATTTGTCACAAATTTTGCATTTTACTTTTTTCGCATTCCGATGACTAAGCAAAACGTGTCTTTTCAGAGAAGATTTCGCCTTGTATCTTTTTGTGCAAATGTTGCAAATGAAGCCCGAGTGTAACAATAAAAACAAAATCTAATTAGAACTCACAGAATTGAGGGTTATTGAATAACATTAAAAACGTATTAACCGCTTAAAGCAGGGATTCCTGGTTTGGGGAGCTGTAGAACGCAAAGAACTATTTGTAAGGGTCGATTTTTTGGCTACAACTAATTGCTGCATGCCAACTGTTACAGTATGTGCAGCTCTCTCAATGCCAACACTAATTTCACTTTCATTTCCGACATCCTGCGCCAGCTCAGTGATAGACAATTTACCTGTACCCAATACTTGATTAGCATAAGCAATATGTACGACCTCAGATTTACGAGTAACGTGTTTATTTTTATTAACTATAAAAACAGTTTAGGAAGACTGCTCAACATTGAAGGTTTTTCGGTGACAAATTTTGTCTTACTTACAGCTTCATCTAGCTGCTTCATTAGTGATCTGTTGATACAATCTTGATGTTCTAGTTGTACGTAGGTAACATACTGCAGCTGAAGCTAGACAGTATGTGGTCTCACCATAAGAAGAAAATTTGCGCAATACACTCAATGTTAAGGAGATTTAGAGTCAGGAATCCTGACTCTTGTAAATAATTTCAAAATTACCAAAGCAAATCAACTGATTCTTTTTCTTAAAAATATTTCAGAAAATCAGCATTTTTTTTATTGATTCACGAAAACGATAAGTTATAAACTGAGGGAGTTATTAATAATTAAAATCATTGACCTACCTTGCTAATGTTGCAAAACGGAAAAGCTATCCCACTCCTATGTTGGGTACTCGTAGTAACAAATCTGCAAGGGGGAAATTACATATAATAGATGAGGGAATATCAATAAATTTTGGAAAATATGCTTTTAAAATGCAAGTAAATAATATTTAATTACTATCAAAATTGAAAAAGATAACATTTTTTGGTTTTTTGGTATTTGCTAGGTTTAGCTTTTTAACGCCGATTATGAGAAGCGACACATCAAATGAAAGGGCTTCACAAGCTTATTTAGTATAAAGTATGTATATTGTAAATGTAATGATGTGAATGTGAATATAAATGTGAATATAGTGTGTGAGTATAGTGTTGCTTAAGTTGCTTATCTAGTAGTATACATACGTATAACTTTTAAAGCAAATGGTTTGTTTTAAAATAAGTTTGAATAATCAATTTATTGCCTGTTTCATTCACAAACGTGACTTATGATGAATTGAAATGAAATAATTCAACCGGGTTATCCAAAATGGGCTTTATGACAAATTTAATTTTTTAAAAAAGATCCGGGTAGTAAACAATTCGCGGATCCTTTACTTCAAGAAAAACTGCAGTCAAAAATAAAAGTTTTGTTTTTCTTTCAAATAACACGCCACACTCTGTAACTCGCACCAGTTAACGCAAAGTACTTTCTACGCCAAAGAATTTATTCATACAAAAAATTATGCAATATAATTACGCATAGCAATCAAAATTATACATTTTTTAATTAAACTACAAGTATTAAAAAAATATAAGGTATAGAAGTGTATAAGGTTGATGTGTTGAATAAACAACCATATAAAAGCCAATACAACCTAATTATAACAGAAAAGTTTATGGTTAAATAAATAAATAGTAAACAAATAGCTAAAAAAATAAGTTTCAAACAATTTTAAGTTTATTCTTAAGCAATACGAATGCCTCCTTTGATACATTTGGGAAAAATGTAACGTTATTTATATGACCTATGACTAACTATGTACCGGAGTGACATTTCATTTTTTCAAAAATTGATACTTAAAACAAAGAGACTTGAAAACAAAATTTTTTATTCAAACACTAAAATGTTGCTTATATAATGATGAATGCATACTTTCAAAAACATAAATAATCGATTTCAAATCCGAATCGTTTCAAAAGTTGAATTTCAGAAGCTTCATTACATTATGTTAAACACGTTGGATTACTGATTTTTATCTAAAAAATTAACAAACTTTAATTTCAAAAAATTAATAATTTTTTTAGGTCTACAATGTTTAAAAGACGTAATAATGTTTTTTTTTTGCATTCCAAAAAATAAATTTACTAATAAAAAATTACTAACTTTTTGATCGACAAAATTTAATTTAAATGTTGTTAATTAAAGATGAAACTTTTTTTTTAGAATCTTTATTATATCACCATATTTTTCAGTGACATTTAAAACCCCTAATTACTATAGTTTTCAGAATTTTCATGCTGCGTAGTACCGTGTAACGAGAGTTATAATTTGCAGCGAACCGTGTCACGTAAGGGTGAGATGTCCCATTTGAGGGACTGTGGGAGTGAGGAAAAGAGGTGAGGGTTGCGTGATGATTTCTTTTTATGGTGAGACCACATACTGTCTAGCTTCAGCTGCAGTATGTACCTACGTACAAATGTTCTAGTTGAGCTGCAAAATGATTTGCTTGGTTTGTGTTTTTTTGTTTAAGGAATTGTATGTCTTTTTGTGCATCTTTTAAAGAACTGGCCAGTTCTGAAAAAAATATGATAAGCTGAAAGTCCCAACAATGTATACCATAATTTCAAAGCAATTAAAAACGTTGCGTATAGTCATACCGGTTTCTTTCAAGTTACCTTCCTTGCTGTAATAAAACCCATGATAGGGCAGCGTTTTTTCATCCAGCTCAGCAATTGTCATGGGTTTAGAAGGAATAAAAGGGAGTGGTCGGGTGTTTACTTCGATTTCACAAGTCTTCAAAGGATAAGGGACTTAAGCTATGCATTCCATCAATACACGGCATTACAAAAATTTGCGATATAAATCACCAAAATATAATAGAAGTACATACTTTCCTGAATATGAAGAAAGTTTATTCCGTATTTGGGCCAAATTTTATGACGAGAGAAAAAATTCAATCAGTCAGATTGAATTTGCTAGTCCGCATCTAAAAACGGAGCAAGAATTTGGATTGCAAAACTTGGTGTGCGCCTGAGTCTCTCGTCAATGCTCCTTGGGGAATTTATAAATTCGATGCTTTTCTTTCTTGTTTGGGCAGGGCAAAATCGATCCCCTCTGGTGAACAATTCAAACCCTATAGCCCCCATGCTCCACCGATCTGAGGCGAATGAAAAACGATAGGGATCCTCACATGCTTCTGGAGCCATATACGGGAATGACCCCGACCAACAATCACTCACTTCCATCTTGCCCTACAAACCAAACGATTTTGTATCAGTTCAGTTTTGGTTGAATCATTTTCATCACTTCACCACTATACTATTACTATAGTGTATATACTGGAGATCTATATTTTTAATTTTGGGCTGAAAGAGCAAACAAAAAAATTAGAAATTTCAAAGCATTTACTTTCTATTCTTAGTTGTATAGACCCAATCACATAATAATGAAAGCATTATGTTTTTTCACTCCAATTGATAGAATTATCACATGGTAAAATGATAATCGTTAATGTTTGACGACGTTTTGCAGATCCCAGTTGCAGAGTAACAGTTTGATCTTGATTGGTGGGATCATCTCTATTTCGAATTTTGTTTTTCATTTAATTGTGTTGTGTGGCGAAATAGCTAACTGAATGGAGCAATGGATTCAATGCTGTTTTTTTTTATTTTAATTTGCAATTTTTGGAAATAAAGTTCTAACTGTAACAAACCTAAAGGTTTACAGTCTGAGGGAAGCTTTTGCGGACGATATGCAACAACAAAGAAAATTTTGCTCGATTCAATTCATGTGAAATATCAAAAAACTAATTGATCGGAAACTGTATGGACTGAAAAATGTCGTTTTCACTATTAATAGCTATCCCGGAAGCGGTAAATATCGAATTAAATATCCAGTTATGTGGACACCAATTAAAAGCAATCAGCTGCTTGAATAGATCAAAGTCTGCGGATTAACGAAATAAAAGTACATGCTGAAAACATTACCGTTTGGGAATCGCAAGGTTTTTTTTAGAAAACAGGATGTGTTCCAAAAGTGTGCACATTTGGGCACATTTTCTTGTCGAATTCACTTGGATCTTACACATTTAAAGAGGCTTTACTTCTATTGATTGGAGATGGCAAATTACAATATTCGCCTAAGGTAAAATTTTCAACAGATTCTTCTGTTCTTTCAATGCACACTGGTTTTGTCGCACTACCGTCAAATGTGATTAAATCACTTTTAGTGTCAATCACCACACAATGATTCTTCATAAAATCCATGCCTAGTTCTAACTCATTCGTACAATTAGGCAAAAAAAAACCTCTATAGTAGCGGATTACCCCTAATACAAAATTTAAGTTCCACTTGTTCCTTTACTTCGTAAGTCTCCATACCTACGGCTCATGAAACGTTGAAATTTTTGTTGTAGATTGGATTTACGATGAATTGATTTTCTACTAATCAATTTCAACAAACTATAGGACTTATTGCTGAGAACCATGCCCCGATATCAACAAAAGCATCTACTTTTAGGCTGCCTATGAACAATTCGAGATATGGAGATGAACACCTATCTACATTTCTGTACTTGACCTCATCGTTTCCCACTACTGTTACAGGTTTTTTTTTCCTAAAACTTATTCATACCATTGTATTTTTCGCTATTACTTAATTAGCTAGCTTATTTACTAGCTTTTTGTTCAACATTACTTGCGGACTTTATATTACTAGCCGAATGGTCTCGCACTCATCGGCATGTTAGTTTTCCGAATCGGAATTTACATTGTTGTCCACACTAGAGGAATCCACCTCCGCATTTAATTTACTGATTTGCTTTTTACTAGGGTTCTTATCTTTGTCAGGGCAAAATCTTGCAATGTGCCGTACTTGAACTTTCTACAGGAATATCAACATAAAGTTAGATAACGTGCGCGCTGTGTGTACAGTTAACTTACATGCACTGTAGAAAAATAGCACAAAAAATGTGCAAAATTAAATTATTGCTTGCCCTCATCACGCCATACGTACACGGATTGATATTGATTTTAATAAAACAAACTTTATTTGATTCCATCGCTCTGGGATGGTTAGTAAAATTTGGGTCAAAAGTTTTCCCAATTCCGTTAGACAATAAATGAAAAAAATTTACTCGCAAGAGTTTAAATTAGCATTCCAATCTTTCATGTTCCATGCACAAAATCCAGGTATTATTTGAAAAGTGCGCCAATTTTTCAACTTTAACATACTTTGCAAATTACCTGAATGTTTGGCAAAAACCTGGCGAAAATCGCATACAGTGAACACAAAAAAAATTTTAACGATTAATTTTAAATAGAGATGCCAAGTTAATGTGGATACGGCCACTCAACCCTCACAGCATTCAAAAGTGTATTCTTAACTGTGTGGAGTTATCAACGCAGCCAGACTAGCAAACTTATAAGCAAACTGCTTAAGTGCATTAAACCAAAAAAAACATACCAAATTTTTGTTCATATATATATTTTTAGTTCATTGCGTTCAATCGGCAAACTCATAGTCTGTTATATGAAGTTTTAAATACACGGGGTTTTCAACTCAATTAACTCAATTGTGTACCTTGCGTGCTTTCCAACGTGAATTAATAATTTTTAATTATTATTATTATTATTTTTAATTTTTAAAGCTTTTGAGAGAGGGAGTTTCAATGATGACTCAAGGAACTTTTCATTGTATTGTTTGTGATTGTCTTAGTCACACGTATTGGTGAATACATTAGAATAAAGATAAGTTGATATATGAATGAGTTATCGAAGTATTCGTGCATACTTCGAATATATGATAATCTTAGTCCGAAATTGTAATCTCTAAAACCGAAAAAACTTCGGAATCATGAAAGAAAAAGGATCTTTTTACTTCACTTTACTTTTCATCCGCACCATTACATCAGTTAAACATTTAGACGGTCTCGAAACAACATTCAATTTGTTTGAAAATAAGTGTTTCATTAACATTATATTTTTGGAATTTACTGCCAATTTTATCCTACATGACACACCTATACTGCAGACTTTTATTGACGTTCCAAAAACTGCATTGAACAAATGGAGTGATGAACTTGTGAATCCGCGAAATAAAAGTTTGTGGCCATCTTGGAAAATTAAACATTTGGAGTGCGTTTTGAACACATTTGTGATCCCTAAAAATAACTGGTCGAAAGTACTACAAATGCGTTTTTGGTTGGAAGTTTTTTCTTAAGGTCATTCGAATCACCACATACACTACCAAAAACAGCTGAGGAAGATAATTTAGCTCAATTTAGGATGAAACCACCAAATTTTTTTCTTTTTATCAGTACAAAACCACACTTTCCAGTTATCAGGTTCGTAGCGTTTGTAGCGTATGTAGTGATGTTTAGATTGCAGCATTTGAGGAGATGTAATTGAAATTACAACCACTGCTACCACCGCTGCCGCCTGAAAACTGTAGAAAGTTTCATAAGAATTCCGTCCACAATAGAGAAAGCGTGACTCAACCAGACCGTGAGGGGATGCTGGAGACCCCTCGTTTGCAGTTACCTGAAAAGACCGTCAAAAATTGCTTTTCACGCATTCCGCAACAAAGGCCTTTGCACTTTGCAGCTTTCTTTCGCACTCAGGCCTGTGCTCGAAAAGCCTCGCGCACCCCCTTGAAATTCTTTTCGGCCAGATTAAAAGTAATATTTCAGTATGGGCGGAGCTCCTGCATATTGGGTGGTAGTGGTGGATATTTCAACATCTCCTGCTGCAGGCTCTCAGTATGTAGTATAAATGTTTACAATGATCCATACTCAATAATATTAGTTAGGTTATGTAATTTACCTATTTAAGAAAACCACCTCATGTCTCTCATTTTTTTGCCAAGTCCTTCAAGATCCTCCAGCTAAAATGGCAATAACTGTCTGTATGGCGAATTTTTGCGCGCATAACTGTCTTTTTTTCTTCACTACTAACTTAAATATCTACTGAGGTCGTTTCAAATTGAATTTTTAATTCTCTAGCAGTGAGTTTTTTTTGTTAAATCGTGACTTGTTGAATTTATGGAAGAAAAGTGGCCTTATTTGTTACATCAATAAGTTCACAGAAATTTCAAAAAAGGAATTGTTTGCGTGATTGTAAATGCCAATTTCTGGAACAAAAAAAAAAGGCTCGATCCCGGTTTGTTTACAAGAAAACCGATGCAAAATAATTTGGGCCGGATACAGATCGGATAAGGCTTTATCCTATCCTTATCCGATTCGATAGGATAACATCTGATAATTGGCTCGATAGCAACTATAGATAGATGTGTATAAACAAACCTAAATAACTTTTGAATAGTGAAACAAAGAAAGTAACTAATTCATGCATTACAATTTTTTTAGGAAAATATTCAGGAGGGCTGCCTTCACAAGTCACTTTTTTTATGCCGAGCATATAGCCCAATCAAGTGGATCAAATGTACTGTCAATTTGTAAAGTATTGTATGTCTGTATGAAGTGTCTTAATTCTGCTACTTCGGGAAACAAATCTGGTTCATCACCTGTTACCATTGCTTTGTTTCACAGCGCCGGATCAAATGCTACCACTCAAGCTATTCATAAACCACTGAATATTGTTAGAATTTTTTCAAAACTCATTTTATGGGGGCCAAGCGTGGAATTGGAACGTCAGTCGCACGCTGGTGTATCGAACAGAAAATTGAATTTTGACAATAACTACAAAAGTTTCAAAAAATTGGGAATTCTCATCAATCTTGAAAGTATTCCAATTTTGATTGCAATGAGCAGTTTGAATTTGTCTGACCATATTCCATATTATATGCCTACAATTATGTTCCTGGGGTCGAAAGATATGCCGTTTGTGATGTTGTTGACAGAGCATTTTGAATTTATCACATGCAGTGCCTTGAGCATTGTGAAGAAACAAGAAAATGCATATTTAAACGTGTTCGATGGAACAACATGGGCAATTATCTGTGCTTCAGTTATTTTGTCGGCAACTACTGTCCGTTTTAGGGATTTTTGCACTACGAATCCGAATCCAGAAGTCAGTCTCTCATTCACAAAAAAATATCAATGAATCCAAGTACTCTATATTAGTTATTTTAAATATTTCTTTTATTTCAGAACCCAAAAAATACGATGAAACCAGGAAGATTGCAGAAACTTGGGCTTTACATCCCACTGAAAGAAATTTTAGTATTTTGCTCCCCTATGCTAGATTTGTCGGTGTCGGACCGAGACCTGCAAGAACAATCGAATTTCTCAAAAATGTTGCTTCTTTACTGGATGTTTGTTTCTCTGCTGTTGTCCAACCTTTATAGAGGAATTGTGGTAGAAAATATTGTTGCGCCTTCGGATTTTGAGTATCCAGTTAAATATGATGATCTCAAAATTCACAGTTTCCAAATTTTCACTACTAAAGCATATCTAACATATGAGACTCAATACAAATCCGCGTTTATTGAGTATCTTTTAACCTGCATGAAAACAGAGCAGTGTCCACCCATTGGTAACCCTACTGAAACTATTGATAAATTCCAATCAACAATCTATGCATTATCGAGTAATCGTATGTTCACGGAGGCGTCGGTAAAAGACAGCATTTCGAAGTTCGAACGTCGAATACTGAACGTGTACAGTGCGTATATTCAGCACGTGTACGTAGAATTCATGAAAAACAATTTGACCCTTGAACAAGCGGACATTGAAGGGCAAAAATTGCTACCAGACTACTTGTATCGGCTTACACAATCTATGGGGTCAAAAAATTTGAGCAGTGCATTCGATGAAATCATGATGTGCAATAGAACGGTATTTGTAGGTTTGAAAGAGGATTTGGCAGAGATCAAGCAGCGTTTGCCAGCTAGATCCGTGAAAACAGGTCAGAGATTTTATGCAAGTGCAACACATGGCTATGAACATGATATAAGATATGGTTTCTCAGATACGGGTTCATATTTTTCTGATGAGAAAGTTCCCAGAAATTTCAGAGCTGTTTTTGAATCGGGGAGTTTCAATGCGTGGCAGGACTTTATCCTAAGAACAAATTATCTGAACTTCAGAGTGCAAACGAAACGGGAACATGTAGCTATGAAACTACAGTCGGGAATTCTATCTTTTTTTGTCTCAATTTATGTTTTCCTAAGTTTACTGTTCATTATACTGCTTACGGAAAACATCAGATCAACTTTAGAAGGTGTTGATTGGAATATCGTTGTAAATAAGGGATGCAATTATATTCGATGGTTATATTTCAAATATCTTAAATTTAGAAGCAAGTTAGTCTTAAAAGCAATTATGCTTGTTAAGGGAACTGAGAATTCACATTCGCAGTAAGTTTGTAAATCAACCATTACTTACTTACTGAGATTGTGGGGAATTATTCTTTAATGTAAACTCTCCTGAAAGAACTGATTGCAGTATTTGGGAAGATGTTCAACTGGCGGGCCTTCTTATAGCTTCCTTCAAACGAGAAGTTATGGAAAGCAAAAAATGTCTTTCAGCGTCCCCCCACGATCCGTTTCACTGACTCTGTGTGCACGGAATATGTAAGGACGGAAGAATCTTTTCAAATTTTTTCACGGTTTTGAGGTGGTGATGGCGGTAGTGAAGGTGATGATTCGAAAATCTCCCCAAATACTGCAATCTGTCTAATATGGAGGGTATTATTTATATTTTTAGAATGAGGTTCAAATTGATGTAAAGTTTTTTAATTTAGATATACTTAAGCAACTTTTTTAATTCTGACTAAAAATGAAATGTTTGCCTTAAGGCGGCAAAATAGCAGTCGCGTATATTCAATATCAAAATGCTTAAGGTAATGTGAGCTGATAATTTTTGGTTTCATTGAAATCGGTTCAGTTGCTCTCTCAAAAATCAAGTATTAATTATTAAAATTATCACATTGTTATGTTACATTGTCAGATATGTCACATTGTTGTTATTGTTGAATACAAATGTAACATGGATGTTGAGATGGCTGAGAAACTGGACAAGTGGCTGACTTTGCCAAATTTCAAATTAGATTTGATCAAAGCCACATCGGAAGAAGAATTTAATCGAGCTGTGCAACTTTGCACCAATAATTGTATCGATTTAATTAGAATTATTTTTCATAATCGTATTTGAATTATATATGGATGATTAATACTATATTTTTAGATTCTCCGAAGCTTTATTTCAATGAATTTGCCGTACTTTTCGAAATTTGACTACATTGTTGTTTTTTTGAATTACAATTTCATGAGCTTTTCGCGATAAATAAAATATGAATATGCATTATACAATCAAAGTTAAACCTTTTCTACAGTCCACAGTATTCTCTTACACTCTATTGCAAACTCGCATATTAAAAACTCTATTGCAAAGCAGCTAATTATTTTCAAGCAATGAATCTTATTACTTTTTTGCATCCAACGCAAAAACTTGAGGAAACAAACAAACAAAATTGAAGAAAAAATGTTTTATTTGGGATTTAATAATATAAATTACATTAGTAACGCATATTTTTTTGAAACAGGACACTTGAAAAAATTTGTCAGATAGTCGTATTCACTAATGCATGTACGACTAACATGTTTTAAATGCAATCATATGATACTCAAAAACATTTTCAATCCTCACTGACCTTATAGTCGTTTAGAACACAAGGCATTGTAAGCAGCTCAATAATCCCGGAATATCTAACCAATTGTGTTTGTCTAATTATTATAAAGCCTAGTTCACATAGATGCGATGTTATGTGCATCTGCGATTGTACATGCGATGTTATGTGAACCACTTCTGCGATCGTATACGCGATGTAATCGCATGTTCACCATAGCTGCGATAAATAGCATCAAAACAAAACTTCAAATTATTGAACTTTCTAGATGCGATCATGATCTCACTCGAATTTATTTTCAGTAACAAACAAAATGCAGTCTTCATCGCATCTTTATGTAAATCAAACAAAGAGTTCTGTTGGTGCGTCAACGCATGCGTCCTGTCTGAGCTTTGTAATGCAGCATCAATCATATGTTCAAATCGCATCCATGTGAGCTAGGCCTATCGTAATCGACGCAATTCCGTGTGTGTGTGTGTGTGTGCACGGATACCGAATTTGATGAATTAAATAGAGCAATTTGAATTCACAGCTGTTTGGCGATACTTTTTTCTGCAGTTACCGTGCTAAAATTTCAAATATTAGGGAGTTAGGGATGTTTCGTAACGAAAAACGAGAACGCAAACCAAAAACTAAAATCTATGGTTTTCTTCGTTATTTTTCGTGCTGTGGCGTCCTGCCTACACAACAGAACGAAGAGTGAACGCAAAACGATCTTTTTTTCGTTCGTTTTGCGTTCACTCTTCGTTCTGTTGTGTAGGCAGGACGCCACAGCACGAAAAATAACGAAGAAAACCATAGATTTTAGTTTTTGGTTTGCGTCCTCGTTTTTCGTTGCGAAACATCCCTAACTCCCTATTATCATTTAACCTAAATAGCACACTTGATATTATAGTGGTTCCTTTTTATGTTGTCTAACAGTTTTGTTGATTTTGTAAGAATAAACAACCTTGGTTGTCAAAGGTTATCGATTGTTTTTTAGCATTTTGAATGAAAACAATTTGAAAAAATGATTTTGAATTTTTTACGAGTTTGAACGGTTGAATCGACACAATTACATACTTTTTTATTAGAAATAAGTCGGCATCAGGCTACATGATGTCAGCCACAGATTTTATGAACGCTATTTGTTCGTGTGTTTATCAAACTTATAATAATTTTTAGATTGCAGCAACAGATTTTGTTCAGGGCATGGTTCTATGAGTTTCAGTTTTCATAGTCAAGTTTTTTTTTCATTTTTAATGCATTACGGTACGTAAGAATTTTTTTTTTGAATCATTAAAAATTTGGCAGGTTTGAAATCTTAATCGTAAGATTGAGTTTGACCATAGGCCCGAGTAGTCTCTTATTAATTGTTAAGGTACATATCTCTAGCATAACCTTGGTAAAGGGTGCAGCTGACACTCGAAAGCTTAATTAATGAAAAATGACTTTTAAACAACCGATTAATTCAACCAAGACACAACAGTTGATCAAGAAAAAACATGGATTTGTGTGAGTAAATTGGAATGAAACATTGGGTTTACATATGCAATGAGGATTTAGTTTAAAATACACCAAACACTTTTTTCTGAATAGCACAATGCTGGCTCATCATTATATAAATCATTCATTATTTATTTTTTTTGAACAGTCGAAATAATACATTTTTGACAAAAAAATTCACTTTCAAATAACTGAAAGTTAATACAACTTTAACTATTAAAACTTTTACGCATGGGTTACCCTATTCATTGCCGGTAACATAGATTAACCCTTAGGCGACCTTCATCGTTGAAAAAATTATGCCCTTGGAGACCAAAAACTTCGAAATTTTTTAGTCCCATTGAAACCGCATACTGATAAAAATGTTTAGCCTATTATCACCACTGTGTTGTGCCTTTCTATGTACCGCAACTCCTAAAAAAAAATTTTCAAAATTTTGGCAATACTTTCAATTGATTGGGGATCAATCGAGACAAAAAACTGAATCAAAATTAGCAGATTTTAAGAATACTTCATGTAAAGTATTTTGTCTTCATGGGATGATTTGTTTACCACTTGATATGAAGTATTCGGGAGTCATGGAGAATAAATTAAAATACTTTATATCAAGTATTTGGTATCCAACGAACTAAAAATTTCGTACTTGATATGAAGTATTTGGGAGTCAAGGGTGATGAAAAAAATACTTCGTATCAAGTATATAGTAGCGTATGGGTTAAGAGGATCCCGAGGTAACAGTAGGGAATACGTCGTAGTACATGTTCTACGGGAAGCACACATTATATGCATAGCGATATCTGTAACGTTGGGTATAGCAGTTGTGCAGAAAAGTGCAAAAGACACACTCATTGGTGCAGAGCTGTGCAGAAAATGCTCTGATTAGTCCATTTCAAAATTAATCGCGCGTTTTTACGTGTGTTAAAAAAGCCATCAGACAAAATTTTAAACGGCTTTGGGCTTCTATAAAAAGCAACAATGATTCGTTTTCTATGGTTACAGTGTATTTGGGCAGTCAAGTAACTTAACCCAATCTCGTATCGTATCGTAGGGCAAAGACATTTTTATATCACCTGGGGGTGGCAGATTGGCAAGCAATTAGCAGAAAAAAAACCTTTGTCGCCGGAAGTACAACAAGTTTTTGACATCGAATAGGAACTGACCATCGTCATTTCAAAAATCATAATTAAATGCTCTTTAATCTACAATTTAAAAACCTTTTCGAACTTTTTCAACATACCTCATCTTATATAATGCTTAGCTATTGCTCTATTAGAATAAAATAACAGTAGATAAAGTAATTTACTATTCAATGTTTTTCCACATATTACCGAAATTTGGCAGCAATTAATTCGAAGATGTCCTTTTTTGAAACCTTACACCGCCCGAGTATGTGACATTTATTTTACACAAGGTGATATTTTTATAAAGCATCCGTGATAAAAAACTGTGACAGGACATTGTATATCACCGATTTTTGGAATTTTCGGTCTCAAATTCAAAATTCTCCAACGCTCCGGAATCTAAACGCTGGAACAAATGTTAGATCGATTAAAAACATACTCAAAAAGACACTAGACAGTTCTGTAACAAGTGAAAACAGTGAAACCAAATATAGACAATTTGAAATGAAAAAAAACTTTGAAAAAAATTAAAATTGATAACTTCAATCAACGTTTTAATAAGTTTGATGAAAAAGTCTCAAAACTTTATTAACTCGTAGGCTTAAAAGAGAAAGTAAAAAAAAAAAAATAATACTGAAATCATATATCTTCAAGATGAATTAAATAAAAAAAACATTCAAAAATAAAAAACCTAATGAGCAGCTTGGCAAACTTAATCTCATCTACCATACAATACCAGACTCTCCAGAAAATGAAACCTCGAGTGAGTTGGACACAGTAATATCTAATGTGAAGGAAGTTAACATGGCACACAAACTAGTGAATTTGTGCTTTAAATGATTTTATGGTAGGGAAACAGAATTTCGAAACCGCAAGAACTTACATCATCCAGTCAATGCAAATCCTGATCTTTTCAAATCCACCTACGAAGCTCATGCCACTCCGCGAAGAATGAGAGTAGAAGCAAATAAAACCGTTAACAAGGAAAACTGGTAAATCCGTCGAATCGGACGGCTAACAAAGTTTAAAACAGGTTTTTGTCACAAAACTTACATCCACAAATCCTAAAACTTACAAAACTACGACGGGGCAATAAGGGGCAGTATGTATTTCCAGCTTAATTGTTCCTTAATCAACTGGACTTTGCAAGCATGTAGGTATCTTACATCATACCAAAAATGAGGGAACCAAAAAAAATAATAAGGGTACCCGATGCCGTGTAAAGTCGTACATTTCTACGTGCGTGAATCCCCCAGCCAATCAGAGCAGACTTCCAACTTCTCCTTACTGATCTGATTAGCTGCGAGATTTACGCACGTAGAAATGTACGACTTTACACGGCATCGAGTGTACCTCTAATGTTAATGAGATTCAAAAGCATATTTGCTTTGTATCATAAATTTTGGTTTACCAAATATTATTTTTCACGATAAAATATGAAGCTGAAGATAAAAACACTTCATAACTTCAACTTTTTCAAAACTTTTAAGTAATTTTTTTTTATTCACTTGTATACAACGTAATTTTGAATTGAAAAGTGCAGTTTAGGTAAGTTTTTTTTTCATCCTCATCATTTCAAATTTTAGAAAAAGCCTTATGTCACCAACTGTGCTAGCATAAAGAGACCTACTTAATTCAATCAGCCAGTTTTTGCTGTTCTTGAGTACCGATAAAACTGTTTAAATTTTTAATTTTAGTAGGCCCAGAAATGATAATTTCCTTAACAAATAAAAAGTTTTGCAGCAATAATCCTGTGACTAAAACTCAGCAAGTAAATTGAGTTTCAAACTAAGACTGCCACTCATGGCCCCGTCGTAGTTTTGTAAGTTTTAGGATTTGTGGATGTAAGTTTTGTGACAAAAACTTGTTTTAAACTTTGTTAGCCGTCCGATTCGACGGATTTACCAGTTTTCCTTGTTAACGGTTTTATTTTAAGCTTTTATGCTATGATTTTGTCTGACAATATTAACTCAGCTGTGAAAGCGTCGTATAACTGACAAGATAGTAATGAATGTTTCTGTGGTGTGGCCTTTTAAAATTAGTTGAAAAAATTGTGATCGATTCGATTTCTATCTTTTTAAAT
>Ga0210040_10005359_pt1 | contig 16380 bp, 15 predicted proteins | sample CryGeyCG12114_NA_FD_185462 | JGI IMG/M metagenome (GOLD analysis project Ga0210040, IMG submission 185462) | Groundwater microbial communities from aquifer - Crystal Geyser CG19_WC_8/21/14_NA (SPAdes) (version 2) | ecosystem: Environmental > Aquatic > Deep subsurface > Groundwater | place: USA... | reverse complement strand
GGCGACGCATCAGGTTCTGTATGATCGCCGAAGTGGTTTTCTATTTGATTTGGAATTGCTTGACTTCGTAGTTTGGGATCCGTCAGCTTGTTTTCTACTGGTCATTAAGAAAATTAATCAGTTTAGTTAGATTTTGTAAACATTGACAATGCAACATAAATAATTGTTCATTTTTGGTACTACTTTTGCTCCAGTCATATAAAAAAGGATTGCAGTATGTTCACAGCTTTACGAATCCGTCGTTCAAAAGATTCTGAGCATGTTTGTTTCTCTTGGTTCTATATTTATGTATACATGCGTGTTCCGGAATTATTAATACTACAAATTGTTATCATTACTAAATTCGCATTGTATTTGCATTCGTATCGGATCTGACAAAATATAGTGAAGTAGGTATAGTCATATGATATGGAAATAGCCTCCTAAATGTGCGCATTTCCTCAGTTTTTAGAGTAGATGGTCTAGGGATTCTCTTGTTTTGATTCACTTCATCATAATAATATGTAAGTAAATCATAATAACTATCTGTATCTGTCTAACTGTCTACTCTGTGAAACGCTCTCTACTTCATTATTAACGTTACACACGAATGCTGAAAAAGCTGCTTCGAAATACATGATAGTTCTAATTGATATGAGTACTTTCTCCTTATAGTCTTGTATTATAGTTTATGCAATACATTATAAAAAATGTTTGCCATTTCATAGTATAGGGTGTGAGATTTCAATGATAATAGTAAGACTACAAAGCATACAATGAAACAAACTCAAGTTTTCTTCCCATATTAATGCTGAATAATGACTTGTTTAATGCAAACCTGGGCATTTTTCCGTCATCAGTGTGGGATTGAGATATTAAAATCGCTGTTAAAAAGAGTTTTTGTCCTCTGATGTATGGTTTAGTAATCGCTTTAATGTAACATTTAACATCCTGTACTATTAGCTCGGTGAAAGTAGTTATATTTGTAGCTGTAGGGGTGTTGGTAGGTTAATTTACCATTGTCATGTATTTCAAAGCTGATTCTACCATTGTGGTCGACTGAATAAAAGTGAAAACGTATAAAAAAGTTTGAAATGTGCCATCGCATAGCTTTATTTTCCTGTCCACTCCCTTCAACACACTTGCTGAATTTCTCGTCTTCTGTATTTCCGTTGCCATAGATTTAATTGGCCCTCAAAATAATTGCACGATTGGAAAATTTACCATTTCACTCTCTCACAATACACTTTCATGAAATTTTTGCTTCCATAAAATCTCACTATATATCTGTTTGCATAATTACAATTAACTAACCTTTGAAACGCAGTTGAAGAGTAGCCATGAGTAATCCAGCCTCCCAGATTTTTGCGGACGGTACAAGGCCTGCAAGAGTTTCAACCACAAGCGAGCCCAAGCGAACCAGTCTGCAGAAGAAAATCTCAGATTCAAAGCGATTAGAAGAGTTTCCAGGAGCAAATAAAGGTATTCAAATAAAAATAGTATCAAGTGGTTGCCACAATATGAAATGATATGGTAGTTTTGAACATACTACATTCCATTTTAAACTCCGCAGCCCTGGATCCAGAACATTACAAAGAATGCGATTGCGAGCCACCATGTGAATGTGAAACTCCTACAGGTACAAAATGTATTCGGTTACAAAGCCTATATACCTTAACTTTAGCAAATAGCTCACACATATCTTCTACAACACCTTTGAAAACTGTTTTTAAGAGTCCACTCGAGCCCCAACTCCTACCAAAGCGGGCAGTACTACAAATCTTGCAGCAAACGCCCCACTTGGAACAGACGGCACCGGTGCTATGGAAGTCACAACCCGATCTTACCAACTGGATGAATTTAAACGGGCAAAATCGTACTTGCTTCAAGCGAGTACTAAATCCGGATTAAATTTGTAAGGTTTTCATCAACACTTCTTCATACCTACCTTATGCAACAATAACGCATGATGTTTTGCATGCTGTGCTAAAGGTATGATCATTTGAGTGAAGTAATTCGAAAAATTCTGGACGATCGAGGACCCGACAATGCTGTTGACTACATTGAAGAAATCAGCATGAATGTGAAACGGTACCGCTTTGGCATGCTCAGAGACGGAATAAAAGACGCCATGAATTTGAGCGAGCCTATGTTGAAAGATGCAAAACTGATTGCAGATATTTGGAAAGTATGTTTGCACGGTTTCTTCAATCAATTTAATATATATATTATTAATAAACGTTGCACAAGTCGACAAAGAAAGCCAAATTTGAAAAACAAAAGGTGTTTCCCATCATTTGGCTCATGCGCAGTGTGCAGCAGTGTCTTAGTACAGATGTGTGAATGCGTCGAAGTATAGCAAAATTCAGTAGCATTGAAATATAAACTGACCTAGTCGTCCATTTTTTAGGATAATGTAGACCTACGATCGGGTGACTATAGCATAGGAGACGTGGCAGGGAAATATCCCAACTTATTGAAACAGCAATACTTCATGGAACAAGTGAATGTTGGTTTTTCCCGAGAAGAAATGTACAGGATAGCTCTATCTATCAAAGAGTTAACTGATTGCAATCCGGGCATCAAAAATCCAAGGTTTGAACAAACTAACGCTCGTTATATTAAACGTTTTGTGTACTACAGTACTACTTAAACTTTCGAAAATACATATTAGTAGCGCATTTCATCTTCTATTGTGTTTAGATTCTGGGGCAAAGTATTCTGTTCTTTCAAGAATTACTACGTAGCCGAAGCAGAAAATGCTGTAGGTTCAGAATGGGAGTCTAAAGAAGATGGTGACACAGGGGAGCCAGACGCCACTCCTCCGATTGAAGAGCCCAAGCAGTATGAAGAAAAAATTATGAAATCTGATGAGACTTTTCAAAGGGCTGGATCTGTTGTCTTTGATCAAGAATTTCTTGCCGCTTATTCTGAAACGTTAGATTCAAAATAAAAACTTGTTTCGATTCTATTCAAAACTTTTTTTTCATCTCGTTGTTTCATTACTGAATGAAACATGCATTCTCACTATCAATGTGCACAGCTCCGGTAAAGACCCAGACCCCAAATCCAAAGCGAATGAAATGCCTGGTGAAGATGAACAATCAACAGCTGCAGTCAAAAACTACACAAATGCTTACGATAGAGCCCAATGGGAAACTTACTTGAAAGAAATTATGAGTGATTTCCCTCTACCAGAGATTTCATCCGAATCTCTAATGGACGACCCACCAATTGAACCAGACGGTACTGGAGTGAATAAAAAAGTGTACTATGTGTGCTCAGACTTGGGAGACGAGTGGGTCCGATTACCGTCTATCACTCCACAACAAGTGAATACTTCCAGACTAATTAGATGGCTACTTACTGGGGAATTGGATGGCAAAATCCGAACGCTTCCTCCATTCCCTGGACAAGAGGGACATTATTTGCGATCCCTGTTGGCTCGAATTACATGTGGAGCTGTAGTATCTCCCAAAGGGTACTTCAAAGGATCTGGACGTTTTATTGATGAGTATGAAGGAGAAGATGATGAAGAATTCGATTCCGAGGATGACGAATCTGCTGCCCGTTAGTACAAAAATTCACTCTGTGATCTATGGACCTGAAACTTCAATACTTTGAATGCTAATCACTATCTAACTGAATATGTATACATTGCAGTGAAAATCGACGCGGATTTAGTTCCAGTGAAACGATACGTTCCTCAAATGAAACTGTTGGTGGACCCTTCTATGAAATACTGGGTGCATCACACCTCATACATAACTAAAATGGGACGCGTCCTACCTTGGAAACCGGCTGCCACGGTAGTATCTAGCTCCAAAACTCCTACTTCTGATCGTCTTCGAGGAGAGTCCGAAGAGAGTGACACAGAATATGAGGGAGAAGGAGCCGAAGAGGAGATGAGTGGCTATAAACCTATAGTGAAAGAGAAAATCCCACCATTGTTAAATTCTATAGGTGATGACGTCTCTTTTGATGAAAGGCCCAGTTGGACTTTGATGACTTCTGCTACCATTTTCCCCGAGTTTCAAGTTGTGGGTGTTCGGTCCAACAATTGGCCAGGTGCAAGTGCTTTCTGCAATATCAGGTAATAAAGTTGGGTAAAATCAGCATGCAGCTGTGGATAAAGAAAAAAACGTTTGCCGGGTTTAAATCGGTTTTGTTACAGGGGCGATGTGGGAAATGTGTATATTGGCGATGCAATGAAATTCCGAGACCGGTGCTATGCACCTTCTCTACCAGCAGAAGGTATGAGCGAATGGAGAGGAACAGAATTGGAGGAGAGGTTGGATCCAAGTGTGGAGGAAGAAGCAGCTTGGTTGGAGAAAGTAGAGGTAAATAACACGCCGAAATTGTTTGGAAAATTGATAAATATTGAATTGGGATCAAGATGATAATTACATGTGTACTGCTGAATTCAGTTGCAACAAATTGCTGATATTGAAGACAAGTTTGTGGACAATGAAGACGAAGAAGAAGAGACAAGTTACGAAGATGAGGATGAGACAGAGGAAGAATCAGACTATTAGTAACAGAGAACGTTGGCTACTTACTTATTGAAATATGTATCAGTGTTAATTTCGAAATAAATGCAATTAAGAGTATATTGTGGGACAAAATTTGGTTTATTGGAAAGTTTGTACTTAAGACAATGTACACGTGAACATGGTATACTGTTTTAGAAGATTACTAATTTAATTATGAAGTCGACGATTCGATTGAATATGGTTAATTATTGATATCACACCCAAAGAAATGGCACCAAACGCCATGATTTGGCTGAGAATTTTAAAATTCTTTTTTGAGATATTTTGTGGCGATCGTATCACGTCAATAGCATTATGAAACTTATCTTGTAATGATTTCATTTTTTCTATGATTTTGGGACTTTCATTCTCGTTTGCTACTGTTTCTTCTTTGGCGTTTTCATTTTCTTTGGAATCTAAAAAAATATAGCAGGTTTACAAAATGTGTTATTCCAACTCCAGCACACCAAAAACTGATTCAACAAAAAACTAAGCCGTCTATACCACTTTCTGGTTTCGTTGTAATCAAATCCTCAAACACAAAATTTGTCTTGGCCGTTATCTTTGTTCCTTGATGCTTTGTCATGCTAGCAAAATCGTACAGTCCAAATCTCTAGAGAACAATTAAAACATTAGTGTCTAGAATATGAGAATGTGAGTGTTAGAATAGTAGTGTCTACAATGAGACAACAAGGGAAGAATTTTTATGAAAAAATATGAATTTATGATTAGGGACTAACTTCAATACTTTCCAGTGAATAAGGTACTTGATTTTGATTCATTGTGATAATAATATATAGGAATATTTCAGGATGTTTTGGAATTTGGAATTTGTCACAAAAATTTAGACACCATCAGATTTTGGCAAAATTGCTCGCTAACCAATAATAGAATTCGTGTTTGAGACATACATACTGTTTTCGCAATGATCCGTTTCCTTACCAATTTCCATTGATTAAATTAAAAGCCATAAGCTGCATCCTTTCAAATCTGCTTGCATACTTACAACTTTTCAAAGTGCATACGCCATCTACTGGCATCATCACTGGCTCATATCTTATGATTAAATTAAATGAAACGCCATGTTGTAAATTAAAAAATTAAAAACGCATTTTCAGTTGCGACCCTTTAATGCCAAACCGATACAAGGAATAACAAAAGTATTCTTTAGTATAAATGACTGAAATTGAATTTGTTGTACAAGATGCTCCTTTAGTTCTTCGGGTTAATACGGATATCAGCACAGCCTCGGAAAATTTCTTGGTCTCCGCAGCCCAAACCTTAATTTGCAATGTACCCAATAATAGTTTTACTTAACATTTTTCAATTAAAAAATCACAACAACAAAATTTAAAAACTTACCCCATGTTCCGTCTTCACAGGCCCCATGAGAGTTTCCTACAAATACAGTCATAAGTTACTTTACTTTGCATCGCAACTCATTTTACTAACATAATATTAACATAATAATCATGTATGAAACAGTCAGTCAGTGCATACCAGTGTTGTAGTGCCATTGGAAAACGCATTGGTCACAAGTGACACCTTCAGGGAGTTTGTAAAGAGCCTCATACAATCCAGTATCGACAACTGGAAGACGAGTTCCTTGTCCATCGGCACGTTCCAACTCGTGCAAATCTAAGCATTCTTGAGTAGCTGGTACCAATGGGTTGTTGTGTGGGCAGATTCTGAATACAAAGTATCCTTTGTGTTCGGCTGTCAAATCCACTTTGACTGGGATTACCTAAACAATACCCACAAAACTTTGAAGTTTGATCATATCATTTTGGCTAAATATTTTTTTAGGTAAATTATAGTGTACTGACTTGACCCTCTTCGTATTCTCGGACAATAATTCCACGTCCATAAAGACCTCCTCCTTCATGGGATCGGGGTGTGGCCTCGTCCCAAGGATCTCCACAGATTCCGCATTTTCCTCCGTTCAATTCGTATTGTACCTGAAAGATTTATAGGATTTTTATAAGATATTTAGATTATGATAGCTGATGATTGTTTTTGCAAAAATATTGATCTAAAAAATATAGAAACTATTAAAATACGATTTGATTCTTACATATACTCCTCCGCAAAACAATTGGTTGTCATTATAGTTGGGTACTGGTTTGGGGTGAACATTTGCGTATTCAGCGAATCTCCATAGAGTGGCTTTTGATAAATTGATAAAAATTTAGAATTTTTGACTTAATTTTTTTTGTTTAGAAACAATGCAATACTATTTTGCTTTTATTCACCTCGGCCAGCGGGTTCTACCAAGCGACCATGTCCCAAAACTGAGGGAATGGCGCAAATGCCAATGACGGCAATGCACACTAAAGTAGCGGTTCTCATTTTTTTCGACTAGGTTGGTAGTTTTTGAATTTGTTACACTGGAATTGTTGTTAATAAATAGAGTGAAGAGTTAATGAAGGAATGAGTGACAAAACAATCCTTATATAGACACAGGGTACAACTTAAATCACGTTTCAGGTAACTGGACAAATCGGGGTTTTGAATAAACAGACATTGGCAAAAGCAACAATAATTATGAAGCAATAAATTCTGATCTCGGCAATAAAAATGAATATGCAAACACGAAAAAACCGCATGGAAATGAAGTGATTAATGCAGACTGAAGGAAAACGTTGTGGGCTCCAATCTCCAACGTGTGGGATGGAACCATATTCTTAATTCATTTATGGCCTGTTTTGATAAGGATTTTGTCAGTAATTGCCGCACAATTCCGAATATTGTGTTTTGCAGACGAGCAAATGGATTATAGCAGTAATGTGCGCACTGTTTCTCTCATAACAGAAGACTTTGTTTGCTTAATGACGTAATAGCCATTAGTTAAACTGATTTCCTACAATGGTCAGATGCAAAATAAAGGACTTGTTTGGCGTAAATTGAATCATAGGATTGCCGTTTACAATTAATATCATTGATGACGCCATTAAGAACTAGAATTGGATGATTTATTCAAGAAACTGTCAGGTCACCAATACTTAACAATCAACATTCAGAATTAACGTAAGCACAGTCTTTCATTTTATCGACTACGCAATTAATTGCAGGTTCGTCAGTAGTGGGATTCACGATATAGTTACATCTGGAAAAAAATATGTTCATATTTATTTGTTCAACATAGGCTCATAAATCATTCAGTAGACACAAAGTGTAAACCTGCACAGCCTCTGAAAGTTTCTTGTGGACCGCAACCCAAGCCGAATGATCCATTATTGCATTGCCCCCATGTGTTCCCTGTAGTTTCAATTCCACTCTTAAATATACTTTTTGACTAAAGACTGAATAAATAAGAATGCAAATCTTGGCTTATATTAAACACCTGTCCGATAATGCCATTGAATAACACATTTTCGGCAGTGAACCCTATTTGGAAGTTTCAACTTCAATTGGTAATATCCGGAACCATTTTGAATGGGATATTGCGTTCCAGATCTATCTGCTAACTGCAATAGATGCTGATCATAACATGATTGCGATAGATGCGCTCTTATGGCATCTTCAGCACATAGGCGGAATTCAAAATAACCAAGATGACTTCTGGTAAGTTCCACGGTTATAGGAATAATCTCAAGAAGTTGCATAATTCAGTCATTAAAAATCCTTTATATAAAATAATGTTTAAAGTTTTTTTTATAAAAAATTACTTGTCCAATAGAGTATTCCCTAACAATTATGCCGCGGCCGTACATTCCGCCATCTTCATTATCACGGGGAACAGGATCATTGTATGCATCCCCACATATTCCGCAATTTCCATTGTTTTGAGCATGTTGGACCTTAGGTTTTGTAAGAAAAACATTAAAACTTTGCATTGCATGAAAATTGGTGCAAACAATTTGCTTTCATAATACATACAAACAAACCTGAGCCCCACCACAAAACAGTTCATTATCGTTGTAATTTATTGGAGGATTTAGATGTTTGAACTCCTGAAATCTCCATATAGATGAGCCTACGATTTAAAGAACAAAGTATACGCATTTATCAATTTACCAGTTTCAAATTGTGAACAAATGGAAATAATTACGATTTGGTGGCTCCAACAAACGCCCATGTCCTTCGATGCCTGCATGCCAGGAAAGTAAGAACAAAATTATGATAAACATAGCATGCAGAAATTTTTCGATAAATGATTTTAAAAGGAAGAGTCTACAAAGGTTACCCTAAATTGCCTCTTTGCTTTTATACTGTTTTGAAATCGGAGGAATAGGGTCATTAATCCTCACGCACACAGGTGCGTTCGCTGCGTAAATGCCATAAATCTATTAGCAAAATAACTAATTTAAAAAAGTTATTACTTCCGCATCTATAAATCGTTTAGCTTCAAATCGACATAAACGCTACCACAAAACAGACGTCTTGATTGAACCTAAAAAACAATTTTCCTTTTTTTACTGTTTATCAATTTACAACGCAACTAACTTTTTTGCTGGACTATTTGTTCACTTTTAAATATATTTATTCGGGCTGTAATGTTATAAAATGCATTATAATACTTGATCGAGAGGTTTTATAACCATCCATCTAAATCAAATTGAGCTATTGCGAGATTGCGACGCTATTCACAGAAATCAAACATTACTGACAATTTAAATCAGGAAGTTGGCTGCTCATTGGTTCTTTAGTCGTATTCAAGGACCAATAGAAAGTAAGCAATGATGATTGATAGCGTCTTTTCCATATTGAAAATCCAATACATTCAAGTAACATGGCTGAATGGCTGAAAAAGCTGAAATTCATTTAAAAAACCGGAACTTGCTTTGGGGTCTTTTCTGAAAAGCAGGGTACGCATAGTATGTAGCAAGGCGCTAATATAAACATTCAAATAGTTTTGTGACTATGTGTATCAGTATCAGTAATCAGTTTATAAAAGTTTTTTAGACATTGAATTTGAACTTGAAGATTTCTAAACAAATATTGTTGGTTGTCAAAAAATAAAGTTAGCTTAGTTAGAGCCGGTTTGTATTTTTCGAAACAAATTATGTGAATGTGACAGGTTTTCCGATATATAGGGCTGTTAGATTTAAGTATTGTTTTTTGTAGTTTTCCAAAATTAGACAAATTGTTAAAGATGGTAAGATCACCTCCGAATAATTCTAAAATGTATTCAAATATTCAAATGTGATCAGCTACATTACTCATTTTGGCATAATATTTGTGTTTCCAGTCGGCCCTATTTAATTTCCAAAGTTTGTTGACTGTAATTGCATTGCTAATTTGCACCTGTACCTATATCCACGCTCTCATTCCCTCTGTTTTGGATAAAAACAAAACTGGGTGAGGAACCATAGTTTTCTTATGCTTCAAAAATCGCTACCTTAATATTAACTATATATAACTACTGAATATTAACTACGCTATGCTTAATTTATTTCAGATTGCTAGGAACTTTTTGGAAATGTGCAAGGGTCGGGGAGCGATTAAGTCCGTATGTTGGTGCTTTTTGTGTGGCCCTCGCGTTTTCTTTACTATTTATCAACTAATCGGACCGAATTTGGAATACAAAAACATGTTATAGATTAGTGGGTAAATCACTTTTTTTATTTTTTGAGTGCCTGTAAGCGAAAACTAAGTGGCATGCTTGCCGAAAGTTTACAGTTCGCTTTGAAGTAATAATAAAAACTTAATGTGTATAAATATGTCATAAAATACTATGTTATCGTTTCTCCGTGCATTCATTTTAAAAGTACTATTTTTTTATCTAATTAGTATGTCTGCACAATTTCTGAATGTTTCTTGTGGACCACATCCTCGAGCATAAGTCCGTCCATAGCAGTAGCCCCATCTTGAGCCTGTTAAAGAACAGTAACAATAACAATGGGCAGGTGAATATCTATTTGCGCCCAATTAGCTTGTAATATAGCTAAAAAAATTCACCATAAAATCTTTAATTCAAAATATTCGCTCCTAACGTTGATATTGAAGCCTTTTACTTAACCTGAGATTTAAATCACAAATAGATAGTCGATTTTAAATAATCCCTGTGGAAAATATGATTTAGAAATTAATCCTTTCCATTTTTTTGCGCATCATCTGTTTTCTATGTTGAAATATTCCATTTCTTTTTCATGCTGCGAAAGCATTTGGGAGCTAATATTTTGGATTAATAATGAAGATTTTAAAAACGCTGCATTTTTTTAGCCACATTGCTATTAATTTGGGCGCTAACGAACTTCTTCACCAGTTCATTGTAGGAGATTAATGCAGTGAGAGAAAATAATAATTTTATTATAAATTTATATTATCCTAACTAACCTGTGTGATATTCCCATTGAAGAACGCAATGTTTGCATCTAACTTTTTTTGGCAACTGTAGATGAAACTCAAAAAAGTTGTTTTCTCCGTGAGGGACATAGTACCTAGTAACTTTCGAGTCCTTCACATTCTCCCAATACTTTTTATTTTTCTGTCTCCAACGCTTTTGATTCGAAGCACTTATTACTTCCAGTAAGTGACGGTCATAACATTCTTGCTCCAAATGCGATGCCTTGTCACTTTTGTCACACAGACGAAATTCGAAATAGCCTTGATGATTGGTCGTCAAATTGACTGCGATTGGAATCATCTGTTTACAACAGTATTCAATTTTTAGCTGTTTTTTTCAGCTTATTTTAACTATTGTATTTACTACCTAACCTGTCCAGATTTGTACTCCCTCACTATAATTCCTAGTCCGTATATTCCGCCATCTTCATTTTCTCTTGGCTGTGTTTCATTGTAAGGATCTCCGCACACGCCACATCTTCCTCTGTTGACTTGAAATTGTGTCTAAAGGATTTTTTTAAAGTTAAATGCCTCACTTTTCATGGTTACTATTGAGTTATTTATCTTTATTCCATTACCTCAAAACTACCACACCACAGCTCATTATCATTCCAATTTGCCGTCACATTATATTCCATAAATTCCTCAGGAAATCTCCACAATGAAGATCTATTCGGTGGCTCTAGTAACATTCCATGTGAGTGCACCGAAACAGCCAAAAACGATAATGTATAGAAAATATGAAAAACTTTACTGCTTCGCCCCATGTCGAAGGAAATCACAGCAACATTGACAAAATCGATAAAACACACCAGCAACTAATAAAAATTGTAATTTCTTTTTCTTTTATATAATCTACATTTTAACTGTATAAATAATGGATAAGGTTAAACCCCTTTTACCTTCACCCAAAAAATATGGTTTTCTGAATCCCAAACGCATTTTTTTACTGTGTGCAGGACTAAAAGCTTCCACACACAAACTCATGCATATTCTTATTCCCTAATTTACGATGTGTAAAACTACCTTAATCACTTATTTTATACGCAAAAAAAATCGGAAGTCATTAACGCTACATCTGTGATTATTAATATTAAGGCCGGCAATAACAAACCTCGATCAAGCAATAATCATAAATCCATTCGATATAAGTTACACCTTTTCGAATTTTATTTCATCAGTGCATCAATCAAAAATAATGTTTTCCCTCATAGAATTTGTGACATCCGCACTCTTTTTCAACACAAACCCGTTGGGATTAGGATTTGCAACCTTACATTCCGTTTCATCGAAATCCCATTGCAATTCCCATCCCTTCTCATTCAGTGTTTCCATAACCTTCTCGATCTTCATATGACACTTGGAATTGCGATACAAACTGCGCATCAGTTCGCCACTGCACGTAGGCAAAAACGTAACAAACTTGAGACTCTCTGAAGACCAAACCTTCTCAAAGAAATCAAATCCCGTTTCCGTTCGATGAGATTGTATATAATTATCCTCCAAAAACATGCACTGCATATTCTGAATAGCTTGAACGAGTTCCGCCATTATGGGTAAGTTGGTTGTGAATCCTCGAAATGACACATATCTTAATTCGGTAGGAAAGGCCTTGCTGTCCGAAAAAATCAGGTTAGGAATTTTCGCCTTCGCACTGAAATATGGAAACTTGTTCCTAAAACTGGCTGAGCTATAACGGTAGCAATGGTAGTCACTATCATGACGCTTGATTTGATTTGGATCGTTGGAATTCTCCTTGGAGGTAGCATTGATGAGTCTTAAAGTATTCAGATTGTTACACAAAGCCAAATGAGACAAGTCAAAGTATTCTTCCTCATCCAATTCTATTTTCAGATCAATTTTCACTAAAGTTGAGTAGTTCTGAGGCAGTACTTGTTTCACGGAATAACTTATCACATTCAGTCCATGTATTGTCTCCAAAGTTAAATGTTCCAGAGATCTTTGTTGACTGATGATTTTAGGAATCCAATCGCAAACTGCTCGCTCTGTACTACAAGGCTGAAGGGAGCCAATTTTGAAACGAATATAACTGCATTGAACTTTGGGTAAGCCGTTTGGGAGCATTTCGTGTAGAACCCCTAAATGTTGATTCACCAATTTGTGATGATTTGCAATGGACGCATGATCTGGAGCTTTTGGAGCATCCGCCAATTGTTTCAGTTTGAACTTGACATCCAAGTGCCTTAGAGTGCTTGCACTTTTTGCCACAATGAGGAAAACTACTGCCATAAAGTAGCATTGATATGGCTGCCAGAAATGCGGGAAATTTTCAAAATTGAATTGCAGGTGAGTAAGATGCAAACACATCGGGGCCTCGGACATGCGCTGAAGATTTGAGCACATTTTGTGCATCTGGAGTCGGTAATAGATTCCTTTGACGAATTTTTCGTACGGGGCTACAAGAGACAATGATAATTTTTTGGCTTCTGGGAAATATTCGGTCATGCTCATCGGACCGGTTGGAGCACGAGTCGAAGTTTGCGTTCGAAATAATCCCGTGGATTCTAAAGCGAATAGTGAAAAGTCTAATTCTTGTATAGTTGGTGACCACAAGTAAGCTAGGAAGAAAAGGTCTATTTTGCTTATCCTTTTAGTTATTGATAGCTGCTTTGGAGGCTTGAGGGTGAGCAAGAATTTGTATGGAAGTTGAAGTGGCAGGAATCCTATTGTGTATCGATCTATCGACATTTCTGGCTTTGGTAGCATTTGAATTTTGTCGGAATTCAGGTAGCAATGGAATTGAATTTTTGAGTCAATCATTTCCTTTAGACTTGTACATACTGCACGGCATGTGAGGAGTTCCTTTTGGTTCATTTTTTTCAGCAGTTGATACATAATCTGAAATAAGGGTGGGATAAATGTGTACTCAACTAAGGTGTTGGGTTTCACAAGCCAAAATATATATCTTTAATAGTAAGTAACCTTCGGAGGCAATTCTAAAATTGGAAAGGAAGATAGACTTTGGTTATAGTTTCGGGACTCATCGTTAATATCAATTCCGGTAAGAGGGGAGTCTTCTGTTTTTCCACGGGTAGGCTCTGTTTTCCAAGGAGTCGTCAATTTATTGCATTCATAATACAGAAATAATACTATCAAACTCATGACTATACCTGGTGTGGGCAGACTACATTCTTCTGGAACCTTTGGTCGACTTACACTGTCATGAGTAGCGACCGTGGCAAGGCTGTCTATTCGGCTATCCAAAGTAAAGAAGTCATTTTTTGGTTTTACACTTCCAGGTAAGAAAAATTTAATGCAGTCACGAATTTTTCCCATGTTGGAGTTACCAAAATTTATAATTTAGAAAAAATCTTGGAGTGTTCATATTCATAGCCATTTCCAAAGACATTGCTCATTTTATGTCATCCTAGTAACGTTAGCTATGACAACCTTGATTTGACTTTTTTTTATTAAATCGGCATGTGAATTTTCATTCGACGTTTATTAGCCTCAAATATCAGTATGCCGAGCCTAATCATGTTTCCATATAATATCAATCAATAATATGAATGCACAAACACTTTGTAACTGTTTTTTGATGGTGGGACAATGAATTCAAAGAAAGATGATCAATGACAGTGACGACATGTTCACATTCAAAACGAGCTGAAAGTGCTATACTTGACGCATGGAATCTAAACTTGGATTTGGATTTGGATTGAATACACAAGAAAATGCCATTCCTGTTTGTTTCTGTATGTGGTAGGTGGGAAATGCAGCATATGGCTGAAGCTGAAAATGAAACTAAGGCTTTGTCGGTATGGCATGAAAAAATTCCATGTTTTTTTTTGGTGTGCACCATAAAATCCCTGTACAGCCTGTATAGCATGAAGCAGATTCTTTGCAATGCTATAGCTAAAATTGGCAGCGAAGGATCATGTGATTCATTATCATAAAAATTGCAAAGAATACTATCATCATTATTGCATTACCACCTAGTAATGCCATTAATAAGCGAAATCGCAGTCATTTTCCACTTCAGCACTTCAAGGAACGGAATGTTGTTTGTTACTTCTGGTAGTACTCCAGTGCACTGCTGCATGTGACTATACGAATGTCCCCAAATTGTGACGAATGCATCCTTGAGTGTACGTTTTTATTGCAAAAGTCAGTGCGTCAAAGTTCACGTATGCAGAAATAAAAACTTTTGGTTTAAGAATATTGTTATTATTTCGCTTCTTTTACAATAATATTATTGCCAAACAAGCTCAATTATATGGAAAACGCACTCAAAACTTGTAGAGAGCAAAAGTTTTCAAGGAGCAAAGTACTGAATAATTATTTCAAGTAAAAGGATCCGTGCCGCCCGTACCAGCAACGGGAAATTCCGTTCGGAAAGCTCCACATTGTTTTGTATCACAAATGTTAAGGTTCATATCATTTCTGCATGAATTGAGGGTACGACACATGTACACAATTTTTAGTACTACAACCAACTACAATATTATCAATCTGTTTAAAGTCTAGAAAAACATAAAGATATCATTATACTTTTTCGTTTTTCCAATCACTTTTTAGTTGTTAGCTGAAATAAGGAATTCAAAATGTCTTCTTATTCCTCTGATGATATTTTAGAGCGTATTATGGAGACAGCTGTAGATCACCCACATTCAGGTAAGCATATTTAAGTTATTACTGTGTTCCATGATTATATCCCTAAGCTTCAGAAGAATGCATTATAGTCATTTTCCGTAGCAGATCAGCTAATCAATCTAAAAGCTCAGAAAGCAAGATACAGATCAGAGCTGGAAAAGCAAATCCAAGAAAAGCGTGAAGAAGAACGAAGACGAAAAGAACTTGAAGCCTTAGAAGAAGAGAGATTATATCGAAAAGTGGAAGCTGAACGAGAAAAATTACGACAAGAATATTTAGAAGAATTGGAGCAGCGTAGACTCATTGTATGATTACTTTAGAACATTTCTTTCAACATTCAACTACCCCGTTTGAACAAAATTTTTGTCCAATATTTAGGAAGAAACTGCTACAAAACGTCAAGAAATGGTAGCACGTAAACTCGAAGAACTGCGAATTGAAGAAGAGAGAAAACGAGAAGAAGAAATAGCAAGAAAAAAGTATATAGAGATGACCAAAAGATTGGAAGAAATTCATCAAAAGTTGGCCGAAAAAAAGAAAGAAGAAGATTCAAATCGGAGAAAAAAACTTTTAATGGATCATTTGTGCTACAGAGAAACACGAACCAATTCTCCAATCTACCAATCATCCCCCATGTTAGGCCCTAATAGTAGTAACTTTCCTGGACCTTTAATTCGTACTTTCAATAATAGTGATAATACCTCCCTCCCTCCACTATCAAAACCATGGAATAGTCGAGATTACGTTGAAAGTTCTCTGCGACTATCGTTAGAAGACTTGTATTCCCAAACACCAGTCTCAACACTAGCGGAAGTGTACAGAAAACTTAATTTAGAGAAAGGGCGACTCAAAGAAATCATTAGGAATAGAATCGTTGAAGGAGAATTTTAATATTATTTACTAACTACTATCCGCAATGTTATATTGTTATGAATGGTATTTATCAAGGTCTCTATAGCGACGAAAT
>Ga0210040_10005358_pt1 | contig 16383 bp, 16 predicted proteins | sample CryGeyCG12114_NA_FD_185462 | JGI IMG/M metagenome (GOLD analysis project Ga0210040, IMG submission 185462) | Groundwater microbial communities from aquifer - Crystal Geyser CG19_WC_8/21/14_NA (SPAdes) (version 2) | ecosystem: Environmental > Aquatic > Deep subsurface > Groundwater | place: USA... | reverse complement strand
TCCCCGGTGTGCTCGACGGCGCCGTCAGGGCTCGTGAGGTTGTTGAAGAAGACGAAGTGCGCGTCCGAGAGCACCTTGCCGGACGCGTTCGTCATGATCGCGGACGCGTCGAGGTCGAAGTCCGTGCCGGTGGTGCTGCGCACGTCCCAGCCGAGGCCGACGGTGACCGCCGTCAGCCCGGGGGCCTGCTTGGTCAGCGAGACGTTGCCGCCCTTGCTCAGCGAGACACCCACTGCGCGCCCTCTCCGTCGAGGGCGCCGTCGGCCCCGGATGGGCGCAGCCTTCCCCGCCGCCCCGGGCGGCAGACCTGCGGCACGGGTGACGCGGCGGCGGCGTCACGCACGCGCGCGGAGACGGGCAGGAGGTGGTCAGGGACGGGATCGAACCGCCGACCCTGCGATTTTCAGTCGCATGCTCTACCAGCTGAGCTACCTGACCCGGGTCGTGCCGTGCTGCGACCCCGACGGGACTCGAACCCGCGACCTCCGCCGTGACAGGGCGGCGCGCTAACCAACTGCGCTACGGGGCCTGGAGGTACCAGACCGTGGTGCTGACGTGCTGGTGCTGACGAACTGGTGCTGACGTGCTGGTGGTGCCTGTCGTGCTGTGCAGGTCCTGCGGTCGTGCCGTGCCCCCAACGGGATTCGAACCCGCGTAGCCACCTTGAAAGGGTGGAGTCCTGGGCCGCTGGACGATGGGGACCACGCCCCTTGCGGCGGCGGGCCTCCGCCGACGAGCCGTCGGGGACCGGGGAAGCATAGCGGACCCCGACCCGGTCGACGGACGCGTCCGCCGGGAGCAGACCGCGGGCCGGCGCTCGTCGGCGCCGGGTCCCGGCACCCTTACCCTGCGGCCATGAGGAAGCCAGGAGCGCTCGTCCGTCGCCGGCTGCTGAACCTGCTGCCCCGGCTCGGCCTCGACGTCGTGGACGTGGCGCCGGGCACGGTCGCCCTCACCCGGCGCAGGGGCCTGCGCGCCGTGGCGCTCGACGACGGGGGCGTCGTCCTCACCCGCTCCGCCCGCCTGCGGGCGCTGGCGCTGCCCGACGGCAGCGCCGTCGTCACGCGGTCGAAGGGGCTGCGCACGGTCGAGCTCACCGACGCCAGCACGGTCGTCACCTCCGTCCCGGACCTGCACGGCGTGCCGGTGCCCGGGGCCGGGGAGCAGGCCGACCACCTGCTGACCACCAGCCGGCACGGCCGGGTGCTGCAGGTCGGCCCCACCCAGGTGCTGGCGGGCCCGCCGCGCAAGGGCGGGTGGCTGTCGCGCGTGCACGAGAACGCCCTGTACGACGCGGTGGGCTTCGAGCACGTGCTGGCCGTGCTGCGCCACTACCGCGCCAACTGCGTGCTGGACGTCGGGGCCAACAAGGGGCAATACGCGCGCAAGCTGCGCGCCGCCGGCTACGGGGGCTGGATCGTGTCCTTCGAGCCGGTCGCCGCCGACTTCGCCGTCCTGGCCGAGCGCGCGGAGCAGGACCCCCGCTGGACGGTGCACCAGCTGGCGCTCGGCCGGGAGGACGGCAGCCTCGAGATGAACGTGGTCCCCGGCACCCTGAGCTCGCTGCTGCCGCCCACCACGTTCGGCGCCGAGCGCTACACGCAGCTGCAGGACCTGAGCACCCAGACGGTCCGGGTGCGGCGGCTCGACGACGCCTGGGACGAGGTCACCGGGCACGTCCCGGACTGCCGGCCGTACCTGAAGATGGACACGCAGGGCTTCGACCTGGAGGTCTTCGGCGGCCTCGGGGCGCGCGTCGAGGAGCTCGTGGGGATGCAGTCCGAGGTCGCGCTGCTGAAGATCTACGAGGGCATGCCGACGATGACCGAGGCGCTGGACGTGTACGGCGCGGCCGGCTTCGAGGTGTCGGCGATGTTCCCGGTGAGCCGGGAGCGCCGTACCGGACGAGTGCTGGAGTTCGACTGCTTCATGGTCCGCGAGGCAGCCCTCCCTCCGGGACGCTGACGCCGCGCGGCGGGCATACTCCGGGCACGGCAGGTGGGTCCGCGACGCGACGCCGTCGCCCGCGGTTCCGCAGGCCGGCCCGGGCCGTTAGCTCAGTTGGCAGAGCAGCAGACTTTTAATCTGACGCGCGTCGGTTCGAGCCCGACACGGCCCACCCACCCCCTCGCCGGGCACCCGTACGGCGTGCGCGCCGGCGATCGCCCGGGCAGGGGTGGAGATCGCTTGCCCGGGTAGTGGCCCGGGGACCCCACCCTGACGGAGGAAGAACCAGATGAGCCTGACGCGCCGCCTTGCCCGCCCGATGCTCGCCGCCATCTTCATCACCAGCGGCGCCAGCCAGCTCAAGGACCACAGCTACGTGACCGCCGCTGCCGAGGGCGCCGGGCTGGCCGAGCCCGAGCTGCTCGCGAAGGCGCACGTCTACAGCGGCCTGGTGGGCGGGCTCGCGCTCGCGACCGGGCGCTTCCCCCGGCTGGCCGCCCTCGGCCTGGCCGGCAACCTCATCCCGACCACCGTCGTCGGGCACGCGTTCTGGTCCGCCCCGGCCGACCAGAAGATGGTCCAGCAGATCAACTTCTTCAAGAACCTCAGCATCCTCGGCGGCCTGCTGATCGCGGCCGTGGACACCGGCGGCCGCGAGTCCCTGCCGCACGCCGTGGGACGGGTGGGCAAGCGCGCCGCCAAGCGGGCCGAGAAGGTCGCGGCGAAGACGAACAAGTCGGTCTCCAAGACCAACAAGCGCGTCGCGAAGAAGGTCTGAGCGACCGCTCAGGCGATGCAGCCGGCGTCGGCGGCGGTCGTGGTCCTGGCCGCCGCCACCGCGTCCGGGTTCTTCGGGCCGGACACGGTCACCGGCGAGACGCCCGCGTAGCCCTCGCCGACCGTGACGACCACCTCGGTGCCGGCCAGGCCCGGGTCGCTCTGCAGGACCGAGCCGGGCAGCGCCGCGGCGACGGTGCGGGCGCTGTCGCGGCGGTCGCTGCCGTAGCGGACCTGCGTGACCTGCACGTCGCGCCGCTCCGCGTTGCGGACGGTCGGGACCGTGAAGCCGAGGTCGCGCAGGTCGCGGGCGGCGGTGGCGCCCCGGCCGGGGATCGGGGCGCCGTTCTCCACCCGCAGGGTGATCGAGGACGGCGGCACCTTCAGCGGCCCCGTCGCCGGCCGGTCGGCGCCGAGGTCGGCGAAGAACGCCGGCAGCGCGGCGGTGTCGAGCAGCACCACGCTCGACGTCCCGTACCTGCCGTACGGGTTGGTGACGGGGATCGTCCGGAACTTCACCGCGCCGGCGCTCACGCTGCGCAGCTGCAGCGCCAGGGAGAGCAGGTCCTCCTTGGAGGTGCCCGGGTCCGTGAGCAGGCTCCCGGTGACCGCGTTCAGCAGCCGGGCGACCTTGGCCGGATTGAGCAGGGTGCCGGCCGACAGCACCTGGCGCGTCATGGCGCCGATGAAGTACTGCTGGCGCCGGATCCGGCCGAGGTCGCCGCCGGGCAGGCCGTGGCGCTGGCGCACGAAGCTGAGCGCCTGCCGCCCGTCGAGCCGCTGGGTGCCCGCCGGCAGGTCGATGTTGGCGTCCACGTCCTTCGCCGGCTCGGACAGGCACACCTTCACGCCGCCCAGCGCGTTCGTCATCGTGACGAAGCCGTACAGGCTGACCTCGACGTAGTGGTCGATGTGCAGCCCGCTGAGCGCTTCCACGGTCTCGATGACCTTCGCCGGCCCGCCGCCGGGGGTGTCCCGCTCGCCCAGGTCGTACGCCGCGTTGATCTTGTCCAGCCCGTGTCCCGGGACCTGGACGAGGGAGTCGCGCGGGAAGGACACCAGCTGGGCGCTGCTGCCGTCGGCGGGCACCTGCACCAGCAGGATCGTGTCGGTGCGGGTGCCCTCGCGCCCGGTCCTGGAGGTGCCGACGTGCTCCAGCTCGGCCGAGGTCAGCGCGTCCGCGCTGTCCGAGCCCACCACCAGGTAGTTCTCGTCCTGCCCGACCTGCGCGCCGCCCGGCTGCAGGTCCACCAGCTGGGGCAGCGTCTCGATCTGGCTGCCGTAGTGCTGGTAGACGACGTACGCGGTCGAGGTGGCCAGCAGCAGGACCAGGCTCATCCCGAGGGAGATCCACGACAGGACGCGCAGCGCCCGCCGTCCTCCGGACCGGCGCGTGCGCCCAGTCTGCTCGGGAGCGACGGGGTCCGCGCCCGGCGCCGCGGGCAGGGCCGCCCCCGGTGGCCGCGGGACCCCGGACGGCTCGTGGGACGTCCCGTCCTGCACGGATCCTCCTCAGGCTCCCGGGCCGCAAGGCTAGCGGTCCGGCCGGTGCGACCGCGGGCCGCTACCGTGGAACGCGCACGGGCGCGTGTCCGGTGCCCCATCGACCGGAGGCGTGGACGTGAAGGCCCTCGTACGGACCGGGCGGCAGCCCGCCCCCTCGGTCCCCGTGCAGGTCTACACGGCCCAGCGGATGCGGCTCCCGCGGCTGGGGACCTACCTGTCGGACCTGTGGACGCGGCGGCACTTCGCGCAGCACCTGATCCGCACGCAGCTGCGCACCCAGCAGTCCGGCACGGTGTTCGGGCAGCTCTGGCTCGTCATCAACCCGCTCATGCTCGCGCTGATCTACTTCGTGCTCACGAACATCCTGCGCGAGCGGTCCGGAGGGGCGCCCTTCCTGGCGCACCTGACGGTCTGCGTGTTCGCCTTCCACCTGGTCAGCACCTCGGTGACCTCGAGCGCGCGCTCGGTCACCCGCAGCGGCAAGCTCATCCTCAACACCGCGTTCCCGCGCAGCCTGCTGCCCATCGCGGCGGTGCTGACGGCCTTCGTGCGCTTCCTGCCGACGATGCTCGTGTACGCCGTGATCCACCTGTACGCCGGCCTGCCGATCGGCTGGCACCTGCTCTGGGCGCTCCCCGTGCTCGCGGAGCTGGTGGTCTTCTCGCTGGGCATCGGGCTCGCGGTCTCCGCGCTGCAGGTCTACTTCCGCGACCTGTCCAACTTCCTGCCGTACGCCGTGCGGCTGTGGCTCTACTCCTCGCCGGTCCTGTACTACGTGGACGAGGTGCCCCACGGGATCAAGCCGCTGCTGGCCTGGAACCCGCTCGTGCCGATGCTCGCGTCCTGGAGCCGGGTCCTGCCCGAGGGGCACGTGCCGCACCTGCACCTGATGCTCCAGGGGGCGGCGTGGGCGCTCGGCGCGCTCGTCGTCGGCGGGCTGTTCTTCGTGTCCCGGGAGCGTGAGTTCGCTGTCCGTCTCTGACGCGGCGACACCGCGCGCGCAGGCCGACCCGGCCACGCCGCTGGCCGTCAAGGTCGAGCACCTGTCGGTCACCTACCGCACCTCGATCGAGAAGGCGCCCACCTTCCGCAACACGATCAGCCGGATGGGCCGCGGGCAGCGGGTGGTCCGCGAGGTGCAGGCCGTGAACGACGTCAGCTTCGAGGTGCCCACCGGCACCGTGCTCGGCATCATCGGCGCGAACGGCGCGGGCAAGTCGACGCTCATGCGCACGATCGCCGGGATCCTGCCGCCGAGCCAGGGCCGGGTCGAGGTGCACGGCCAGGTGAGCACGCTGCTCTCGCTGGGGGTCGGCTTCAACGGGCAGCTCACCGGGCGGGAGAACGTCGTGCTCGGCGGCCTCGCCCGGGGCCTGAGCCGCGAGCAGGTGCAGGACAAGTACGAGCAGATCGCCGAGTTCTCCGAGCTCGGCGAGATGATGGACATGCCGATGCGGACGTACTCCTCCGGGCACGGCGCCCGGCTCGGGTTCTCCATCGCCGTCCACATGGAGCCCGACATCCTGCTCATCGACGAGGCGCTGTCCACCGGCGACGCCCGCTTCAAGCGCAAGAGCGCGCAGAAGATGCGCGAGCTCGTGGCGCAGGCCCGCACGCTGTTCCTCGTGAGCCACGCGCTCGGGACGGTGAAGGAGCTCTGCGAGGAGGCCCTCTGGCTCCACCAGGGGCGGCTCGTGATGCGGGGTCCGACCGACGAGGTCGTGGCCGCGTACGCGGAGTTCCAGGAGGTCGGGGAGACGGCCACGACCCTGGAGGACTTCTGAGCGCCCTGCCGCCCGACCCGCAGGTGCCGCTCCCGGCCTCCGGTCCGTCGCCCGCCGGCGGCTGGCCGCGGCTCAGCGTCGTCATGACCGTGCGCGACGAGCAGCGGCACCTGCGCGCCTGCGTGCAGCGCGTCCTGGACCAGGACTACCCCGGCGAGCTCGAGATGGTCGTCGCGGTCGGGCCGTCGCGCGACGCCACCGCGCAGATCGCCCGGGACCTGGAGCAGCGGCACCCGCAGCTGCGCCTGGTGGACAACCCGAGCGGGCGCACGCCGGCCGGCCTGAACGCCGCGCTCGCGGCTGCCGGCGGCGAGGTGGTCGCCCGCGTGGACGGGCACGCCATGCTCCCGCCGGGCTACCTGCGGCGCGCGGTCGAGCTGCTGACCGAGACCGGGGCGGCCAACGTCGGCGGCGTGATGGCCGCGGAGGGCACGACGCCGTTCGAGCGGGCCGTCGCCACCGCGATGACCTCGCCCTTCGGGGTCGGCGCCGGCCGCTTCCACTACGGCGGGGAGCCGGGCCCGGCGGACACCGTCTACCTCGGCGTCTTCCGACGGGAGGCCCTCGAGCGGGCGGCGGGCTACGACGAGTCGTTCCTGCGCGCGCAGGACTGGGAGCTGAACCACCGCATCCGCGGGGCCGGCGGGACCGTCTGGTTCACCCCCGAGCTGCGGGTCACCTACCGCCCGCGCCCGACGCTGTCCGCGCTGGCCAGGCAGTACCGCGACTACGGCCGCTGGCGCCGGGTGGTCATGCGCCGTCACCCGGACTCGGTGCGGCTGCACTACCTCGCCCCACCGGCGGCCGTCGTGGCCGTCGCCGCCGGCAGCGCCCTCGCGCTCGCGGGACGCCGGATCGGGCTGCTGGCGCCGGTGGGCTACGCCGCCAGCGTGCTCGCGGCCGCGGGGGTCGCCGGGCGCGGCCTGCCCGTCGAGGTGCGGCTGCACCTGCCCCTGGTCTTCGCCACCATGCACGGCGCCTGGGGGTACGGCTTCCTCACCAGCCCCAGCGACCTGGGGCGGGCCGCCGGCCGCCCCCGCCCGGCCGGACCCCGGACAGCCGCAGCGTGAGCCGGCCGGGCCCCGGCCGCTCCACCGCCCTCAGCTCGCCGCCCCTGGCAGGGACGGGCAGCGGGGGCATCGGTCCGAGGCCCTGCTCCGGCAGGTGCACCTGCTGCTGGAGCTCCCCGAGCGGGCTGCGCAGCAGCACGTCCCACAGGCCCCGCCGCACCGGCGTCACGTGGTCGGGGTCGACCTGCACCTGCCAGTCCTGCCAGCCCTCGTCGTCGGCCTCGCCCGCGTCCACCGGCAGCTCGACCCGGCCCCACTGGGGCTCCCGGTGGGCCAGCACCAGCAGGGGGTCCAGGCGCTCCGCGTGCCCGCCGCGCAGCCGCACCCGTCCCCGCACCACGAGCCCGGCCGGCAGCGTGGCCAGCTCGTGCAGCTCGACCTGCAGCCGCGCGCCCTCCAGCGGCTGCAGCCCGGTCTGCTCCTGCAGCCGGGCCGCGAGCGCGGCCGACATCGGCGGGCCGGAGTCGCTCGAGGCCGCCGCGTAGGCGCGCTGGCCCTCCACGTCGCGCGCCCGGGCCAGGGCCGAGCGGGTGCGCAGGGGCGCGGCGAGCCGCTGCTCGAGGGCGGGCGGGACGAGGTCGTCCGCGAGCGCGCCGACGGACTCGGTCCAGCTCAGCTGCAGCCCGGGGCCGTACGCGAGGAAGCGGTCCGGGCTGAACACCTTCAGCGCCTTGCGCCGGTAGAGCGAGAGCACGATGTCGTCGGTGGCCTCCGGGTCCTTGCAGAGCTCGCGCACGATCTGCCCGACGGTGCGGATGGAGCTGGTGTAGCCGACCGGCTCCAGGTGCTGGTGGCTGATGTTGCTGAGGTCCTGCCGCTGCCGCAGGAAGTAGTAGTCGTAGTCCGACAGCAGGGAGACCCGCCGGGCCAGCAGGTAGGCCTGCGACATGAAGATGCCGTCCTCGAGCCGCACCTTGCCCTCGGGGAAGCGCAGCCCGTGCTCGAGCAGCAGGCTGCGGCGCAGCAGCTTCGTCGGCATCAGGGTCACCAGTGCGCGCCGCAGGTCCACGTCGACGTGCACGCCGGGCGCCCAGGCCCGGCCGGCCCGGCCGTCCACGGGGACGAGCCGGGCGATGACCACGTCGCTGCCGTGCTCGTCGGCGAACGTGACCAGCCGCCGCAGCGTCTCGGTGCCCAGGTAGTCGTCGCTGTCCATGAACATGACGTAGTCGCCGGTCGCGAGGTCCATCCCGCGGTTGCGGGGGCCGCCCGGCCAGCCGGAGTTCGCCTGGTGGAGCACGGTGACGCCCGGGTGCTCGGCCGCCCAGCGCTCGAGCAGCTCGCCGCTGCCGTCGGTGGAGCCGTCGTCGATGCAGATGAGCTCGTACGCGTCGTCCGCCAGGTCCTGCGCGGCCACCGACTCCAGGGCCTCCGGCAGGTACGCGACCGTGTTGTACACCGGCATCACGACGCTCACCCGCACGGTCACGGTGCGATCATCCTCTCCCGGGTCGGGCTGGGTGCTCAGAACGTGGAGTTCGCCCGGTCGAGGTCGGCCTGGAAGTCGATCTCCATGCAGGACCAGCGGGAGATGTCGACGGGCCGCACGCGCATGCCGTCCTGCGCGATCGCCAGCTCGATCCCGCGCTCGAAGTAGTCCTGCTCCCCGCAGGCCTCCAGCTGGCCGCGCAGGGCGACGAGGTCCCTGCCTGCGACGTAGTTGATGCCGACCGCCTCGCCCAGCCCGCCGGTCACGGTCTTGGACAGCCCGGCGATGAAGCCGTCGCCGTCGACGGTGTACTTCACCTCCTCCTCGCCCACGCTCTCGGTGTTGACGCACACCGCGGAGCGGCCCTCCTCGAGGGAGGGGCGCAGCGCGTCGAGCAGCTCGGGCTGGAAGACGACGTCGCCGTTGAGCCACAGCGCACCGCCCTCGCCGGCGTGCCGCAGCGCCCGCAGCAGGCTCTTGGAGGTGTTGGTCTGGTCGTACTCGGGGTTGTAGTGGAAGACCGCGTCCGGCAGCGCCTCCATGACGAGCTCCTTCTTGTAGCCGACCACGACGTGCATGGCCTGCCCGGGGAAGGCGATCGCGAGGTTGTCGTACTGCTGCTGCAGGATGCTGCGACCGTCGCGCAGGACGGTCAGCGGCTTCGGGTACGGCCGGCCGAGCCGGGTGCCCATGCCGGCCGCCAGCACGACGAGCGTCGGGGCGGGGGCAGCGGTGGGCGGGGCGTCGGGTGCGGGGACGGCGGACAGCGGGAGCTCCTCGGGCAGGCGGGCGAGAGCGGTCAGGACGTGCCGGCAGCCATCTCGAACTCGTGGTGCTCGCGGCGGCGCTCGGACATGAGCGCGTCGCGGCGCTCCAGCGCCGCGTCCACGGCCTCCTGGAACCGCCGCGTGCTCTCGCCGGGCTGCAGGTCGCCGAAGTAGTAGCCGCGGGCCTCGACGCGCTCGGCCGCCAGCGGGTCGGTGACCACGCTCTCGCGCAGCCGGGCGGGGGCCTGCGCGAGCGTCTCGGCGTCCAGGATGTACGTGTGCGCCGCCAGCGGCGAGGCGTGCTCGAGGCCCGGGCGGTCGTTGCGCGGGTCGGCGAGCCACAGCGGGCGGTCGGTGCGCAGGTACAGCCAGTCGAGCGCCACGCTGGACACGTCGCTGACGAGCAGGTCGCAGCGGGAGAACAGCGACAGGATCGACTGCTCCATCTCGACGACGTGGGGGTCGCTCACCTGCTGCTCGGGCGCGGGGGCGCTCAGCAGCGCGAGGATCTGCGCGTGCGCCTGCTGCACCGGCTTCGACCCGCTCAGCACCTTCGGGTGCGGCTTGTAGACCACCCGGAACCCGCCGTCGGCCACCAGGTGCTCCACCAGCGCGACGCCGTACGTGCCCAGCGAGGAGTAGTCCATCGCCGGCGTCTCGCCCTCCCAGGTCGGGGCGTACAGCACGGTGGTGCGGGGGCTCGGGGCGAGCGCCTCGGGGAACTCCAGGTCCAGCTGCGGGCGGCCCACCTCGACGAGCTTGTCCTCGTCGAGCGCCAGCAGGTTGTCGAGATAGCGCTGCGTGGCCGCCGGGCCCGCGACGAAGACCTGGTCGTACGCCTTGGCCTGGTTGGTGGCCATGGAGATCTTGTCGCTCTCGCCGTGGTTCAGGTGCAGGTGCAGCGCCCGCGGCCAGCCGAGCGTCTGGAAGTTGGTGGCGCTGTTGTTGACGTACAGGCACACGCCCGGGTCCGCCGCGACCAGCGCGTCGTTGAGGTCGCGCAGGCGGCGGGTGTAGATGAGCGGCAGGCCGGTGTGGTCCTGCAGCGCCCGGAAGCAGCCCAGGTTGCGCGTGACGATGAGCACCGGGTGGCGCTCGTGCAGGCCGTCCAGCACCGGGAGCCACTGCGCGAGCTGGTACAGCTTGCTCGCGTCGTCCGGGAAGTAGACGACCACCTCGGCCGCGAGCGGCAGGTTGGCGAAGCGGCTCTCCGAGCGGGGCGAGCCCGGCAGGTAGAGCATCTCGGGCGTCAGCAGGCGGAGCACCCGCCGGTACGCGGTGGTGCGGGCCAGGCGCTGCCGCCGCGAGGGGCCCGGAGTGCTCACGCGTCCCCTCCTGCGTCCCGGCACGCCGCTCGTCCCGTCGCCGCAGAGGATAGCGACCCGGGCGCGCCCGCCCGGGAGGCCGCCCTGCGCGCGCCCGGCGGTCGCACCCCCGCCCGCCGCACTACTGTTCCGCTCGCCCCGCTCCCTGGCCAGACAGGACGACCTGCGTGACGACGGCCGTACTGCTGGCCACCGTGCCGGCGGCTCCCGGGGTCCCGGCCGCGACCCTCCCGCTGGACGGGACGACCCCGCTGGATCGCCTGCTGTCGCAGCTCCACGGCCGGGCCGGCGCCGTCCACGTGCTGACCCGCCCCGCGCTGGCGGGCGGGCTGCCGGGCGCCGGGGTCACGAGCTCGGCCGACGCGTGCGCGGACCTGGTCGCGCTGGCCGACCTGCTGGACAGCGCGCCGCCGGGGCCGGTCCTGCTCGCCGGCGCCGAGGTCGTGCTGTCCGAGGCGGTGCTCGACGTGCTGCTGGCCGACCCGCGCCCGGCGGTCACCGTCCTGGTGGGCGCGCCCGGGCTGTCGTGGCCGCTGAGCGCCCCGGGCGGCGTGGTGACGGCGGCGGCCTCGCCCGCCCACCGCGTCAGCGCCCCGGACGCTAGCGCGCTCGAGGTGCTGCGGGTGCCGCAGGGCCGGCGGGCGGAGGTCGCCGCGGTCGCGCGGGCCGCGGCGGGCGGGCTGCGCGGCGTCGCGCTGCTGCCGGACGCCGTCCCGTCCGACGACGCGCTGGCGCTGCTGCTGGTCGCCCTGGCCCGCTCCGGGCACCGGGTGCGGACCGTCCCGCTGCGCGGCTTCGCGTGGGCACGCGCGCTCGACGAGGACCGCGCGCGGGCCGGGGCCGTACGGCTCGCCGAGGTCGACGAGGTGCGGGCCCGGATGGACGCCGCGGTGAAGCCGGACGACGGGTTCTTCGGCACCTTCTTCGTCAGCCCGTACAGCCGTCACCTGGCCAGGGCGGCGGCCAACGCCGGCCTCACGCCCAACCAGGTGACCGTCACCTCGATGGTGCTCGGGGTGCTGGCGGCGCTGCTGTTCGCGCAGGGCGACCGGCTCGCCCTGGTCGCAGGGGCGCTCGTGCTGCACGGCGCCTTCACGCTGGACTGCGTCGACGGGCAGCTGGCCCGCTACTCCGGGCAGTTCTCCTCGCTGGGCGCCTACCTCGACGCGGTCTCGGACCGCATCAAGGAGTACCTCGTGTACGCCGGCCTCGCGGTCGGCGCCGGCCGGCACGGCGACGACGTCTGGACGCTCGCCGCGACGGCGCTGCTGCTGCAGACCGCGCACCACGCGCTGCAGTTCTCCTGGCCCGGCGGGGAGCAGGCGGCGGTGGTGCCGCGCGAGGGCCCGCTGTCCGAGCCGGAGCTGGGCGGCGGCCGCTCGGCGAGCGGCTCGGCCCGGGTGGCGGTGGCGGTGTCCGAGCGCACCCAGTCCCGGACGGCCCTGCGCTGGGCCAAGCGGATCGTGCAGTTCCCGATCGGCGAGCGGTTCGCGGTGATCACGCTGGGCGCGGCGCTCGGCGGCCCCCGGGTCATGTTCAGCGTGTTCCTGGTCTGCGTCTCGCTCGCCCTGGCCTGGTCGCTGACCGGCCGGCTGCTCCGGTCGGTGTCGCGGTGACCCGGGCGCCGGCATGAGCGCGCTGCGGCACTACCGGGACGACGGCCCGCTGCTCGAGGTGGCGGCCTGCGGCCTCGGCACGGCTCCGGTGGCGGCGCTGCCGTGGACGCTCCCCGTGGTGCTGCCGGTCCTCGCGCTGCTGTTCGCCTCGCGGGCGTCCGCGCCGGTCGTGCTCGCCGTCGCCGTCGTCGTCGCCGCCGTGCCCGCCGTCCTCGCGGTGCACAGCGACCACGACGGGCCGCTCGACTGGCTCGGGACGCCGCTGCTGCGGCTCGGGGAGTACGCCGCGCTGCTGCGCCTGGCCGTGCTCGACGGCTCCGCGACCGTGCCCGCCTGCTACGCGCTGCTCGCCGCGCTCGCCTACCACCACTACGACCTCGTCTACCGGCTGCGCGACCGCGGGGAGGAGCCGTCGGCCCTGCTGCGGCGCGCCGGCCTGGGCTGGGAGGGGCGGCTGCTCGCGGCGGCCGGCCTCGCCGCGCTCGGCGTGCTGCGCCCGGCGATGTACGTCGCGGCCGCGGTGCTGCTGACCGTGTACGTCACCGAGGGCGTGCTCGGCTGGCGGCGGGCAGAGCGCGCGGGCAGGGCTGCATGATCCGCCCCGCGCCGGACCTCGCCGAGCTGCGGGCGGTCACCCAGCCGGCGAGCGTGTTCGACCGCGCCAACGCCGAGCACTGGGCGGGGCCGCTCTACCTGCGCAGGCTCTCCATCCACCTCACCCGGCAGCTCGTCCGCACCGGGATCAGCCCCGACGGCGTGACCTGGGGGATGATCGTCGCCGGCCTGCTCGGGGCGGCGGCGCTGACGCTGCCGGGGCTGCTCGGCGCCGGGCTGTGCCTGCTGCTCGTGCAGCTCCAGCTGCTCATCGACTGCAGCGACGGCGAGGTCGCGCGCTGGACCAGGCGCTTCGCCCCGTCCGGCGTCTACCTCGACCGCATCGGCCACTGGACGACCGAGGCGGCCCTGCCCGCCGCGCTCGGCGTCCGTGCCGACGGGGGCTTCCACTCGATCGGCGGGTGGACCACCCTCGGCCTGGTCTGCTCCGTGGTGCACCTGGTCAACAAGGCCGAGACCGAGCTGGTCCACGTGGCGAGGGCGTACGCCGGGCTGCCGCTGGTCAGCGACACCACCGGGACCAGCCGTCCCCGGCGGGGAGGCCTGGCCCGGGTGCGCGGCGCGGTCCGCTTCCTGCCGTTCTTCCGCGCCTTCGTCGCGGTGGAGCTCACCCTGCTGACGTTCGCTGCCGCGGTGTGCGACGCGGTGGGCGGCGGGCTGGGCGTGACCCGCGGGCTGCTCGTCGTGCTGGTCCCCACGGCCTTCGTCATCGCCGGCGGCCACCTCGTCGGGGTCCTGAGCTCGAGCCGGCTGAAGTGACCGGCCTGCCGTCGTACGGCTGCGTCGTGCTCACCCAGGGGAAGCGGCCGGCGGACCTGCGGGCAGCGCTGGACTCGCTGCTCGGCCAGACCGGGGTGCGGCTCGACGTGCTCGTCGTCGGCAACGGCTGGGCCCCCGCCGGGCTGCCGGACGGCGTGCGGGCGCTCGCCCTGCCGGACAACCTCGGCATCCCGGCGGGCCGCTCCGCGGGCGTGCCGCACGTCTCCGGCGCGCTGCTGCTGTTCCTCGACGACGACGCGCGGCTCGGGGACCCGGGGCTGCTGGCGGAGGTCGCCCGCAGGTTCGCCGCGCAGCCGCGGCTCGGGCTGCTCCAGCCGCGGGTGGTCGACCCCACCGGGCTGCCGGCCCCGCGGCGCTGGACGCCGCGGCTGCGGGTCGGCGACCCGGCCCGCTCGAGCGACGTCTGCGCGGTCTGGGAGGGCGCGGTCGTGCTGCGCCGCGAGGTGTACGAGCGGGCGGGCGGCTGGGCGGACGAGTTCTTCTACGGCCACGAGGGGATCGACCTCGCCTGGGGCGTCTGGGACGCCGGCGCGGTCGTCCGCTACGCCGGGGACCTCGTCGTCCACCACCCGGCGGTCGCCCAGACGCGGCACCCGTACTTCCACCGGCTCTCGGCGCGCAACCGGGTGTGGCTGGCCCGCCGCCGGCTGCCGCTGCCGGTCGGGGTGGTCTACGTGCTGGTGTGGCTGGCGCTGATCGGCGCGCGCACGCGGCGGCTGCGCGACCTGCGGGAGACCCTGGGCGGGACGCTCGACGGGCTCCGCCGCCCGCCGGCGCTGCGCAGGCCGATGGCCTGGCGCACCGTGGCCCGCATGACCAGGGCGGGACGACCCCCGGTCGTCTGAGCCGGTCAGGACCGGCGGACCCGCGTGCCCGGGTCGGAGGAGGCCTGGGCGAGCAGCAGCCCGGCGACCAGCAGCCCGAGCGCCGCCCACGAGAGCGCGGTGCGCAGCCCGGAGCCCGCACCGGCGGCGTGCTGCTGCAGCCGGTCGCTGCGCGCCGGCGCCAGCGGCGCCGACACCGGCCGCACCGTCAGCCCGGCCCGCTGGGCCTGTGCGACGGCGGGCGGGACGGCTGCCGGCGTGGCCGGCCCGGACGCGTCCGGCAGTGACGTGGCCGGCAGTGACGTGGCCGGCAGTGACGCGGCCGGCCGCGGGGTGGCCGGGAGCGTGCTCGCGGCGGCCCCGGCGTCGGCGCGGGTGCCCGGGGTGCTGGCGCCGGCCGGGGAGGCGCTGCCGGTGAGCAGCACGAGCACGCAGGCCGCGGAGGTCGCCGTGAGCAGCCGGCGCAGGGGGAGCCGGGCGCCGGGGCGGCGCCGCGGACCCGGGGTCGCGGCGGGCTGGGTCGCGGCGGGCGGGGTAGCGGGCGAGGACGGAGCGGGTCGGTCGCGCAGGGCAGGGGCCTCGCAGGTCATGGCCTCAGCGTGCAGGCGCGGGGCGTCCCGCTGCCGGCGCCGGTGTGGCCCCCGCCTGACGTCCTGGTGAACGCTCTCGCCGTCCCGGTCCGGGACGGACGCGAGGCGGAGCGCTCAGGCCGGCAGGCGCCCCGCGCGGGTGGAGCGGTCGCCGGCGGTCGGCAGGCGCCGGACCAGCCGGGCCTCGGTGCGGGCCACGGCAGCCCGGAGCACCGGGGCCCGCAGGGCGTGGCAGCGCGCGTTCGGGGAGTCGGGCCCGTGCCGCCGCAGCATGTCCGCGAGGCGCGTCTCGACGTCGAGGACGTGGCCGTCGGCGCTGATCGTCTGGTCCGCGTAGATCAGGGCGTCGGGCAGCGGCCCGGTCACGAACGCCGGGTCGTCGAACGCCTCCAGCTCCGCCCCCAGCCCGCGCACCTCGGCGACGAAGCGGCCCGCGGAGTGCTGGGCCACCAGGCCGACGACCAGGGGGTCCCACCCGCGGGCCTGCAGGAACCGGGCGCCGTCCAGCGGGTGGAAGCCGGTGTCGCGCACGGGCGCGGCGTAGCCGACGTCGTGCAGCCAGGCCGCCGACATCAGCGCGGGGACCTGCTCGACGGGCAGGACCGCCGCGGCCAGCGCCGCCCGCGCCGCGACCGCCCTGGTGTGGTCCCACCGGTCGCCGAGGTCCCCCAGCAGCTCGGTCGCGAGCGCGCGGGCGGCGGTCTCCGGGTCGGGGGACGCCGGTCCGGCCAGGTGGTGCGCGCTCATCGCAGGCAGCCTAGGAGCAGCCCCCCGGGCAGGGCCAGGCCGCCCCGATCGGGGACCCGGCGCGCTGAGTCCGCGCGCCGGTCACCTCCAGGCCGCCCGCCGTCCACGCGGTGCTGGTGCTCTGCGGGCCGAACCGTCCCCCTGAGACAGGACACCGCTGTGCGTCTGCCCCTGCTCGCCTGCGCCACCGCCGTGGGCGTCACCCTCACCACGGCCCTCGTCGGCCCGGCGGGGGCGGCGCCCGAGCCTTCGCCGGCGATCGCGCTGCGGCCGGCCGGCACCTACGCGAGCGGCGTGTTCGCCGAGTCCGCCGCGCAGATCACCTCGTACGACCCCACGACCGAGCGGCTGTTCGTCGACAACGAGGTCTCCGGCACGACCACCCTGTTCCGGATCGACCGGCTGGTGGCCCGCTGAGGGCACGTCGGCCGGGCCTGGCCCCGCACGCTGCCGGTGGAGCGGCAGCCGTGCGGGCTGGAGGCCCCGGCGGGCGGGTCAGCCGAAGCGGCCGGTGATGTAGTCCTCGGTCCGCTTCTCGGTCGGGTTCGAGAAGATCTTCTGGGTCTCGTCGATCTCGACCAGGCGCCCGGGCTTGCCCGTGCCCTC
>Ga0210040_10005357_pt1 | contig 16386 bp, 13 predicted proteins | sample CryGeyCG12114_NA_FD_185462 | JGI IMG/M metagenome (GOLD analysis project Ga0210040, IMG submission 185462) | Groundwater microbial communities from aquifer - Crystal Geyser CG19_WC_8/21/14_NA (SPAdes) (version 2) | ecosystem: Environmental > Aquatic > Deep subsurface > Groundwater | place: USA... | reverse complement strand
TTATTTATTACATTTACAAGAACGTTTTCACGCTATAGGAATTAAATTACAAATTAGTGTAAATCAGCATACCATGATGCATTGCTCTTACTTGCCCATAATAGCATAAAAATAACGCTTGGACCCAATAATGAAAAATAATATTTTTTCAGCCAAACGCACACCTTGAAATTTATATTTTACGGGTGGCATGTATTTTTGTATTGCATAATTATCAAGGAAGCTGTACTTTGTCGGTTAGAGGCTGCTAGAGCTAGTAGGTTAAACAAATAACGTGGTAAATCTATGAGACTCAACGCATTTGTCTTAAACTCTCCAGGAGGTAGAACAAGTATACAATAGATGAGTCATATTCACTGGCTTGACTTTCATTTAGTTGAAATATTTACAAATTATGAACAATTTTCTTTTAACTACAATTTTGGTGATTTCTGGAGCTCCTAAGTTGATTAGCTCACTCCCATGTGGACGAAATTTAGAAATTGCGAACGAAGGGAGAAATGCCGGCAAATATAGAAATTCTACCCTGCATGGAGGACTCCATCCAGAACCTGCTGCAAAGGATAATAGGCAAGCTAGTAGATAATACATTTACTTGGTGTTACAAATTTTGAAACTCAAAATAGCGAACCTGCTCCTACTAATAGGCCTGTGGGGGAAATAAAATGCGGTCCAAAACAAAGACGACACAAAGAATCTGAGGAATGCTTCACAATCGGTCTTTCAGGAGGAAACCCTGATTCTCCATGTGGGCTTTTTATGCAATTTTATGAAGATGTAGAAAACAAAGACTTGGGTTACTGTGACTGTAAGCCATACGAGAAGGCCTTTACTACCGACCGTTGCTCTATAGCGCTGAAAAGAATCGACGCTATTTCATTTTTGACCAGGTAAGCAAGTATATAAATCAGCTTAAATGTAATTAAATCGATGAATTAAAAGAACTAAGTTGTTCTCAAAGGGCCCGTGCGAATCCCAAGAATGGTTCATAAAGAATGAAAACAATACAGCGGAATGCGAAAGGAGGTCATGTCCGGCCAGTCGGCTAACTTCACAGAGAGCATGGGGAATTATCCAACAACATTCCGAAAATATTGGGTGAAACATCTTGGATCATGCTATGAAACACACACCCAAGGATTCTGTGAATACAAAGAAGAGATAATGTACTACACTAAAGATGGAAAATTCGACTGTGGGATTAATCCTACCACCACTGTTTATTCTGATCGGGTAGCTGGCGAAAGTTTCGGCCAGCTAGAATGTGCTGCAGGACAAAAACGAACTCAAACTGGACAATGCGGTAAAATTGTATCTTTTGGGTCGTAGAAAGTAATCAGACTCTTGGCATTCAGTAATTTAATAGATTATTACAGATCAAAATAAATAGCTGAAAGCTCTTTTTATGACTCAACAGTAGCTTTTTATTCGTTCCAACTAAGTCATTATCTTCTTACTTTTGCATAAGTAATGAGGAATCAACTGCATAAAATTATTGCCACATAAAGTGGTGGAGCGCGAGCAAAGCTACATGTACTGTAATAATGAAATGTACGTCATTTTGTCTGTCTGTCTGTCTGTGCGTTTATCTGTCACTGAAATATCTAGCAAACCACTTGGGAAATTTTGTTTAAGATGTGTCTAATGTTCTTTTGACAAGGTTGTACCTAATATAATTTGAACTTTACCCTTATCTCCATCCCCCTGCGGGGAGCGAAAGTTTCAAACGGTAATCACTTATGCTATAGTCCGTTCCGTCGATGAACCTCACATTTTCTATTTACAGGTTGGGAGGCACGCCAAATAAGGCTAGGATAATATCTTGTCCACCAGAATAGCTTAGTTGCTAAATACCTTATAAAGGATAAAAAGGATAGATTCTGGTTTCTATGCATTTGCGTTTACAAAATCTTCAGATCTTGGTCGATTTAGATTGCATGACATGTTAAACAAGATAGGATTGAAACAACAACTAAGTATTTTACAATATGTACCATCTATATCATCTACATCGATGTTATATTATATATAGGTTACTTCTTCATATTCACTCGCTGTGGTTTATTGTAAATGAATACAAGTTTTATTAGTGGACAGACTGCCAATAGTCACAAGTGATTTTTTCCAGTGAATTGGCACACCTTAAAAATCTTATTCATATGATTGTTCAACTGCTTCTATTTTTAAGATCTAGAGTTATCATTTCATCACGATGAGCCAGCCGTCATTCAAGAAGGTCAAGCAAAAAACGTGGAATTGTACATCATAGCTTCTTAGCTCACCATAGGAGGTCAAAATTGAGAAAACAATAGATGATGTGATCAGAACGTTCAGTCGTTCTGGAGAACTGGCTCAAATACAATATCGAGTGGCTTTAATTTACAAAGTTGGTAAAAATGAGAAGCGTTCTTTTGATCAAGATTTTAGTAATTTTAGGAACCACTACGCTAATTTCATCGCTCCCACATGGGAGACATCGGGAAAATCGAAAAGAGCGGAGACTTCGTGAAAAGGAACAAATGTGTCGCAGTTTTTTGGACCAATTAGCCAATGATGAAGATAATGCGGATGAAACATTTATTGAAGTCGAAGAATTGCCCGCGGATAAGCACAATGCTCCACCTTCCCTCGAGAACACATCAGTGGATGCGAAAATCGAAGAAGAGAAAAAAACATTGCCACTCGGTGGGCTTCAAATATTTCCTCCAGGATTTAAAGCCCAAAATAACAATGAGTAAGTGTTTAAAGCAAATTTGAAGCGTCGATTCGTAAGTTAAAGGGTGAGACTCATCTTTGAACTATATATTTAGGACGGCAAATACAAACAGATGTGGATCAGGCAAGCGGCTGCATAAAGAATCTGGGAAATGTTTCATCCCAGGTCTTTCAGGTGGGAATTCCGAGTCCCCGTGTGGGCTTTTCATGACCTTTTATAAAGATCCAGAAGACGATGAGTTGGGATTTTGCGACTGTAAAGCTAATGAAGGGCCTGACTACCGACCATTGGTATATAGTGCTGAACAAGATAGGTGCTATTGGATATTTGACCAGGTAGAGTAAATAAAATTAGGAGCATAAAAGTTAAAATAATAGGCGACATATTTTTATTGAATTCATAAATAGGGTCCATGCAAACCCCAAGAATGGCTGGTGATAAATGAAAAAAATACTGTGCAATGTGAGAAAAGAACTTGCCCAACTAAAGTTTCGCCAACTGTCGAGAGGAATTTAGCAGCAGCACCGAAATATTGGATCAAGCATCTTGGAACATGTTATGAAATCCAGACTCAAGGATTTTGTGAAACTGTGGAGGAGAAACTGTACTACTCCAAAGATGGGAAATTAGAATGTAGTTTTGTTCCGATTTTGGCTTCTGGAGTTCGTGTTTTGGGCACAAATTTAAGCCAGTTGGAGTGTGCTGCTGGACACAAAAGATCCCAAACTGGCCAATGTACTCAAGTTGTATCTTTTGAATGAGTTTAATCTTTAAACTATGCTAAAAAATCTTAAACAACTTATAAACGAGTGCCAAAATAATATTAAATTCTACTACTTTTCTTGTTAAATATTGTGTATAATGTGCATGTAGATAACTTATGAATAAATTGTGAAAAAAAAGATGGAAAGACTGTGCAGCATTACAACTAGGCATTTTTATTCACTTGACTATACTTTGCATGCCCAGAAATACATTTTTGAACAACGAGTGTATGCATCGCTAGCTTTGAATCATACCATATTACATTATTTATTGTATTCATTATTGTATATTTGTTTAGCCAATAAATAAATCAATGAAAGGTTTTATAACTGGTCCGCAATAATATAGTGAAACCACAGCAAGTGGATATTTTAAAGTAGTGAAGCAAGGTAAAAGAAAAGATATTATGTGCATGTTGAAATACTTTTGGATTTTTTAAACAGAGTTCGCGTCATTTTAAATCATCGAAAGACTATAGTGAAAACTGCATTGGAAAATATTTAGCAGTTTTTGAGGAAAACTTACTTTTTGACCGACCGACAGACAAACAGAAAGACAGAAAGTATGGGTCACTTTTAAAGGCAGGTTGGCTATGCAAGAAAACAATTCTATATCGCTTTATACGCTATTTTATTTACTGTTCAATTTCTCCAATAATTTCTTGCTTAAAACTCATAATTTTCATCTGGTCTCTTTCTTTTAAGAATGTATACCAGTGTACTAATTCTTTCATTCATCTCTTTAAATTTTGGTTCGAACGTCGAGTCTACAATTACAAATCCCAGCAATATACGACAAACCCGCTCGGTAAAAAACTCTAACTAATAATTTCATTATTGATTAGAAAAATGTCATACAACAAACTCCATTTAAATTTTATAGATGGACAGCAATAATGTCAAAACTGCGACGCGAGATAATGCTGTAAGGCTAAGAACATGTGCTATTGGTAACAACAAAGGGCTCGATGGATCTTGTCTCCATCATCCTAGCAATACAAAGACGAAACGCAATGTCCCAAGGACTGAGCGGGTAAATTTAAACATAGGCGGCTTATAATTTCTAGTTATTCAAAATTTAATATAATTTTGTTTTTAAATTCCAAAAGTCCGTAAAAAAGCGTGGAGCATCACAGAGGAGACAGTTTCAACATAAATCTATTACAAGCAATATTGGACAGCTCCCATGTCCCCCACGACATCATTATTCTAAACCACTAGGTCGTTGTGTTGCGGAAAGTGGAATCAATTTTGATGATTAAAAATGATTGATTGGAAATTTAAAATGTTAACTTTTTTATCCTCGTCCGATTACCCAAAAAACGCCACAGGTAGGGAGCACAATGAAGCGTATAAATTTAAAAATCCGGCATTTGAATTTTTCCACTAGGACATTTTTTTCTTTCGAGAATTTATACAGTGAAATTCATGTTCCAGCTAAACCGATTCCTGACACCGAAAATCCGCAAATCGTATCTACTAGCCAGGCCCACAAGCTTTTGGCCATACTCACTCTTACGAGTAAGATTTAAAACTTGCCAAATTTTCAGTGATCCAGTTTTCTGACGTACAGAAAGTTTCTAGAATGCGATGAAGCAAAAACAAAAATATTTTTTTAAATCTCTAGAGTCGCTTTATCACATTCTAGAAACTTGCCGTACGTCAGAAAATTTTTGGGTCATTGAAAATTTGGCAAGTAATAATTTGTACTCGAAAGAGTCAGTCTGGGCAACAACCAGTGGGTCCGACTATTGAATTTGAATTAATTAAACAACATTTGTACGAAAATTTAAAACCATAGTAAGAATTTTTTGGGATGGCACTCAAGTGGTGAGAAAATTCTCGTACATTTCATTTTAGTCAAATTGTCATCACTTACTAACTAACTCTCACTTCATTATTGTTCCGCTCTAAAAATAGATGAAGAAAGAGAGTGAGTGCAGTTTTGTCCACCACAATCATTATGCATGCAGAGCATATAATTTTTTTGTCTTTGTAATTGGACGGATGATGAAAAAAATGACAAGCCTATGGCACTGACACTCACATGGAAATCGAGATGCTGTGCTATCTTCATCTCAATCTTGAATGCATATTATTACGCACAAGTACTTTTGTAGTTGAAACCTTTATCGAGGAAATTTGCAGCAGTTGCAGTAGTAAGTTATTTTCATCTGAAAGTTTTTTACATGTTTTGGCTCCTTCTGCTGTTTACCAGTAATATCCACTCATATCATAATATTTTTTGTCTCCTTATCAGTGGATCATGAAAAGAATCTAAAAGTAACAAGAACACTAGTTGCATTAAAAACAAAAGCTTTATAAAACTTGTACGAGTGAGTGAGTGGTGATTCGTCATTTAGTATTCATAGTGTGGACGCTACAATGTTTTTAAACGAATGCTTTGTTGCAGATCTAATGTGTTACACTTTAGGTAATATAACATTGAAATTAATTTATCCTTCAACCTGTCAATAAAAATATTGTGATACTTTGGCTGAATGTGTGAAGACAAGTTTTGCTGCAATTATCCTTGAATATGTGAATTCTGACTGTCGATCAATCTCCATAAACTTTTATTAGATCTGTGGGTATAAAATTATTTTTATGACAATGAAAAAATATACATGGGAGTTTGCTCACTGGAGTCAGTTTGTAGTAAAAAGAGCTGGGTATGAATTGTTTCAAGGAGCCCAATGAAAAGTGTAACATCAACATGTGCATATTTGTTAACTTTTTAAAACTTAAATTTCTTTTGATTTTCCTGCCTTCGTCATCTAGATCGATTTTGGACATTGATTGAAAGATCGTTAAGTTAGTACATAATAACTTGACACCTCTGCATTCAATTATTGGTCTAACTTCCTCATATTAGTTTTTTTTACTGCTACTAACTAACTAGTAAACTGCTGTAAAAGTGAGTAAGTTATTAAAAGAAATGAAGGTTATAAAGTGATGAAATAACTTATGTTTAGAAAATAGTGCACGCTTCAAGTATGACATTGCAATTTTCAGTTGTAGCCAGGAGTACTACCAATTTTCATAAAACATGCTTATTCAGGGTATCATCTGTTCAATGCTCGAAACTGCATATGATTGCAAGAAGCTGCATTTATTAAATGAATTGCAAAATTAAATAATTATGACATTATGCAAATAGGCTTGCTTGTTACTATCACACATGGGTGCAGAAATGTTATAATGGCCATTATTATCTTTTTCTCTTCAAATTCTACATCCCTCATTTGAATTGTTTGAAATTGTTCAAAAAACAGGTTACTGTAATGTAGTTAGTCAGCAACTAGCATGAAAAAATACATTTTGGCTGAGCAGAACAAGCATATTAAAAGGTGCAATGATTCCAAATTTTAGCATTACATTGCATTTTTTTCGTACCAAGATTTAGATATGATTGAGCAGAACATAATGTTAAGATTTAAACAGAGCATAAATCATTATGCATCATGAACGCAGAAGGTAGATGCATTTTCTTCACAGGTATACAATTGGCCAGCTTCTTGTACACAACGATAACAATATAAGTTTACTACACATTTGCTGGCGTCAAGTCAAGTGGTGAAGTTCACGAGATTTGTTGCTGTGTTTTTCTCTGTCGCCAAGGATGAAATGTATAATTAAGATTGATTAAATTCTTCAATTGGGATCCGGTTTATAATGGGAAAGTTATGGAAAATAAATTCTCCGGTTTCAGTGAATATTTTGTGTTATACATCACTGGCTATTTTATTTCTGTGTTTGGCTGCAATTGTGAACAATGGAGAGGCGAGCATGCCAATGTATCGAACGAATCAGCTGCAAAGAGCGATGATGGATTTTATACGGGAAAATAGTGGAAATGAAACCAATTTAAATCACCATCATCATAACTCTTCTAGTCTGTAAGTGAACAGTTGAAAATATATAAATGCATCTATTTTAGTGTGTGAGTGTAAGGAATACGCAAACTTGCGTTCAATAGGTTTTAAAAAATGTAAGCAGCATGTTTTTGTAATTACAAAATTTGCATGTAATTTTCATTGACTTTTGCTTTCAAAGTTGAATGAATAGATTTTATTTGAATGGGGATTGGGTTTTAGTAAAATTTTTATTTCTCCCCTTTCTGTGTTTTGAAAACTTTATTTTCGGTTTTACTTTTACCTCGCAAACATAAAAATGGAGTTCTTAAATTTCAGAATCGTGCTATGTTTTCATTTTTTGGCAAAAAACATTAAACGTGCTACATGCATTAGCATTGGAAGCTAAAACTCTATTTAAAATTATAATTAAACCTTTATGCCAAAAATTACATCCAATTTGCAGCTTATCCTAAATTGAGCATGAAATGTGCACATAAAAGTTAAACCCCCAAAATAGCGCATCAAATCAAAATCATTTAAGACATACATAAAAACAGAAAACAAGATTTGTTGATATTGCCAAATATCTGACCTACAGGACCCACGATGCATGAGATGGCTATTTAACGCGGTCAAGAATTGCATATTATAATACTTTACTAAATATTGTTCTGAGAGTTACTTTGAAAAAAATAATGCACCAACTAACTAAATATTTATCTACACACTTTGTGTCTCATGCATGGTTGAAGGCCATGCAGTGATCTTAGGGGATATGCATTTCACAACGAGACGCAAAAATGTTGGCCCCTTGGTACTAAAGGCCCATGTCCAAATCTCATGAGATTTTATGAACAACAAACACATGAAGGATATGGAGCTTGTGATTGCGCTGCAGTTCACAACTGTATTGGAAGGCCCCGAACTTTTTGGCCAGGAAATGAACAATGCTATCTTCTGTATTCTCGGGTCCGTATATGTATAATACATTATAATATTATGATTGAGTTTATGTGCACTACTAACTAAATTACTACCGTGTTTTTTTTTGTTTTTTATGCTATAGGGCCCTTGTAAAAGAGGGGAATGGTTAGTATTTGACAAGAATGAGAGGCCAGTTTGTGAAACGAATCCATGCCGCCGTAAAAGGAGCAGAGTGCGAACTCAATTAGATGAGTTCACTTTCCAACATGAGGGATTTTGTGTGCGTACAGGCACTCAAGCATTCTGTGGCCAGAATAAGACCGTGTACATTAGCTCATCTGATTTGAAGCCAAGATGTTACGCCTCAAAGCCACAATGTAGATTCCTCATCTTTACACCACAAGCCTTGTCATGCAGACAAGGAAGTCGACTAAACGTTTTAGGCCAGTGTAGTCATATGCGCCACACTTGACTGTAAAGTTATTATTGCAAAGTGGTTCAATAACCCACCTACGCACTCACTCAGAATGGGAGTAAATATTAAGGTGACAACAATACGTGCAACAAAAAGATGGATAACTTTGTCATACGACTCAAATTGGACCTATTGTCATGTTAATAACAGATAATAATGATAACCTGTGCATTTTATATATAAAACTGAGTGCTACATGAAATTTTTAAAGCGTTGTTTATTGCTCATGTGTATGATCATGATGCGTAAGTTGTATTTTTAGACTGAAGTAAAGTTTAAAGTGAAATTTGTATATTTTTACGGGATTTTTCACATGTGATATGTGATATTTGCTTATGAGATAAAGTTTTACACTGCTTTTTGAGTAATGAATTATAGTGAGCTGTATAACTTTTAGTGACAGTGATTAATAAAATATGGTGTGAATTGGAAGTGGTAATCTGGTTTCTGATTGAGATACTAGGTAGATGCTAGGTATGAAAGCAGGATGATATTTATTATTAACTTGTAGTCAAGAATTCGCTGTCATTAAAATAGTTCACAGATAAGGTTGAGGTCGGTGCGCTTTTCAATTGGCATACAGTACTGAAAATCATAACAGAAAGCCAGGCTTATAGCTTCCTCTATTATTATGCAAAAATTGAATGTCACTTTTGTTTGTGTACTTTTTTTTTAACATATGAGATGCAGAAAATTTGAAAAGCTAATGAGAGTTGCAAATAAGAGATTACAGATTATGAATTAATTTTCAATGCCATTATCCTACCGTTCGGAATATTGAGAATGTAAGTATTTTCAATTCACAATTAGTTATTTGAAGCATAAAAGAGTCGACAGCGCTGACTCGTATCTTTTTTATATTCATGAGTAGGATCTCGAAAGAATTCGAAGTAAAAAATGCCGAACAATACAATTACCCAGGGTCTTTACAGAACAATATACGACCTTAATTGGGAGCAAATAGGCCCTATTTTGGGATACATTAAACAGCCAGTATACATTGATAATACAGCAAAACAGCAATCTGATAAAAATAATTGACAATCCAATCACATAAAAACAATGCCAAGAACTTGATAATAAACTGGATTTAGTTACTGGTTAATGATGCTGACGATAGCATTCCCACATATCAAATTAACTAATTCCCTCGAATTCTGATATACTCATAATTCAAAGGTTTGTGCATCCTTTTATGCACGCATCCTTTGTATGGAACATCCGCACACCTCATCACATAATCATCTATTTTATCCTTATCTTTTGCTCCTGGAGTACAAGCAATTAGTATGCTTCCAGCCTCATTAGTCGTCTGCTGTGAACGAAGAAAGGATCAACTAAAATTGAACATTTTTAATGGGAAACAAAGCAGAAGTGCAACTTACACATTTCTCCGATGGTTAAAAAGTTGACCAAACAAACAAAACAATAACATAAAGCTATATAGTGTCGCAACTCTTCAGAAATGAGTGTATCCAAGAACTCAGATGGGGAAATGAATCCCGCATTTGTTTGGTCTCCTGAAGACCAAAATGGATTCCCACCAGCCTCATCTAAAAACAGCGTTCAAGAAAAATATGAACCAAAAGAAAACCGACGGATGCTTCGAAATGTGCTTCTTATTAGTTTCAGTTTCACTTGTCTATTCACTGCATTCAATGCGATGGCTAACTTACAGAGTTCAATTAATTCAAAGGTAACTGACTTACAGTAAAATATTTAAACTTAAAAAATTGTAACTCAAAAACAAAATGGCTTCTATCGATCTTAGGATGGACTCGGAACCTATTCTTTGTCCACTTTGTATGCTTCCCTCGTTGTGAGCTCGATGTTTCTTCCTGCGTACCTAATCAAACGATTCACCGTAAAATGGACTCTTGTTGTAGCCATGTTTGGATATTCTGTGTACATTGCAGCACAATTTTATCCTGAATTTTATACTTTGATTCCGGCAGCTGTGGTCTTAGGCTTTTGTGGGGCTCCTTTGTGGTCCGCCAAATGTACATACTTGACCCACGTAAGTACAATGTTGTTGTCATTATTGGACGTCATATTTGGTTCATTACTAAAAACGATAAGTAACTTGCTAAATAACTACACTCCCATTCATTTTCAAGGTTGGAAATCAATACGCTACATTGATAGGAGACACTGCAGAAGTAGTGATTGTCAGATTTTTCGGGATATTTTTTCTCTTTTTTCAATCCTCCCAAGTTTGGGGAAATCTTATTTCTTCTACAGTCTTATCAATTGACAAAGACAACAAAACCAAGGATTTGGGCACTTGTGGAATATATTTTTGTCCCGATACAAATGATGATAATGATGATGACAACGATGATGACGATGAGGATAATATGACAACTATTTATATTTTGGCGGGAATCTTTTTAGCTTTGTCATTGGTTGCGGCAGCCATTGTAACTTTTTTGGTAGACCCTTTGATTAGGTGAATTTAAAGTGTGCAATATTCATAAAAAATTAATGGGATTGAGAATACTCACGTTTTTTTGTACTTCAAGATATGGAGAACTAGAGCGCGTCGGAAGCTCGTCAAATCTAACCGGATTAAGTCTGATGTCAGCCACATTCCGCCAAATGGCAAAACCGTATCAGATACTTATTATTCCGTTGACTGTTTGGTCTGGAATGGAACAAGGATTTTTCGGTGCAGAATATACAGCTGTAATTTAAAATGTTAAGAAAGTTAAAAACTTTTGAAAATTGTTGGCTTTGTAAGGTGAGAAAATGAAATTGTTTTCTAGGGGTATATTACATGCTCATGGGGAGTTGAAAAAGTTGGCTACGTCCTTATATGCTATGGAGTAGTGGACGCTTTAGCTTCCATCACATTTGGACCTATTATAAGATACACGGGGAGAGTACCTGTGTTCATTTTCGGAGCCCTTTTACATATCGGACTGGTTATTTGGTTGCTTCTTTGGAGACCTAATCCAGATGAATCCATTATATTTTTTGTCATAGGTGAATACTTAATGTTCTATGTACGTGTGGCTTTGGTTTTCGATCAATTTGACGTTTTATGATGTTTTATAGCTGGACTATGGGGAGTATGTGACGCAATCTGGCAAACGCAGATCAACGCATTTTACGGTGTGATTTTCCCTCAAGATGAAGAAGCGTCGTTTAGTAATTACCGGTTATGGGAATCCATAGGCTTCATTGTGGCATACATATTGACCAATTTCTTATGCGTGAAACCTAAGCTGTATATTCTGCTGGGTGTTATTACATCCGGAATGTTGGGGTATCTTGTGATTGAAATTAAGGAAAGGAAGAAGAACTTATAGGATGAACAGTTTATGTAGTTTACTAGTCAAGTATATCAGTTTAAGAAGAAGTTTTATATTTTTTATTCTTTTTGTGTAATTTTATAGCAAGGTAAAAACAAGGATAATAAGTTTGCAAAAAAAAAATGAATCTGATCAAGCTTTTCTAATGCTTATGCTATTTCACGTTTTATCCAAATTGAATTAAAACGGTATTTGCATATGAATTGTAAAAATTTAAAATCACGAAAAAACTTGTACGAATGTTATCAGGTTAATCCACTAAAATTGAGCGTTATTACAAAAGATATGATACTAAATATTCCAGGAAGACAATCATGCAGGTTAACCACCCTAACCACAACAAGTAAATACCCCCAAATATCATAATCAGAATATGTATATATACGTAAAATCGAACTAACGTTTCTATTCCATAATTCCATCTATAATATGTACCTAATTACCTAAAGCCAAGCCAAAGTTTTGTATACTTAAAAAAAATTTATGTAATTATTTGTGAGACAACGAAAAATACTTTAAGCTGTTTGCTTGTCAATAATATTGTAATTTTCTAGTTTAAAAAGACGCAAAAACTTTATTCCATCACTAACAGTCGTGCTTATTTATTTGAGACGCAAACAAGAAGCAGTTACAGTTTAACATTTTATATTATGAATGAACCATAAACAACGCAAATAAAATCCTTACGGGTGACGCGTGTTATCTATCAGCCAGTCTGCGTAAACAATCAACAAAACAAGATTTGATCGCCAAGTAGTTATATTGGCAAAAAAGCAGGCACGCTCATCTTACATGCTAATCCTTATTGTACTCATCCAGAAAATCTGGTTATTGAATTTATCGTACTGGTGTATACATTTTCCCATTCCATAGTCTCACTCAAAATACTCACTTCGTTTCATTCATTAGCATATCACATATTTAAGTGAAGCAAATGACAACAGAGATGAACATTAATATAAACACGAGCATTTTGAATTCCAAATGCAAACCTTATGCACTAACACGAGCTTCATTGACCTCATTAGCTTTAAACTTTAGGTAGTTAGTATTATAGTATTCACCTGCAGTGGTAATGTTGTCATTATCTCCATCGTCAAATTCATACCTTGTTTAGTTAACAGCTCTAATAGACCATAGTATGTTCTATTCCAACAAGTTGCACATCCTCAAATCATAAAAAATTATGTCAGAATTTTCAAGGACTAATCAGTGCTTTACCTACTCAAACGAATCAAATGTCAGTACAAATTTTCCAAACGGTAGCAATAATAATAAAAAATTTCAAAGTTCTTCAGGATTTAAACAGAAAATCCCTAAAATAATGATTACTGAACATGGTGAAGAAAGTAATAATCGGGTTTACGAAGCATCGGAAAGTAAACGGATTTTGAAAAATGTCATCATTGTGAGTGTTGGATTCCTTTTACTTTTCACCGCCTTTAACTGCATGTCGAATTTGCAAAGCAGTATAAATACCGAGGTAAAAAAATTAACCAACAAAATATCGAAAAAAATTGGCGAAACCAATACGATTTGTCTTGTTACATGAAAATAAAACATTTCAGAAAGGCCTGGGACCTTATTCCATGGCCGTTATTTATGGAGCTCTAATTTTGTCTTGCATGATTGTCCCAAGTTATGCCATCCGGATTTTAACAGTGAAATGGACTGTTGTATTATCCATGTTGGGATAGTAAGTCATCAATGTCTGGATTAAATCTGTTTTAACTTTCAAAAAATATTCCAGTATGCAATATGCAACAAATTATTTACTACTTTAGTACATTTTATATGGGAGCACAATTTTATCCAACATTTGCTACCATGATGCCCGCATCAGTTGTCCTGGGAATCTGTGGGGCACCATTGTGGATTGCTAAATGTACTTATGTAACACATGTAAGTTTTTTTGTTCAAAAGAGGTTCAAAGTTTACACTATTCGTAGCAATAACAAAACATTATCATAATACTCTGTAAACAATTTATATTCACAGGTTGGGAACGAATATGCCACACTGATAAAAGATAAAGCCTCCCTAGTCATAGTCAGATTTTTTGGAATATTCTTTTTCACTTTTCAAACTTCTCAAATATGGGGAAACCTTTTATCGTCAACAATATTGTCGAGTGGGGTTGATGAAACGGTCAACAAGTCAAAAATTGATTTGAGCAAGTGTGCAGCAAATTTTTGTCCATTATCGGATGAGGATGATGCAGAAGATTCAAATTTTGGACAAAATTCTGTGTCGAAATCAAGTTTATACCTTCTAGCTGGCATTTGCTTAGGTTTAGCATTTGCAGGAATCACAGTAGTCGCCATATTTTTAGACTCCTTAGAGCGGTAAGTTGACTCCAATTAACAGTTAGACGTCCAACCACAACATTATGATATATAAGACATGAAATGTTCTTTCTGCTTTTTGGCGATATTATAGGTATGGAGAAAAAGAACGGAACAAAAGACGAACAAAATTCTCACCAAAAGTCCTTTTAGCAGCAACATTTAAACAAATGAAAAATCCACTGCAGTTGTGCATAATACCACTAACAATTTGGTCTGGGTTAGAGCAAGGTTTTTTCACGTCGGATTATACACAGGTTTGTCTAAAGTTTTATCATGCAGCACTCTTAACGAACTCGTTCTTCACTTAAAAAAAATTCGTATACAGGCTCAGTCAGATATAAAATTACATTGCGATTTATTTTACGAGTAACCGAAAATCACAGAGAATAATTTAGCGTTCAAAGTAGTCAATGAATATTTTTATTTCTTTATGTCTGTATTCTAAATAATGGTCTCTAGCCAAACCAATGATTTCCCATGCACTCCCGATCCCACTTAGTCTGACAAACCCAACACCATTGAAATCCACATTTTGTACATTCCATGTGCATACAACCCCCATCCCTTTCAGTAGGCACTCTACAGCTAGGGCATGGTTTAGTGGATAGTCTCATAGCCCTTCGGGTATTGTCATCCCATTGTGCTTGAGACGCATGATCTAGTTTTAAAGAGTATTCAGAAGGCTGTTGTGCACGAGGATTTGAAGAGCATGATGGTTGTTGAGAGCAATCTCCAATATGCCATCCTTCGCCACAAAGTTTGCAAAACACGAACTAAAGAAAATAATAGATTATGCATAGACGCAAATGGAAGCGAATTCCATGGCACAATGACAAGAATATACGGAAATCAACTTACTTCACAGCCATGTAGGCATGCAATTTTGTTGCAATCTGTATCTACCGGAATAATACCCATTCCGCAATCAGGCTGAGGACATAATACACCACCCATTTGCAAAACACATTCTTCAGTTGCAAATCTTTGGTATCGATCGTACTGTTAAGAAAATAAAGCCCAATCAATTTTGAGTTTAAAAAAACTCGTTTAATAGATAACTTTGAAAAAAAACTTACTTGCTGTTTGCCGATAAGTTTAAAATGGTTAGGATCTTTAATTAGAGAGTTCTCACATAGAGCTGGACAACCCAGAGTATACCCTACTTCAGCATCCTATGCAAAATAAATCCGATGAAGTGAGTAAAAGCATTGCATTCGCGTGGTGCTAAATAATGTTTCACCTGGATAAATTGCCGTTGATTCAGTTGTATCAGTACATACTGAATAAAACAATCGACGCATGTCACATGCGTACTAGGGCATGAGAAAACAAAAACTACATCTTTACTATCTCCACAGGCAAGGCAAGGAACTGCATCCGCTTGTTCATTTCTTTTAATATGGGGTAATGGAGGTGCGGAATCATCTTCTCCAGTAGTAACATGTGAAGTGCATTTAAAGTAAAACTGGGCGTACCTCCCATCACATTTGTCTTCAACGCAGAAACCTTGAACCTGAATTACACGAATAATTGATTGATCCCCGAGATTTCATCTGTGTTGGAAATTTTAATTGATCCTTTCGTACCTGGTTAGGAATCAATACATCATTCCAATTTTCAGGGTGTCTAGATACCATGAAAGCTCCAGATAAGCATTTAGCACAACGAACCCTGAGTTTCCCTTCACTCATTTTGCTACAAGAATTACAATAGACGAAGAAATTGGACTTTGAATGTTTCGCTTCCAAAGTTTCAGTTTCCTCTTCTTTAGTATCTTTAACAACAAGAGATTCTTCTGATAAAAAGGATTCTGAGATAGGCTTCACATCACTAGATGATTGTTTATCTGCACTCAAGTTAGCTGGAGAGTTACTCAAACTAGGTAGATTCAAATCGGATGATAAAGGCACAGGTACTTCATTTTGTATTGGAATTTGAACACGAACAGCATGAAGGTAGCTTTGTTGTCCCACATCGCAGGACTGAAT
>Ga0210040_10005356_pt1 | contig 16387 bp, 16 predicted proteins | sample CryGeyCG12114_NA_FD_185462 | JGI IMG/M metagenome (GOLD analysis project Ga0210040, IMG submission 185462) | Groundwater microbial communities from aquifer - Crystal Geyser CG19_WC_8/21/14_NA (SPAdes) (version 2) | ecosystem: Environmental > Aquatic > Deep subsurface > Groundwater | place: USA... | reverse complement strand
CCCGTACGCGGTCCCGCCGGTCGGCGCCCGCGCATGGGCTGACCGACGAAGGCCGATCGATGAAGAAGGTGGCGATGACGAACTCCGGACCCCGCAGCTCGACCCCCGCCGGGCAGGGCGGTGCCGCATGAGCGACGCGCTCCTCTCCGTCCAGGGGGTCTCCAAGTCGTTCCCCGGTGTGAAGGCCCTCGACGACGTCTCGTTCGAGGTGCGACCGGGCACCGTCCACGCCCTCTGCGGCGAGAACGGGGCCGGCAAGTCCACGTTGATGAAGATCATCAACGGCATCTACCAGCCGGACGCGGGGGTCGTGCGCGTCCGGGGCGAGCAGGTGCAGATCAAGAACCCGCTCGACGCCCGTGCCCACGGGATCGCGATGATCTCGCAGGAGCTCAACTACGTCCCCGAGATGACCATCGCGGAGAGCTTCTTCCTCGGTCGTCTCCCGCGCCGGCTCGGCATGCTCGACTGGCGCCACATCCGGGGCGAGGCGCGCCGGGTCCTGGCCGAGGAGGGCCTCGACTACCCGGTCAACCGACGGCTCAGCACGATGACGGTGTCGGAGATCCAGACCCTCGAGATCGTCCGGGCCGTCTACCACAGCGCCGACGTCCTGATCATGGACGAGCCGACGTCGGCGATCGCCCACCGCGAGGTCGAGTCGCTCTTCGCCAAGATCCGCGCGCTGGTGGCGCAGGGGAAGTCGATCATCTACATCTCGCACAAGATGGACGAGGTCTTCGAGCTGGCCGACGACATCAGCGTGCTGCGCGACGGCACCGTGGTGAGCTCGCGGCCCGCGGCGGAGACGTCGTCGGACCGGGTCATCGCCGAGATGGTCGGCCGCGACCTCAAGCACCAGTCGTACCCGAAGGAGCAGGTGCCGCTGGGCGACACGGTCTTCGAGGCGACCGGCCTGTCGCGCGAGCAGGTGTTCGAGGACATCGACCTCCGCGTCCGTGCCGGCGAGATCGTCGGCCTGGCCGGGCTCATCGGTGCCGGCCGCAGCGAGGTCGTCCGGGCCGTCTTCGGGCTCGACCCGCTCGACCGGGGCGAGGTCAAGATCGACGGCGAGGTCGTCCGCCTCACGAACCCGCAGAAGGCGATCGCCAGCGGCGTGGCGATGCTGTCCGAGGACCGCCGCCTCGTGGGCATCGTCCCGCAGCTCAGCATCAAGAAGAACGCGACGCTCGCCAGCCTGCCGAAGGTGATCCACGGCGGGTTCGCCCGGCCGCGCGAGGAGCAGCGGCTGGTCGACGAGTACTTCACCAAGATGAACGTGAAGGCGCCGAGCACGGAGACCAAGATCTCCTCGCTCAGCGGCGGCAACCAGCAGAAGGTGCTCCTCGCCCGCTGGCTGATCGCCGACCCGAAGGTGCTGCTGCTCGACGAGCCGACCCGCGGGATCGACGTGGGCGCCAAGTTCGAGATCTACAAGATCATGACCGAGCTCGCCCGGCAGGGCCGCGGCATCCTCATGATCTCGTCGGAGCTGCCCGAGCTGATCGGCATGTGCGACCGCATCTACGTCATGTCCGCGGGCCGCCTCACGGCCGAGCTCACCCCCGACGAGTACTCCCAAGAAACGATCCTGAAGCACGCCATGAACGAGATCGAGGTGCACTGACATGCCGGCCAGACTGAAGACCTTCGACGCGGGTCGGTACTCGATCTTCATCATCCTGGTGGTGGTGTTCGCGGCCGCCAGCCTGCTGAGCGAGAACTTCCTCAACCCCGACAACCTGTTCAACGTGGTGCGCCAGGTGGCCGTGATCACGATCCTGGCGTACGGGGCGATGACCCTGATCATCGGCGGGATGATCGACCTCTCCGCCGGCGCCGTGATGGCCTTTGCGGGCGTCGCGTCGGTGATGCTCTACAAGTCCAGCGGCAGCCTGCTGCTCGCGGTCCTCATGGGCGTCGCCGTCGGTGTCGCCTGCAACCTCGTGAACGCGTTCCTGGTCGCCACCCTGCGGACCCCCGCCTTCATCGTCACCCTCGGCATGATGCTCATGGCCCGCGGCGCGGTGCTGGAGCTCACGCAGGGGCAGAACGTCCTGCAGCTCGGCGACTTCATCCTCATCGGGCAGGGCAACCTCAACGGCTGGCTGCCGATCCCCGTGCTGATCCTCGTCGTCGTCACGGCGTTCATCTGGTACCTCATGAACCAGACCCGCTACGGCCGTGCCGTGTACGCGGTCGGCGGCAACGAGGAGGCGGCCCGCGCGGCCGGCATCGCGGTGGAGCGCGTCAAGTACAAGGCGTTCCTCGTCAACGGCGTCCTGGTCGGGCTCGCCGGCGTGATCTTCATGGCCCGTGTCAACGCCGGCCTGCCCAACGCGGGCATCGGCTACGAGCTGCAGGCCATCACGGCGCCGATCATCGGCGGCACGAGCTTCTCCGGCGGCGTCGGCGGTGTCTTCGGCACCCTCGCCGGCGCGCTGATCGTCGGCATCCTCGGCAACATCATGAACCTGATCGGGATCGGCTCCTACGTCCAGCAGATCGTGATGGGCCTGATCATCGTCGTCGCCGTCGCGTACGACGTCTTCAGCAAGCGCGGCAAGGCCAAGACCACGATCCTCAAGAACCCCGCGAAGGGGGAGGGGACCACGCCGCCCGCCGCCGGGCAGGGCGCCGAACCCGCGGTCGGCGCCGGCCGCCGGGCCTGACCGACCCCCGCACCCGGACCCCGGGCACCGCTCCACCCTCCCGCTCGTCCCACCACCTCATCGGAGAGAACATGACCACCTTCACCCGTCGCCGCTTCATCGCCCTCGGCGCCACCGGAGCCGGCGCGCTCACCCTCGCCGCCTGCAGCGTCTCCACCGGCACGCCCGGCACCGCCGGCAGCGAGGCCCCGCGCGAGCAGAAGGACTCCTACCGGGTCGCCTACATCGCCCGCGCCCAGGCCGACTCGTTCGCCGCGTGGCTGGCGAACGAGATGCAGGCGGAGGCCGCGAACTACCCCAAGCTCAAGCTCGAGGTGTTCGACGGCCAGGCCGACGACGAGGTCGAGAACAAGCTCATCGAGAACGCCGTCGCCAACCGCTTCGACGCCGTGATCATCCAGGCCAACAACGGCGAGGCCCAGAAGCCCTACATCCAGCAGGTGGTGGACGCCAACATCGTCACGATCACCACCAACCCGCGCGTGGAGGGCATCAACGGCGCGAACTCGATCGACGCGAACCCGTACGACCAGGGCGCGGTCGTCGCGAAGGCGGCCCTCGAGCAGGTCCCGCAGGACGCGAGCGTCGTCGTGCTCAAGGGCCCGGCCGGCAACTTCCACAGCACGCAGCGGCGCGAGGCCTGGGAGAAGGAGTTCTTCGCCCAGCGCCCGGACGTGAAGATCGTCGCCGAGGACATCGCGAACTGGAACAAGGACGAGGCGCTCACCCTCATGGAGGACTGGTCGCTCGCGAACGCCAAGATCGACGCGATCGTCTCGATGAACGACAACATGGCGTCCGGCGCGCTCGAGGCGGTCAAGAGCAAGTCGGCCTTCCGCGACATCCTCGCGTACGGCGTCGACGGCACGCCCGAGGCGACCCTGCTGGTGCAGAGCGGCACGATGACCGCCACGTCCCTGCAGAACGCGCAGGAGCTCGCGAAGCTCAACATGAAGGCCGTGAACGACCTGCTGACCGGCGTCGTCACCGAGGTCAACGACAACATCGGCAACCCGCTGATCACCGAGAAGAACGCGGACGAGTACGTCGAGCTCTACCGCAAGGCCGGCCTGATCAAGAGCTGAGCCCTCCCCGATGAGCCCGGACGCCCTGGTCGCCGGGGTCGACTCGTCCACGCAGTCCTGCAAGGTGGAGCTGCGCCGGCTCGACGACGGTTCCGTCGTCGGGCGCGGTGCGGCCCCCCACCCGCCGGCGTCCCCGCCGAGCAGCGAGCAGCACCCGGACGACTGGTGGCGGGCGTTCGGGCTGGCGTTCGCGCAGGCCCGCGCGGAGGCGGGCGGGGGCGGCGAGGTGCGGGCGATCAGCGTGGCCGCGCAGTGCCACGGCCTGGTGGTGCTCGACGCCGACGACCGCGTGGTCCGGCCGGCCAAGCTCTGGAACGACACCACGTCCACCCCCGAGCTGCTCGCCCTGCGCGAGCGGATCGGCGACCGGACGCTGATCGAGCGGGTGGGCTCGCTGCCCACCGCGGCCTTCACCCTGGGCAAGGTCGCCTGGCTGGCCCGGCACGAGCCGGACGCCTTCGCCCGGGTGCGCCGGATGATGCTGCCGCACGACTTCCTCACCTACCGGCTGACCGGGCGTGCCGTCACCGACCGGTCGGAGGCGTCCGGCACCGCCTACTACGATGCGGCCGCGGGGGAGTACCTCCACGAGCACCTCCGGCTCGTGGCCGACCGCGACTGGGCGGAGATGCTCCCGACGGTGCTCGGTCCCGACGACGTCGCGGGGACGGTCCGCCCCGAGGTGCTCGCCGAGCTCGGGCTGAGCGGCGAGGTCCTCGTCGGTCCGGGCGGGGGCGACCAGCACGCCACCGCGCTCGGCCTCGGGCTGCGGCCGGGTGACGTCACCTACTCCTTCGGCACGTCCGGGGTGGTGATGGCCCTGAGTGCGGAGCCGGTCCGCGACCTCGAGGGCCACGTCGACGGCGTCGCCGACATGACCGGCGGCTACCTGCCGCTGGTCTCCACGCTGAACGCGGCCCGGACCACGGACACCTTCGCCCGGCTGCTCGGCGTCACGCACGACGAGCTCTCGGGCCTGGCCCTGGCCGCGCCGGTCGACGACGTGGGCCCGGTCCTCTGCGCCTACCTCGACGGCGAGCGGACCCCGGACCGGCCGGGCGCGCGCGGCCTGCTGTCCGGCCTCACCACGGCCACGACCCGCGAGCAGGTGGCGCGGGCGGCGTACGAGGGGGTGGTGTTCGGCCTGCACGCGGGCCAGCGGCACCTCGAGCGGGTCGGCGTCCCGGTCGACGGGCGGGTGATCGCCGTCGGCGGCGGGGCCCGGTCCCCGGCCTGCACCCAGGTGCTCGCCGACGTCACCGGCCGCGCCGTCCTCACCGCGGACGCACCCGAGTCGACCGCCCGCGGGGCCGCCGTGCAGGCGGCGGCGGTGGCGCTCGGCCGGCCCGTCGTCGCCGTCCGCGACGCCTGGGCCCCCACGACCGCGCTGGTGGCCGAACCGCGCACCAGCCGCGGCGCGGCGGAGGAGCTCTACCGGCGGACCGCGGCCGTCACCGCGCTCGACGTGGGACCGGGGTGACCGGGCCGCGGGTGCACCTGGCCGACTGGCACCGCCGCCTCCCCGGGCTGGGCGTCGCCGGCAGCCTGTACGCGGTCGCGCCGAGCCACCGGCTCGAGGCGGCCGCCCTGCTGCACCGTGCGGGCTGCCGTGTCCACGTCGACGTCATCGTCGGGTCCGAGGGACACGTCGGCGTGACGTTCGCCGAGCTCGCGGCGGTCCGCGCCGCGCTCCCGTCCGCGGTCGTCGACCTGCACCTGATCGTGCTCGGGCCGCCCGACCCGGACGTCGAGCGGGAGGCGCTGGAGAAGGCCGTGACCCTGGGCCTGGCCACGGTCACGCTGACCGGTGGGCAGGTCCGGCGGCACGCGGACCGGGTGCGGCGGCTCCGTGCGGACGGGGTGGGGGTCTGGGAGCAGGTCGCGCCCGGCGCCGACGAGCTGGAGGCACCGGGGCTCGTCGACGGGGCGCTGGTCATGCTCATCACCCCGGGGACCCGGGAGGCCGCCGACCTCGACCGGCTCGGGGTCGTGGAGCGGCTCGGCAGCCGGCTGCCGGTCGGCGTCGACGGCGGGGTGACCGGGGCGGTGGCGCAGCGGTGCCGCGAGGCCGGCGCCGCGTACGTGGTCTCGGGGCGCGCCCTGCTGCGGGCCGTCCCGGACGGAGAACAGGGAGGGACGACGTGACCGAGCAGCACGTGCCGCCGACGGCCTGGGCCGCCGTCGGCGAGGAGATCGCCGGCGTGCTCGCGCGCGTGGTGCCCGACGAGCTGGCCGCCGCGGCCCGGTTCCTGGGGGACCGGGGCGGTCGCTGGTTCTTCACCGGCCAGGGCCGCTCGGGGCTGGTCGCGCAGATGGCCGCCATGCGCGTCATGCACCTCGGCCGGCCCACCCACGTCGTGGGGGAGGCCACCGCGCCGTCGGTGCGGGCGGGGGACCACGTGGTCGCGCTCTCGGCCAGCGGCGAGACGCCCGTGACGCTGCACCTCGCCCGCCTGGCGCGGGAGCAGGGTGCCGACGTGCTCGCCGTCACCACCCGGCCGGCCAGCCCGCTCGGCGCGCTCGCGGGCACGACCCTGCACGTCTCGGTGGTCGCCAGCGGACAGTTCGGGGGCTCGCTCTTCGAGCAGTGCGCGCTGGTCCTGCTGGACGCCGTGGTGCTGCAGCTCACCGGCCCGGACGCCGAGGCCCACGAGCGGATGGCCCGGCGGCACACGAACCTGCAGTGACGCGGGGTCGGTTCAGCCGGCCTCGCCGGGCGCCGGGTGGCAGCCGCACGACTCCCGGTGCACGAACGTCGTCGCCAGGGTCAGGCGTCGCGGTGACCGGTCGGGGTCGAGGATGCGGGCGATCGCCAGGTCGACGGCGCTCTCGCCGATCTGCGTCGTCGGCTGGGCGATGACGGTCAGCCGGGGGTGGAAGAGATCAGCCCAGTCGAAGTCGTCGTAGCCCACCAGCGCGACGTCCCGAGGGACCTCGATCCCGAGCTGACGGGTCGCCCGCATGGCGCCGATCGTCGCGCGGTTGTTCCCGGTCACGACGGCGGTGGGTGGGTGCGCCGACGTCATCAGCCGGATCATCGTTGCCTCGGAACCCTCGTCGGCGCCCTGGCCGGACACGACGCTCCCCTCGTTCAGGGTGATCCCGTGTCGCGCGGCCGCCCGGCGGAACCCCTCGATGCGCTCCTCGGTCGTGCTGAGCCCCGGCATGCCGCTGATCATGGCGATCCGGGTGTGGCCGAGCCCGGCGAGGTGGTCGAGCAGCACGCCGACCGAGTCGCTGTTGTCCGAGCCGACCTGGTCGACGTCGGCGTCGGCCTTGCGGTCGAGCAGGACGACCGGCACCCCGCGCCCCTTGGCGTACGCGAGGGCGGCGGCCGGCGTGGGGGAGGGGGCGAGGAGCACCGCCGCGACGCGGTTGTCGATCAGCTCCGTCATCGCCCGGAGCTCGGTGCTCGCGTCGTCGTGGGTGTCGGAGAGCAGCAGGGAGTATCCGTTGCGCGTGGCCACCTGCTCGATCCCGTGCAGCAGGTCTCCGAAGGAGGGGTTGGAGAAGGCCGACGAGGCCACCCCGAGGACGCGTCCCGACGCACCGCCGGCGGCGGAGGCCTGGTAGCCCAGCTGGCCGGCCGCGGCCAGGACCGCGGCCTCCGTCTCCTCGCGCACCGCTCGGGTGCGGTTGATGACGTGCGAGACGGTGGTGACCGAGACGCCGCTGAGCCGGGCGATGTCGGCCATGGTCGCCGAGCCTCGGGTGCGCGGTGCCACGCCCGGACTCTAGCAACGTGTTGCGCAACGAGCTTGCTCGTCGAGCGAGGGGGGCCGGGCGTACGCCGGCCGGTGGCGGAGGATACGAGATTCGAACTCGTGAGGGCGTGAACCCAACCCGCTTTCCAAGCGAGCGCCATAGGCCTCTAGGCGAATCCTCCGCGCGGAACCTTACCCGCCGACAGCCCGGCTGCCGAACCCGTCCGGCTCCGCCGCCCGACGGAACCGCCGCAGGGGTTCGCGTACAGTAGGTGCCGGTCCCCCGCGTGGCGGCACCTCACCCAACTCCCCCAGGGCTTGACGGCAGCAAGGGTCAGTGAGCTCTGCCGGGTGCGCGGGGGACTCTTTCGTCTCCGGGCCTCAGGCCGCGAGGGGCTCGGCAAGGTCGTGCAGCGCGAGGATGCGGTCGAGCTCGGGGCGGCCGGCGTCCTTGGCGAAGTGCTCCGCGACGAGGCCCACGGAACGCGCGGACTCGACGTTGGCGAGTACGTCGTCGACGAACAGGACCTGCCCGGCCGGCAGGTCGAGGAGCTCGAGCGCGCGGCGGAAGTAGTCCGGGTCGGGCTTGGCCACGCCGATCTCGGCCGAGATGACCATCGGGTCGAAGAGCCGGTCGTAGCCGAGCTCACGGCGCATGTAGACCGCGCGCTCGCGGTGCTGGTTCGTCGCGATGGCGCACCGGGTGCCCCGCGCGCGCAGGTCCTCGACGGCCTCGAGCATGCCGGGGTCCACCACGAGGTGCTGCCAGACGTGCAGCAGGTCCTGCGCCCGCACCGTCAGGCCCCAGTGAGCGAGCACACGGGCCAGGGGCACGGTGAACGGCTCGGACCCGTCGAGGACCGGCTGCTCTGCGGTGCTGACCTCGGCCAGGAACCTCTCGAGCTCCTCGTCGTGCAGGCCCGTCGCGGTGCCGATCTGGCCGGCCCAGTCGTTGGCGGGACGCTGCAGGACCCCGTCGCAGTCGAAGAGGACGGCTCGGACGGGTGCGCTCACCCGTCCCATCCTGGCAGCGGATCAGCCGGTCCGAGGGCGGGCAGGCGGCCGAGCAGCCCGATGGCGTCGAAGGGGGCCCGGACCTTGGCGTCGTTGTCGCAGTAGACGTAGACGTCGAGGCCCGCGTCCGACCAGCCCCGGACCTTCGTGGCCCAGGTTTCCAGCGCCGCGTCGTCGTAGCCGCTGGCGTAGAGCTCCTCGTGCCCGTGCAGGCGCACGTACGCGAACGGCGCGGTGACCTCGTCGAAGACGGGCCAGGTGCCGGGGTTGTCCGACAGCACGAGGGCGACGCCGTGATGGCGCAGCAGCGCGGCGAACCCGGGCTCGCGGAAGCTCTCGTGGCGGACCTCGAAGGCGTGCCGCAGGGGCAGGTCCGGCACGGTCGTCGTGGTCAGCGCCCGGTCGCCGTCGACCCGGGCGTCGTGGCCGGCCGCCAGCTCCGCGGCCTGCCCGGCCGTGCGGGGGAGCGCCTCGAGGAACGCGGCGAGCTTGGCCTCGTCGTAGCGGAACGTAGCCGGCAGCTGCCACAGGAAGGGTCCGGTGCGCTCCGCGAGGGCGAGCACGCCGGAGGCGTAGAAGTTGGCGAGCGCGACCGTGGGCTCTACGAGCTTGCGCATGTGCGTGATGAAGCGGCTGCCCTTCACCGCGAAGACGAAGTCCTTCCCGGCGACGGGCTCGACCTCGGTGGTCCAGCGGGCGTACGTCGACGGCCGGAGCAGGCCGTAGAAGCTGGCGTTGACCTCGACGCTCGTCATCTGCTCGGCGACGTACGCGAGCTGGCGGCGCACGGGCAGGCCGGCGGGGTAGAAGGTCCCGCGCCACGGCTGGTAGGTCCAGCCGGAGATGCCCACCCGGATCACGACACTGCTCGCCGCAGGGGCTGGAGGTCGCTCCGCTCCCACGCTCTGGTCACGCTCCCGATCCTCCCGCGCGAGGGCGGGCGGTGGCGGAGCGGTGGTCGCGGGTGGCCTCTTTGTCAGAGCGCGGGCATAAGGTTCTGGACGTGGACGAGGTGCTGCTCTCGGGGTCCCGGGTCATCGACCCGGAGGCCGGGCAGGACCCCTGGGCCGACGGCGACGAACCCCCGGCGTACGAGCAGACGGTCCAGGAAGAGGCGCTGTTCGGCGAGCCCGAGGGGGGCGGCCGCCCGAGCGGGACGGCGCCGCTGGCGCTCTACCGCCGCTACCGCCCGGACACCTTCGCCGACGTCATCGGCCAGGACCACGTGACGCAGCCCCTGCAGCGGGCGCTGGCCAACAACCGGGTCAACCACGCGTACCTCTTCTCCGGCCCTCGCGGCTGCGGGAAGACCACGTCGGCCCGCATCCTGGCCCGCGCGCTCAACTGCGAGTACGGGCCGCGCGCCGAGCCGTGCGGGCACTGCCGCTCCTGCCGCGAGCTCGCGACGGGCGCCTCGGGCAGCATCGACGTGATCGAGATCGACGCGGCCAGCCACGGCGGCGTCGACGACGCCCGTGACCTGCGCGAGCGGGCCTTCTTCGCCCCGGTGTCGAGCCGCTACAAGATCTACATCGTCGACGAGGCGCACATGGTGACCACGGCGGGCTTCAACGCCCTGCTGAAGCTGGTCGAGGAGCCGCCGCCGCACGTCAAGTTCATCTTCGCCACGACCGAGCCCGAGAAGGTCATCGGCACCATCCGGTCGCGGACCCACCACTACCCGTTCAGGCTCGTGCCGCCGCGGATCCTCACCGACTACCTCGGCAAGCTCTGCGCCGCCGAGGGCATCACGGTGGAGCCGGCCGTGCTGCCGCTCGTCGTCCGCGCCGGGGCCGGCTCCGTGCGCGACGCGCTGTCGGTGCTCGACCAGCTGCTCGGCGGGGCGGACGAGGGCGGCGTCTCCTACCGGCAGGCGACGTCGCTGCTCGGCTACACGCCCGACTCGCTGCTCGACGAGTTCGTCGACGCCTTCGCGGTCGGCGACGCGGGCGGGGTCTTCGCCTGCGTCGACAAGGTCATCGAGGTCGGGCAGGACCCGCGGCGCTTCGCCGAGGACCTGTTGCGGCGCCTCCGCGACCTCGTCATCGTCGCGGCGGTCCCCGACGCGCTCACCTCCGGCCTCGTCGACGTCGCCCCCGACCAGGCCGACCGGCTCTCCAGCCAGGCCGCCTCGCTCGGTTCCGGGGAGCTGGCTCGCGCCGCCGAGGTCATCTCGACCGGGCTGACCGACATGCGCGGGACGACCGCGCCGCGGCTGCACCTCGAGCTGATGTGCGCCCGCGTCCTGCTGCCCGGCGCGGACGTCGACGAGCGCGGCCTGCACGCGCGCCTCGACCGGATCGAACGCCGCCTGGACATGGTCAGCGGCGCGCCGGCCGACGCACCGGCGACGGGCACGGCTCCGGCCGTACGGCCCGCCCGGGCCGCACCCGAGCCGGCCGCCCCGACCCCGGCCGCCGCAGCGCCCTCGCCGGCGCCGACCGCTGCTGCACCTGCTCCGTCGGCACCGGCTCCCACGGCCGCCCCGCGCGACGAGGCGCCGGCCGCGACCCCGCCGCCCCGCCGTGGCCCGGCCCGGCCGACCACGCCCAAGCCCGTACGCCCCGAGCTCGCAGCCCTGCAGCCGCGTGACGAGGACGAGCCCCGGTCCGACGAGCCACAGCCCGACGAGCCCCCGCCCTACGACCCCCAGCCCGACGAGCCCGAGCTCGAGCGGTCGGACGCGCGCGGCCCCTCGGGCGGTGAGACCGACGACACCATGCTGGGCGCCGCGCGGGAGGAGCCGTCGGCTCCGGTCTCCGGGACGCGGATGACGGCCACGGACGTGCGTCGGCTCTGGCCCGAGGTGCTGGAGGAGGTCAAGAGCAAGCGCCGCTTCACCTGGATCCTGCTGAGCCAGAACGCGCAGGTCGCGGAGGTCCGCGACGGCACGCTGCTGCTGGCCATGGCCAATGCGGGCGCCCGGGACAGCTTCGGCCGGGGCGGCAGCGAGGACGTGCTGCGTGAGGCGCTCGTCGTCGTGCTGGGCACCGACTTCCGCATCGACACGATGGTCGACGCGGGTGGTGCCGCGCCGCGCGAGACGCCCGGCCGTGCCCCGGCCCCGGCGCCGCGGCCGCCCGTGGACCAGGTCCCCACCGACGCGCCGATGGGCCAGGCGCCCGTGGCGTCGACGCCCTCGGCCCGCGAGCGTGCCGTCGCCAGCGTGCAGAGCGCGGTACCCACGGAGGTCGTCGACCCGGACGACGCCGCCGACCGGGACGACGCCGACGTGGACGACGGGACCGAGTCGCACACCGCGCTACTGGCTCGTCAGCTCGGCGCCCAGATCATCGTCGAGGACGAGGCGTGAGGGCGCGCGTCGGCGTCGCCGGCGCTGCGTGCCGCCGCACTAGGCTGGCGGCATGATCCCCGACGGTGGCGACATGTCCGGTCTCCTCGCGCAGGCCCAGGCGATGCAGGCGCAGCTGATGTCCGCCCAGCAGGAGCTGGCCGAGGCGAAGGTCGAGGGCTCCGCGGGCGGCGACATGGTCACCGCGACCGTGACCGGCGCCGGCGAGCTCGTGGGCCTGGTCATCAAGCCGGAGGCCGTCGACGCCGACGACACCGAGACGCTGGCCGACCTCGTGCTCGCGGCCGTGCGCGACGCCAACGGCCGGGCCCAGGCCCTGGCCGCGGCCAAGCTGGGTCCGCTCGCCGGTGGCCTCGGCGGGCTCGGCTTCTAGGACCCGCGGATGTACGAAGGTCCGGTCCAGGACCTCATCGACGAGCTCGGTCGGCTCCCCGGCATCGGGCCGAAGAGCGCGCAGCGCCTGGCGTTCCACATCCTGGCCGCCGACTCCGACGACGTGCTCCGCCTCGCGGCGACGCTCAAGCTCGTCAAGGAGACGGTGAAGTTCTGCGACGTCTGCTTCAACGTCTCCGAGGAGACGCGCTGCCGGATCTGCCGGGACCCGCGTCGGGACCAGACCGCGATCTGCGTGGTCGAGGAGTCCAAGGACGTGGTCGCCGTCGAGCGGACGCGCGAGTTCCGCGGGCGCTACCACGTGCTCGGTGGGGCGATCAGCCCGATCGACGGCATCGGCCCGGCCGACCTCAAGATCCGGGAGCTGTGCCTCCGGCTCGCCGACGGCACGGTCACCGAGGTCATCCTCGCCACCGACCCCAACCTCGAGGGCGAGGCGACGGCGACCTACCTCTCCCGCCTCCTGCTGCCGATGGGCGTCCGGGTCAGCCGGCTGGCCAGCGGCCTGCCCGTGGGCGGCGACCTCGAGTACGCCGACGAGGTGACGCTCGGCCGCGCGTTCGAGGGCCGGCGCTTCGTCGAGGCCAGCTAGCCGCTAGCGGTCCTGCGGGTCGAGGTCGACCGGCGCGGCCGCCTGCCGGGCGCGGGTGACGTAGAGCGAGGCGCCCACCCCCGCGAGCACGAGCACGAAGAGCACCGATGGGTAGCCGATCAGGTGCGACCAGCGCTCGTACGAGAGCGGACGCTCGCGGTGCCGGGCCAGCACCGTCGCGTTGACGACGAACGCGACGACGAAGGTGACCAGCGCGCCGGTCAGCGCGGCGCGCAGCGGACCCTGCCGGTCCCAGGTCTGGGTGATGACGAGACCGACGGCGCCGCCGAGCACGGCGCCGGCGAGCAGCGCGGGGCCGAGGCTGATGAGCGAGGGCAGCAGCTCGCTGCCGAAGACCTGCTGGCCTCCGGGAAGACCGGGCGCGGCGGTCTGGCCCGCGTGCACGGTGATGCCGCTCGCCACCCAGAAGCTGAGCCGGACCAGCTGGTAGACGACCATCGCCGACAGGGCGGCGCCCGCGCCGGTGACCACGCCGGGCAGCACGGCCGTCGGCACCGGGGTCGGGACCGGGATGCCCGCGCGCAGCTCCTGGGTGCTCACAGCGCCACCCGCTCGTCCTCGTGGTGGAAGACGCCGAGCTTCTCGGACGCCTCGTTGAGCACACGCTGGACGGCGAGCGTGTCGTCGAGCGGCATGACGGTGCTCTCCGTCCGCCCCGCCCGGAGGCACTCGTTGACCTCGATGAGCTCGTGGCTGTAGCCGACACCGAGCGGCGGCAGGTCGAAGGTCTCGGGCTCCGAGCCGTGGCGGTGCAGCGTGAAGGACTTCGGGTGGTGGAAGCGGGGCGGGATCTCGATCCAGCCCTTCGTCCCGTGCAGCCGGGCCCGCCCCGGCGTCGGGTTGCGGAGCGAGATCAGCAGCGCCGCGGCCCGGCCGTCGTCGTAGCCGAGCAGCAGCCCGGCCTCCGCGTCCACGCCGGTCGGGGCCAGCGAGCCGCTGACGGCGACCGAGGTGGGGTCGCCGAGGAAGTGCTGGGCGATCGAGACGACGTAGACGCCGAGGTCGAGCATCGCGCCGCCGCCCTGCGCGGGGTCGAAGAGCCGGTCCTTCGGGTCGTACGGGCGGTCGACGCCCAGGTCGGCCTGGACCTGGCGGACCTCGCCGATGGCGCCGTCCGCCACGAGCTCGCGGATCTTGACCACGGCCGGCTGGAACCGGGTCCACATGGCCTCCATCGCGAAGACCTGCTCCCGACGGGCGGTCGCGATCACGCGCTCGGCGCCCGCGACGGTGGCGGTGAAGGACTTCTCGACCAGGACGGCCTTGCCAGCGGCCAGCGCGGCCAGCGCGACGGCCTCGTGCTGCGGGTGCGGGGTGGCGATGTAGAGGGCGTCGACCTCGTCGTCGCCGAGGATTCCGCCGTAGCCGCCGTACGCACGGGCGACGCCGTGCTTGTCGGCGAACGCCTGCGCCCGCTCCTGCGCGCGGCTCGCGACGGCGACGAGCTCGGCGCCCTCGACGTGCGCGAAGTCGGGTGCGACGGAGTCGGCGATGCGCCCCGGTCCGACGATGCCCCAGCGGATCACGCGGTCTGTGCTCACGTCGCCACTGTAGGGCGGGGCTGTAGGGCGGGGTCAGTCGCCGATCGCTCGGCGTCGGCGGTCCAGCCGCTCCTGCTCGGCGGCGATCCGTCTGCGCTCGCGGTCCCGGTCGGACTCGTTCTTGCCGGCCATCCCCGAGATGATCATGGGCAGGAAGATCAGCCACCAGAAGCTGCCCCAGCCCCCGGGCAGCAGGAAGCTGATGACGAGCGGGATGACGATCCAGGAGATCCCGGTGAGACCCCGCAACGCCTCGGCGCCCCCGCTGCGGGGCGGCAGGACCGCCGGCGTGGCGGAGGGCGCGGGGACCGCCGCCTGACGCTGCCAGGGCGGCGTCTCGTACGAGGAGGTGGTCGCGACGGTCTGGCCCGGCCGTGGTCCGGGCAGGTCGGTGAACAGCGGGTCGAGGTCGCTGGCGACCTTGGCCTTGAGCGCCGCGTCGATGCGCTCGTCGAACTCCTCGGCGGTGAGCCGTCCCTGCGCCATGTGCTCCCGGAGCAGCTCCGCGGCGCGGTCCCGCTCGGCGTCCCCGATCCGTAGCGGGCTGGGCTGCCCCTGCTCGGTCACGGGCTGATCATCCCACCCGACCGGGCCGCGACGGGGTCCGCCTGACTGGACGAACGACGCCGGTCGGGCTGGGCGCACGTAAAGTTGCGCGCGGTCGACGCCGACGGCGACGACCTCCGGTCACGGCGGCGAAAGGGTCCTCGATGCGGGTCGTGCAGAAGTACGGCGGCTCGTCGGTCGCCGACGCCGAGGCCATCAAGCGGGTGGCCAAGCGCGTCGTCGCGACCAAGCAGCAGGGCCACGACGTCGTCGTCGTCATCTCAGCCATGGGCGACACCACCGACGAGCTGATGGACCTCGCCCTGCGCGTGTCCCCGCAGCCGCCGCCGCGGGAGCTGGACATGCTCCTCACCGCCGGCGAGCGGATGAGCGCGGCGCTGCTGGCCATGGCCATCGCGGACCAGGGCATGCACGCGCGGTCGCTGACGGGCTCGCAGGCCGGCATCATCACCACGGGCACGCACGGCAACGCCCGGATCATCGACATCACCCCCGGCCGCATCACCAAGGCGCTCGACGAGGACCACATCGTCATCGTGGCCGGCTTCCAGGGCGTCGCCCAGGACACCAAGGACGTCACCACGCTCGGCCGCGGCGCGTCGGACACGACGGCCGTCGCGCTCGCCGCGTCGCTGGGCGCTGACTACTGCGAGATCTACACCGACGTCGACGGGATCTACACCGCCGACCCGCGCATCGTCCCGAGCGCCCAGCGGATCCCCGAGATCTCGTACGAGGAGATGCTCGAGATGGCGGCGTGCGGGGCCAAGATCCTGCACCTGCGCTGCGTCGAGTACGCCCGTCGCGAGCGCGTCCCGGTGCACGTGCGCTCGTCGTTCTCGCACCTCCCCGGCACCTGGGTGCGCGACCGCGTGCCCGCCGACCCGTCCGACCCGCAAGAAGGAGGCATGGTGGAGCAGGCGATCATCTCCGGCGTCGCGCACGAGACCAAGGAGGCCAAGATCACCATCGTCGGGGTCCCCGACCAGATCGGTGAGGCCGCCCGGATCTTCGAGGCCGTGGCCGCGACGGACATCAACATCGACATGATCGTGCAGAACGTCTCGGCGGTGCAGACCTCGCGCACCGACATCTCGTTCACGCTGCCGAAGACCGACGGCGCCACGGCGATCGCGGTGCTCAACGCGCTGCAGGAGTCGATCGGCTTCACCGACCTGCTCTACGACGACCAGATCGGCAAGGTCTCGGTCGTGGGCGTCGGGATGCGCTCGCACCCGGGCGTGACCGCGAAGTTCTTCTCGGCGCTCGCTGCCGCCGGCGTCAACATCGGCATGATCTCCACCTCCGAGATCCGGATCTCCGTCGTCGTCGGCCAGGACGACGTGGCTCGCGCCGTGGCCGCCGCGCACACCGCGTTCGGGCTGGACGCCAAGGAGCAGGCGGTCGTCTACGCCGGGACCGGCCGCTGAGGCAGGCCCGGTGGCGGCGCGGCGCAGGGCGGCGCTGCTCGCGCTCGTCCTGACG
>Ga0210040_10005355_pt1 | contig 16390 bp, 13 predicted proteins | sample CryGeyCG12114_NA_FD_185462 | JGI IMG/M metagenome (GOLD analysis project Ga0210040, IMG submission 185462) | Groundwater microbial communities from aquifer - Crystal Geyser CG19_WC_8/21/14_NA (SPAdes) (version 2) | ecosystem: Environmental > Aquatic > Deep subsurface > Groundwater | place: USA... | reverse complement strand
ATGCCGCCCGGCAATGCCGTGCTCCTCCGCCAGGGCGAAGAGAACGGGCGTGCGGGGATCGATCGGCTTGTGGAGGGGATGGCCGATGCCGGGGATGGTGGCCTTGCGCCCGAAGCGCTCCGCCACAATGTCCCTCGCCATCGCATCCAGGTCGGCATCACCGGGCGTGCCGCGCAGAGCATCCTGGACCAGCTTCGCCGCACCCTCCGCCGTGCCGGCAAAGGTGGTGCCCATGCCGCAGAGCCCCGCCGCGACCGCCGCCTGCAAGGATTCCGGCGCGCCGAGATAGGTCAGCCGCGTGGCGATCGCCATCGGCGTCATCCCGTGCTCCACCAGCACCACCAGCAGCGCGTCGAAGACCTTCGATTCTCCGGGCGTCGGCTCCCGCCCCGTGATCTCCAGCCAGGCCATGTCGGAGAGTGAGATCTTGCCCAGCAGGTCGCGGCAGAGGTCGCGTCCTTGCACCAGGATCCGGTCCGGCGTGCTGCGCCCCATGCCGGAACGGAGAGGTGTCTGTTTCATGCGCGCCCCGCGTAGAGATCGAGCACCTGGCGGGCGATGGCGTCGCGCATCACCTCCGCAGGGCCCTCGGTGATGGTGAAGGACCGTGCCTCCCGCCACATGCGCTCGATCGGTAGCGCGGTGGTCAGGCCCGATCCGCCGTGGATCTGCAGGCAGCGATCGGCGGCGCGCAGGGCGCATTCCGTGCCTTCCACCTTCGCCAGCCAGGAGGGCAGGCGCGCATCCGCCCCCGCATCCATCGCCGCCGCTGCGCGCAGGGTCAGCGCGCGGGCGGATTGCAGCTCCCGGTAGGTGTCGGCCAGCATGAAGCGCACGGATTGGCGGTCGGCCAGCGGCGCGCCGAAGGTGGTGCGCGCCCGCGCCTGGGCCGCGCCCATCTCCAGGCAGCGCTCCGCCACGCCGCAGGACCGCGCGCCATGCCGCATCACGCGGCCATGGGTGATCCAGGCCTGGCCGAGGCGGAAGCCGTCGCCCTCCTCCCCCACCCGGTCTTCGGCCGGCACGCGCACCCCGTCCAGCACCACCTCGCAGGGCCGGTCGCCGGAGACGGTCGGCTCGCCCTCGCCCACGCTCGCGCCGAGCGCGCGGAGATCGACCAGGAAGAGAGAGAGGCCGCGCGCCCCCTTCGCGGGATCGGTGCGCGCCACCACCTGAGCGAAATCCGCCTTGTCGGCGCCGGTGATGAAGCGCTTCGTTCCGGTAATGAGGTAGCCATCCCCGTCCCGCACGGCGCGCGTCCGCATGGCGCCGGGGTCGGAACCTGCATCGGCCTCGGTCTGGGCGAAGCAGGGCACACGCTCCCCGTGCAGCACGGGGTCCAGCCAGCGCGCGCGCTGCTCTCCGCGCAGCCCCGCCAGCACGGCGCCGACCAGCGGGCCGAACACGAAGGACTCCCGCGCGGGAAGCGCCGCGGCGCGCCCCAGCTCCTCCCAGAACACGGTCTGCACCAGATGGGACAGGCCCGGCCCGCCCGCCTCCTCCGGCACGTCCAGTGCGTGCAGGCCCAGCGCGGCGGCCTCTTCCCGCAGACGCTCCTTCACCGCCATCGGCACGCCGCCGGGATGCTGCGCCTCCAGCGGGATCAGCCGCTCATCCACGAAGTGGCGCATCGTGTCGCGCAACAGGCGCGCCTCCTCCGCCTCGGGCGGCACGGCCACGTCAAGCACCGGCGGGCCTCCCGCCCAGGCCGGGCTTGAAGGCCTTATCGAGGAAGCCCTGCGCCCCCTTCTCCCGCCAGCTCCCGCTTTGGCGGTGCGTCAGCTCGTGGTACTTGGCGCTGACATAGTCCTGCGCCGCATCGTGTGACATCTCCTGCGCCAGCCAAAAGGATTCTTTTGTCGCCCGCAGCGCGAAGGAATCCTTAGAGGCGATCTCCCGCGCCAGGGCCAGGGTCTCCTCCCGCAGCCGCGCGGCGGGCACGGCGAGGTTCACCAGCCCCATCCGCTCCGCCACCCGCCCGTCGAAGGGGCGGCCGGTCATGGCGTGCAGCAGCCCGTCCTTCGGCCGCGCCAGCCGCGTGAGTGAGCGGGTCACGGGCCCCGCGGGGAACATGCCGAAATTGATCTCCGACACGCCGAAGGTTGCCTCCTCCGCCGCCATCGCCAGGTCGCAGGATTCGACGAGGTTCACTCCGCCGCCGAAGGTGTAGCCGTTCACCATGGCGATCACCGGCTTGGGCAGGCGCCGCAGCGTGCGGGCGCGCCACTCATAGGTCAGGCGGTCGATGCGGTCGTACTCGTCCGGCCGGTCCTTCAGCCCGACGAGGAACTCCTTGATGTCCATCCCCCCGCAGAAGGCCTCCCCCGCGCCGGTGAGGACGATCACGCGCGTCTCCGCGTCGTAGCGCAGCCATTCCAGCGCTGCCGCCGCCTCCTCGTTCATGCGGGGGTTCATGGCGTTACGCTTGGCCGGGCGGTTGAGGGTGAGGAATGTGACGCCCCCCTCCTCCCGGCTCACGGCGATCGTTTCCCAGGCGGGGATCTCGGACATGCTGGGCTCCGTCATGCGAAGGCGAGGAGGATGCTGCGGCCGACCAGGGCGGGCTTCGCCGCGCCCTCCAGTTCCACCGCCACGTCGATCTCGATGCGCGTGCCCCCGCCGGCGGCAGGCTCGGCCGCGGCCAGGGTGCCGCGCAGGCGCAGCCGGTCCCCGGCGCGCACGGGGGCGGTGAAGCGCAGCCGCTCCATCCCGTAGTTGAACCAGCGCGCGGCGCACCGGACCTGCAGCCCTTCCTGCAGCATCGACGTCGTCATCGACAGCGTCAGGAAGCCCTGGGCGATCACGCCACCGAAGGAGGTCTCCTTTGCCGCGCGCGCGGGATCGGTGTGGATCCAGTGGTCGTCGCCGCTCAGCCCGGCGAAAGCCGCGATCTGCGCCTCCGTCACCGCGCGCCAGGGACCGGGCCCGATCGGGTCGCCGATATGGGCCGCGAGGTCGGCCGGGTTCTCCACGCTCAGCACCGGCCTAATCCAGCCGCAATTCCATGGCGCGCAGGCGGCCGGCCATGCGCGGCACATCCTCCCTCAGCACGGCCGCGAAGGCCTCCCGCCCGCCGGGCATGGGCACCAGCCCCTGCGCTTCCACGAAGCGCGCCTGCCATTCCGGCGCGGCGACCGCGGCGGCGAAGGCGGCGGAGAGGCGGTCCAGCACGGGCGCGGGCGTCTCCGCCGGAGCGGCCACGGCGAACCAGGCGCGGGAGAGAAGGGCGGGGAAGCCCGCCTCCACGACCGTGGGCACCTCCGGCAGCGTTGGTTGCCGCTTCTCGTCCAGCACCGCCAGCGCCCGCAGCGCCCCGGCCCGCACCTGCGGCAGGCCCTGCGCCTGGGAGGCAAACAGGATCTGGATCTGGTCGGCCAGCAGCGCCGGCACCGTCTCCGCCACGCCGCGGAATGGCACGTGGACGATGTCGATGCCCGCCGCCATGCGGAAGGCCTCCGCCTCCACATGCGGCGGCGAGCCCGGACCGAAGGAGCCGTAGTTCAGCGCCCCCGGCCTCGCCTTAGCCAGCGCCACGAGATCGGCCACCGAGCGCACGGGGAGCGTGGCGGGGACGAGAAGGCACTCCACCGTCGCCGCCAGCAGGGAGACCGGCGCGAAGTCCTTCGCGGGGTCGTAGGGCAGCTTGGAGAAGACGTGCTGGTTGACCGTGAAGGCTGCATCCGAGGCCAGGAGCAGCGTGTAGCCATCCGGCGCCGCCCGAGCCACGGCCTGGGCCGCCACCACCTGGCTGCCACCGGGCCGCGGGTCCACCACCACGGGCTGGCCGAGCGCGGCGGAAAGGGCCGGGCCCAGCCCGCGCGCCAGCCCGTCCGCCAGCCCGCCGGCGGGGAAGGAGAGGATGAGGCGGATGGGGCGGCTGGGAAAGTCCTGCGCCCGCACCACGGACGGCGCCGCCAGAAGGGCGGGCATGATGGCGCAGATCGCCCGTCGGCCGAGGGCCATGGCGCGCTTCCTCCTCCGTGGCGCTGCCGTGCTTCCGGCGCGCCTGTTAGGGGAAAGCTAGGCCCGGACGGTGCCGCGCTTGCACCCATCGTTCCGCCATGCTCACCATGAACGCTATGAATATCCGGAACCTGGACCTCAACCTCCTCCTGGTCTTCGAGGCGGTGGCGCAGACCCGCAGCATGACGGCGGCCGGCCGCCGCCTCGGCCAGGCGCAGCCCACCGTCAGCCACGCCCTGGCCCGGCTGCGGCGCCTCTGCGGCGACCCACTCTTCGTCCGCACCCGCAGCGGGGTGGAGCCCACCCCCTATGCCCAGCGCCTGATCGGCCCCGTCACCCACGCGCTGGACACGGTGCGGGCGGGCTTCGCGCGGGAAGGTCCCTTCAACCCCGTTACCAGCGAGCGGGTCTTCACCGTCCTCCTTTCTGATGTCGGGCAGGCGGCCTTCCTGCCGCCCCTGGCCCGGCGGCTGGCCACGGAGGCGCCTGGCGCCGCCCTCGTCGCGGCGGAGATCCCCCGCTCTGCCTACCGGGAGGCGCTGGAATCCGGCCGGGCGGAGCTGGCCATCGGCGGCCTCGGCTTCCTGCAGACGGGCTTCTACCGACGCCGCCTCTTCACGGACCGCTACGTCTGCTGCGTCTGCGCCGCCAGCCGCATCGCGCGGGAGGGATTGACGCTGGACGACTACGTGGCCGGCCGCCATGTCGGCGTCATCTCGCCCGGCCTGCCGGATGACGGGGTGGACCACGCCCTGCTCTCCACCGGGCGGGGGCGGCGCTTCGCGGTGAAGGTGCCGCACTTCCTCGTCGCGCCCACCCTCGTGCCCGGGACGGAGCTGATCGCCACCGTTCCGTCCCGCGCCCTGCGCGGCCTGGAGGCGAAGGGGATAACCGTGCTGGACCCGCCCCTGCCCACCCCGCCCATCGAGGTCGCCCTCTACTGGCACGAGCGGCTGCACGGGGACGAGGGCAGCCGCTGGCTGCGCGGGGTGGTGGTGGACCTCCTGGCGGACAGCCCGGCCCGCGGCGTGGCCTGACATTCACGCCGTGCATCCTGACCATGCGCGGCACGGTCTCCCCCGCCCCGCCGGAAAGTCCGATCCTGCCCGGAAACAGGGTGGGAGGAAGGGCGTGCGGCTGCTCGAGGATGTGCGCGTGCTCGATCTCGGCAGCTTCATCACGGCGCCGCTCGCCGCGATGCTGCTGGCCGAGTTCGGGGCGGACGTGATCAAGGTGGAGCGCCCGGGCGGAGACCCCTTCCGCGCCTTCGGCAAGGGCACCTATAGCCCGCAGTTCCAGGCCCATAACCGCCACAAGCGGTCCGCCGTGATCGACTACGCCACCCCCGATGGCCTGGCGGCGCTGGATGCCCTGGTGAGGCAGGCCGACGTGCTGGTCATCAACACCCGCCCGGGCGTGGCGGAGCGCGCGGGCGTCGGCTGGGACCGGCTGCGGGACATCAACCCGCGCCTGATCTGGTGTGGCATCACCGGCTTCGGGCCGGACGGCCCCGCCGCGGGCCGCGCGGCCTTCGACAATGTCGGGCAGGCGGCCTCCGGCTGGATGTCCCGCCACCGCGCGACCGACGACCCGCGCGTGGTCGGCCCCGCCATCTCGGACGCCGCGACCGGCCTCTACGCCGCCCTCGGCATCCTTGCCGCGCTGCACCACCGCAACAGGACAGGGCAGGGCCGCCGCCTGGACCTCTCCATGCTGGAGGCCACCATCGCGCTCGGCACCGAACCGCTGAGCCAGTTCCTCGCCACCGGCAGGCCTGTGCCCGTATTCCAGCGCGCGGCCATGTCGCAGGCCTATACCGTCGCCTGCGCCGATGGCCGTCGGATCGGCCTGCACCTCTCCTCGCCCGACAAGTTCTGGCACGAGCTCTGCCGCGCCGTCGGCAGGCCGGAGTGGATCGAGGCCTATCCCCGGCGCATGGACCGGGTGGGCGCCTACGAGACCATCGCCACACGCCTGAACGAGGTCTTCGCCACCCGCCCACGCGCCGAGTGGCTCTCCCTCCTCGGCCGCCACGACATCCCCTTCGCCGCCGAGAACACGCTGGAGGAGCTGGAGAGCGACCCGCAAGTGGCGCATCTCGGCCTCTTCGGCCAGGCCGAGCACCCGGTCCACGGCTCTGTCCGCATGCCGCTGCGCCCCGTGCGGGCCGACGGGTCCCGCGAGATTACCCTGCGGCCGCCGCCGGAACTTGGGGAGCACACCGAGGAGGTGCTCCGCTCCGCAGGTGTCGGCGACAGCGTGATTGCTGTCGTGGTCGGCCGGGCTTCGGCCGGCCCAGGGGAGTGATGTCAGTGCAGGGCAGGCGCAAGCCGTACACTCTCAGGGTTCTCTCGACAGGTTCAGCCCAGAGAATGTTTGCGCCCAGTTCCTCTCGCTGCTCCAACTTTCCACGAGACAACTTTTCTCTGGTGAGTTGGGATCGCGTTTCTCCGTGTGTTCCGGCTGCATTTTCCGCATCCAGCTTGATACTTCGAGTGCGGAACGAAAGCTGTTTTCTCTCTCCGGAGAGGCCTTTGTCTCCAAGGCTTGGGACTTAGGCGATTTGGTCTACAAGCTTTAGAGCACTGTGATCAGGCTATTTTCCTCCGCAGCGTCCGTGCAAAGTTGGTGTTGCTGTCGCCCAGGCGATTGCGGTTCCAGCCTAAGCGGATGCTTCAACCCCGAGCCCTGGCGCTGCGCTCTTCGTGCCTAACCACGGCGTGGTTGCTTCGTTCTCTACGTCCTCACCGGGAAGGGGCAGCCAGCGACAGGAGCCGAGTTCGACCACTTCTTCCATCGCAGCCTCAACCGCGGGGAATACGGCTGGTTCATTTGCAAGGCGTGCCATCACGGGTTGACGCATGACAGCTACCTCGCCCGCTTCCGGCGGGTGCCCGAATTCCGCAGCTTCCAGGCGGCGGTTCTCACCATGCGGCGCCGGGCGCAGATGCACCCCAACCTCGCAGGCCCGTAGCTCAACCCCAACCCTGGCCTTCCCCCGTGGGAGGCACACAGAGCCCCATGACCTCACTCGATGTCATGGGGCTTTCTGCGTCCCTGGGCTTGAAGTGGGGATGGACAAGAAGAGCCTATCGTCCCGGATGTCTGCTTTGCGCTCAATCCGGAGGTTCACCCATGTGCTGCGCTATCCCGAAAGCGGCTATCCTGCTCAGAGGGACAAATCGCACCGCGGCGCAGCATCATGACCGCAGCGCGATGGCCAAGGCCTCGGTGACCATCTCCTCCTCGCCGAGGTTGGCGCCGCAGGCCGCCATGCATTCCAACTCGTCGGGAGTCAGATGCTGGCGTAGTATCGCTAGCAGCCGATCATGAACTGCCTGCGAGCCGAAGCTCCGCAAGATGCCCCTCTGCGCATGGCGAAACCGAACATGGCCGAAGAGGCGGCCAGCGACGGCGAGGCTGCCGTCTTCCGCCGCGATCAGCGCAAGCCTCTCGAGGTTGGCTGCCACTTCGTGCGGCAACGCCATGAGCCTGGCTGCCGCCAGCCTTTCCCTGACGATCGGGCGTGCTCGGGCGATGTCTCCCTCGGCCAGTCTGTAGGATGCTACGGCGCCGGCGATATGCTGCACCCAGGCGGAACGGGCCTGCACCGGTCCGAGCGAGGCCAGCGCCTCCTGCGCAACCGCGATGGCCTCTCCCATCCGGCCCGCGGCGCAGTAGAGCTCGGCCATGCTCCCCAGCGTCAGGGCGACGTCGCGCGGGCTGCGGAGGCGCCGGGCGATGGAGAGCGCATCCTCCAGGTCCGCGCGGGCCGCGGCAGGCTGGTCGCCGCGCATGCGGGCGACGGCCCGGGCCCTGAGGCAGGAGACGAGGGCCTTGCTCTTCTTCCCGCCGCGCAACGTATCCTCGGCCTCCTCGAGTAGGGGACCGGCAGCAGCAAGGTCCCCGGTAAGGATGTGCTGCCAGGCTTGGCGCCATAGGGCTCGCCCAAGGTCGATCCGGCTGCCGGCAGCACGGAACAGCGCAACCGCCCGGCGCGCGGCGTCCAAAGCCTCGGCGCCCCTGGAAGCCACCCATCCGCAGCGACCCAGCCACAACCGGCCCGCGACCTCGGGCGGGGTCGCCTCGTCGATCCTGGAGATCGCCAGGTCGAACCATTCATGCAGCTCGCCCGTCAGCGAGAGCTCGGCCCAGACATGCTCCGTATAGCTCGTCAGCTCGACGCCGAGGCGCCCGTCGCCGTCCGGCCCGAAGGCCCAGGACAGGCCCGCCCGCAGGTTCTCGATCTCCGGCGCGTAGATGGCGAACCAGTCCTCGTCGGGCATGAACGGCCAGTCCGCCTCCGCCCGTCCATAGGCCTTCACCAGCCACCGCGCGAGGCTGCGCCGCGCCTCGGCCAACTCGGGCGCGGAGAGGCGTTCGGCGGCGTAGTACCGTGTCGAGTCCAGCAATCGGTACCGCGCCTGCACGCCCGTCAGGTCCGCCTGGACCAGCGACTTGTCCACCAGGGACGCGATCAGGCCGCAGACCGCGTCCTCTCCACCCGCACAATCCGCCAGGAAGGCGGCGGAGCCTGCCGTCCAGGTGCCACCGAGGACGGACAGCCGCAGCAGCAGCGCGCTCTCTAGCGGCTCGAGCAGGTTGAAGCTCCAATTGATCGCGGCCCTCAGGGTTTGCCGCCGAGCCAGCGCCGTCCGCCGCCCGGCGGTGAGCAGCTCGAAGTGCCGCTCCAGCCTCTCACGAAGCTCCTTCAGGGTCATGGCCTGCAGCGCCGGGGCAGCAAGCTCGATAGCGAGCGGGATGCCGTCCAGCCGTTGGCAGATACGCATGATCTCGCCGGCATCGGCATCGTCCGGCACGAAGGCGCCGAGCGCTGCCGAGGCACGCTCGACGAACAGCTCGCTGGCAGGGTAGTCCGCGAGCCGCTCCGCGGTGATCGCGATATCGCGCGCTGCCGCGCCCAGTGGCTGTAGCCGGTGGAGCCGCTCCCCCTCGGCACGCAGCGGCTCGCGGCTCGTCGCGAGGATCACGATGCCGGGGCAGCCTCGCAGGATTGCCTCGGCGGCGTCGGCTGCGGCACGCAGCATGTGCTCGCAGCCATCGAGCACGAGCAGCCCGCGCCGGCTAGCCAGCGCGGCGATCACGACACGAAGCGCGTCGCCGCCGCCCACATCGACGTCGAGCGCAGAGGCGATCGTCGCCACGACGAGGCGAGGGTCCTCCAACGGTCCGAGATCGGCGAACCAGACGCCGTCCGGGCAGGACCGCCGGATGCGGTCGGCGGCGGCGAGGGCGAGCCGCGTCTTGCCCACGCCGCCAGCCCCGACGACCGTGACGAGGTGCGCCTCGCGGAAGCACGCCTCCACCCTGTCGAGGTCGCCATTGCGACCGATGAGCTTCGTCAAAGGCCGGGGAAGGTCCCCCGGCCACGGCGCGGCGTTTGCCGGCTCCTGCGTCCCCGCCGGAGCCGGCCGCAGGGAGGAAGGCAAGGGCAAGACCCGTCGCCCATCCCCGGCAGGGATCTCGATGACGGGCGCGACAAACCGGTACCCCCTCCCCGACAGCGTCGCGATGATGCCGCTGCCGAGAAGCTTGCGCAGGCCGGCGACATGGACGGTCAGGTTTCCCTCCTCCACGACACGGCCGGGCCAGACCAGTTCCAGGAGCTCGTGCTTCGGAACGACGCGGTCCCGTCGCTCTACGAGGGCGAGGAGCAGGTCAAAGGCGCGCCCACGGATTGGTACCTCCCGATCCTCTGCGGCGAGGATGCGGCGATCCGGGACAAGGTGAAAGGACCCGAAGGCAAAGGCTTTCGCTATCCCGGACATGTCACCTCCCCTCCGTCTGGAAGAATTTGGAATCCGTCGCTCGGCCACGCCGTGTGGCCGCCGCCATCGTTCCGTTGAACGACAGGATAGCCAAGCGAACGCGGCTGACCCAGCCTCGCCCGGGGATGTCGTGAAGTGCGGCCTGAAAGCCCTCCTCTCGGCAAGGCTTCAGGCGCCCGCGGCGTTGGGCCGCCTGCCCATCGAGACGGCGGAGCACCCGCTCCGGGCGAGCGCCCGCGTTCGAAAAGTTTGGAAAATTTCGGCACCGCCACAAGGACCCCGTGCCGCCGAAACGCGATCTTCCGCACGGCCCTCGCCCGATGGCGGGCGGTCCAGGCATGGGAGATGCGGCCTTGGACACCCAACCCGAGCCCCGCGGAGGGTGCGGAGAATGCGCCATGCCCGCGGGAGAGCTCCGGGCAGCGCACAGCGCTCGCGCGGGTGCCATGCGTCCGGACCTCCTCGCCTCCCGCTGGGCTGACGGCGCCGGCCACTGACCGCCGGTCTCTCGCCCCCTCAGAAAGGAAACCTTGCCATGCCCACCACCCGTCGCGACCTCGTCGCCTCGACCGCTGCGGCCACCATCGCCGGTGCCGCCCAGGCGCAGCCCGCCAGCCCGGGTCCCGGCCCCCAGCCCGCCCGGAACGTCGTGCTCGTGCACGGCGCCTTCGCCGACGGCTCGGGCTGGCGCCGCGTCTATGACGAGCTCACCTCCCGCGGCTACCGCGTCAGCATCGTCCAGAACCCGCTCACCTCGCTCGCCGACGACGTCGCCGCCACCCGCCGGATCCTGGACCGCCAGGACGGGTCCGCCATCCTCGTCGGCCATAGCTGGGGCGGTACGGTCATTACGGAGGCGGGTGTCCACCCGAAGGTCGCCGGCCTGGTCTACATCTCCGCCCTCTCGCCTGATGCCGGCGAGACCACCGCGCAGCAGTATGGCGGCTTCGTCACCCCGCCCGAGTTCGTTATCGACACGCACGGCGACGGCTTCGGCTTCGTGAAGGCCGAGAACTTCAAGGCCGGCTTCGCCGCCGATGCCGGCAACGCCGATGCCGCCTTCATGCGCGATTCCCAGGTGCCGATCGCCATGTCGGCCTTCGGCACGAGGCTGACCCAGGCTGCGTGGCGCAGCCGGCCGAGCTGGGCGGTGATCGCGACCGAGGACAAGGCCTTCGACCTCCGCATGCTGCGACATATGGCAAACCGCATCGGTGCCAAGGTTACGGAGGTCGCGGCCAGCCACGCCGTCTTCATGACCCAGCCGAGTGCTGTCGCCGACGTCATCGAAGAGGCGGCGCAGAAGTCTGCGGGCGCGGCGCGCTGAGCAGGACGACACCAAACCCGTAACAGCCGGTGCCGGGCCGATCCCGGCATCGATCGCGGCGCCGTGCCGCCCCGCTCCGGCGGGGTGCCCGCGACGCGGCCGATTGGAGGACGACGGGCGCTTGCGCCTCGTCGGCCCGTTCGCGCCGTGCCCGATCGATACCGCACGGCGCGAGAAGGATTGTTCACGCATGACTAACGCTGCTTTTGCTGAAGACCACGACTTCTCCATCCGGGCGCGCGACAACCAGGCGCGGCTGACAGCCGGGCTGCAGCGCCATTACGACTTCATCGTCTGCGGCGCCGGTGCCTCCGGCTCGGTGGTCGCGCGGCGGCTGGCCGAGAACCCGGACGTGCAGGTGCTGTTGCTCGAAGCGGGCGGCAGCGACGAGGCGGATGCCGTGCTCGACCCCGCCCTGTGGCCCACCAACCTCGGCGGCGAACGGGACTGGGGCTTCCAGGCGGAGCCCAACCCGCACCTGAACGGGCGACAGCTGCTCCTGTCGATGGGTAAGGTCCTCGGTGGCGGATCGAGCATCAACGTGATGGTGTGGGCACGCGGCCATCGCAGCGACTGGGATTTCTTCGCCGCGGAATCGGGTGACCCAGCCTGGGGCTACGAGAACGTCCTCGACATTTATCGCCGCATCGAGAACTGGCAGGGTACCTCCGACCCGCAGTACCGCGGGACGGGCGGGCCGGTCTGGGTGCAGCCCGCCGCCGATCCGAGCCCGGTCGCGCGCGCGATGCTCGACGCCGCGGGCGAGATCGGCATTCCCAGCTTCGAGCATCCGAACGGCCGCATGATGGAGGGAGAGGGCGGCGCCGCCATCAGCGACATGCTGGTCCGCGACGGCCGCCGCCACTCGCTCTACCGCGCCTATCTCCGGCCATGGCTCGATCGCCCGAACCTGACGTTGCTGACCGGCGCCCTGGTGCGCCGCATCGTCCTCGACAGGCGCCGCGCGGCCGGCGTGGAGTTTCTGCACAATGGGGAGGTCACGACCGTGGGCGCCCGCGTCGAGGTCGTGCTGTCGCTCGGCGCGGTCCAGACGCCGAAGGTGCTGATGCATTCCGGCATCGGCGACCGCGAGGAGCTGGGGCGGGTCGGCATCCCCGTGCTGCAGCACCTGCCCGGCGTCGGCCGGAACTTCCAGGACCACGTCTCCTTCGGCTGCACATGGGAGTACGCGGAGCCGATCGCGCCCCGGAACAGCGGCAGCGAGGCCACCCTGTACTGGAAGAGCCGGCCCGAGCTCGACGCGCCGGACCTGCTCTTCTGCCAGGTCGAGTTCCCCGTCCCGAGCGACCGGACGGCGGCGCGCGGCGTGCCGGCGCACGGGTGGACGATGTTCGCCGGCCTCGCGCGGCCGACCAGCCGCGGCCGCCTGCGCCTGGGGAGCGCGGACCCGTCGGCAGCCGTCGCCATCGAGGCGGACTTCCTCTCCGATCCGGCGGACATGACGACGGCGAGGACCTGCGTCGAGCTCTGCCGCGCGCTGGGCAACGCCCCAGCCTTCCGCCCCTTCGTGCGAGGGGAGGCCATGCCGGGCGACCTGAAGGGCGACGCGCTCGACCTCTACATCCGCGATGCCGCCGTTACCTACTGGCACCAGAGTTGTACGGCAAAGATGGGACGGGACAGGATGTCGGTCGTGGACGCCACGCTCAAGGTCTATGGCGTGATTGGCCTGCGGGTGGCGGACGCCTCGGTCATGCCGCGGGTGACGACCGGGAATACCCAGGCGCCCTGTGCGATCATCGGTGAGCGGGCGGCCGGGATGATCCGCCGGGAGCACGGCGCGTAGCCGTCCCGGTCCCGGTCTCCGGTACTGCGGGCGGAAGCCTCGCGCGCGCTGCCGGCCGCCGCCACTTTCATCGAGGCGCGGCCGGTGGGTATATCCCGGGCGCCGGCTGCCCCCGCGCAGCCGGCGTCGGCCGAATCGCGCGCGTCCGGCAGCCGAGGAGAGCCACCTGCTGCGTAGCCTACCCCCTGCCCAGACCTGGTCCTCGGCGCTGATCGCCGCCCTTGTGGGCTTCGGCGGCACCGTCGTGCTCGTGGTCCAGGCCATGCGTGTGCTGGGGGCTTCCGTCAGGTAGACCCCGTCGGCCGTGACCGCCCTCTGTCCCGCCATCGCCGGCGCGGCGCTGTCCCTGAGGTCGCGCATGCCGATCGTCCCGGCATGGTCGACGCCGGGGGCGGCGCTGCTCGCGGCCTTGACGCAGGGCCTCTCCTGGCCTGTTGCGGTCGGCGCGTTCTGTCGGCGGCGCTCATGACAGTCGTACTCAGCGCCGTGCCCGTGCTGGGACGGTGGGCGGAGCGCATCCCGTCCTCCATCGCCTCTGCCATGCTGGCCGGCGCGCTCCTGCCGTTCTGCCTGGCCCGCTTCAGGCTTGGCGCGACCCAGCCGCCGATGGTCGCCCTGCTCGTCGGCGTCTTCGTCGTCGCGCGGCGGCGGATTTGCTTGCACGCCCTCCGGCTCGTGCTGACCACCGGCATGCTGCTCGCCCTCCCACGCGGCGAGGTGGCGCCGCTGCTGCCGGGTGCCGCGCTCGGCACCCTGTCCCCCGTGGCTCCGGTCTTCGACATGCAGGTCATCGCCAGCGTCGGCCTGCCGCTCTTTCTCGTGACACTGGTCTCGCAGAACCTTCCCGGGCTGGTGGTGCTTCGTGCCGCTGGCTACGCGCCAGGGCCGGGGCCGCTGCTGGTGGGGACCGGCGTGGCCTCGCTGCTCGCGGCACGCTTCGGGGCGCACGCGGTCAACCTGGCCGCCATCGCTGCTGCGATCTGCACGGCCCGTGAGGCGCATCCGGACGCGGCGAAGTGCTGGATCGTCGGCATGATCTACGCGGCTGTCTATCTCCTGCTCGCGACCTTCTCGCCGCTGCTGGTTCGCTTCCTCCTGGCATTGCCGCAGGAGGTGATCGCGGTGCTGACCGGCCTCGCGCTCATCCCGGCGCTGATCGGGACGATTGAAGCGATGCTGGCGACGCGGGAGGACCGCGATCTCGCCATCCTCACCTTCCTGGCGACAGGATCGGGCCTCACCCTCTTCGGGCTGGGGTCCGCCGTCTGGGGTCTGGTGGCCGGCTTCGTCGCGCTGGGCGCCGGCGTGCTGCTGCGGTGGGCCTGAGGCGCCGCCGCGCGGCGCTACACCGTCGGGATGGTCCCACCGTCGATGACGTATTCTCCGCCGTGGATGGCCGAGGCGCGGCCGGAGGCGAGGAAGACGATCAGCTCCGCCACCTCCTCGGGCCGGGCGGGGCGGCCGAGAGGGATGCCGCCGAGCGCCTCCAGGATAGCCTGGCGGGCCGTTTCCGGCGTGCCCCCGCTGCTGGCCGCGAGCCGCTGCACGAGCGCATCCGCCGCTTCCGTGTAGATCCAGCCGGGCGAGACGACGTTGACCCGCACCCCCTTCGGCCCGACCTCCTTCGAGAGTGCCTTGCTGTAAGTCGTCAGCGCGGCCTTCGCGGCAGCGTAGGCGGTCGTGGAATCGGGAAGCGGCAGCCGGCGCTGGATGGAGGCGACGTGGATGACCACTCCTGAACCGCGCTCGATCATCTGCGGCAGGAGCAGCCGGTCCAGCCGGACCGCGGGCATCAGGTTCAGGTCGAGCTCGGCCCGCCAGTGATCCTCCGTCAGGACGGCGAAGCCCCCGCCCGGTCCCGTGGAGCCGCCGAGGACATGCACCAGCGCGTCGATACGGCCGAGCCGCTCCATGGCGGCGTCCGCGAGCGCACGGGTTCCGTCGGCGCTTGTGAGGTCGGCCTCCAGAAATTCGACGCCTGCGAGATCCTCGGGGCGGCGCCTCGCCGCCGTCATCACGCGGGCCCCCGCCTCCAGGAAACGCTGGACGGTCGCGCGGCCCGCTCCCTTGCTACCCGCGGTGACGAGGACGCGCTGCCCTTCGAACTCGGCAGGGTCGCTGTGCGGCCGCATCAGGCGATCTCCAGCCCTGCGATCGCGTCGCCCTGGAGCCTGAAGCGGAACGTAAAGTGGACCGGGCTACCGGGGAAATTGCCGGCGGCCAGGCCGTCCACGACGATGCGGCCATCCTGTTCACGGCATGTCTCGGGGCTGAAGACGGCGCCGCTGGCAATGGTCGCCGATTCGATCCAGCGCCTGATCTCGTCCCGTCCCATATGGTGCCCGCCATCGTCACGCACCACCGCGTCCCGGGCGAATGGCGCCAGCATGCCGTCGGCATCGAGCTGGGAATTGGCCGCGACATAGGCGGCAATCGGTGTTGGCAGTTCGATGGTCATGGCATTTCTCCGGAGATTGTTGCCCCGGCGGGAAGCTGCTTCTAGGATCCCCGTATGACAAGAACGGACGAGAAAGTAAGGGACTTACCTCGGAGTAAGCGTGTGTCCTACACGGCGGAAACGGCCGCGCAGGGCGTGCAGAACGTCATCAGAGCGCTCGAGGGGCGCTGGAAGCTCCTGATCCTGTTCCAGCTCTTCGGCGGACAGGTGCGGCGCTTCTCCGATCTCGAACGGGCCATTCCCGGCGTGTCACAGAAGATGCTGATCCAGCAGCTGCGTCAGCTTGAGGGCGACGGCGTCGTCGCACGGGTCGTCCATCATCAGGTGCCCCCGAAAGTGGAGTACCACTTGACTGAGTGGGGACAGTCGCTCTGCCCGGCGCTTGATGCCCTGCTCATATGGGCTGAAAGCGCGCCGCCTGAGCTTCGCTCCGAGCTTGTGGAGGTAATGCGGTCCCATGAGCCGGATGCTTGACGAGATGGCCGCGCCAAACTGTCTCGTAAGCGTTGCCTTGATGCGGGCGGTGATAATTGTCGTCCCGGGCCAGACATAATCGACTTCCAACATCTCGCCGCGCTTCATCGTCGCGCTTCGCTCCTGCAACCTTGGAGAAGAGTTTGGAGCAGCAGGGACGGTCGGCCTACGACCTTTAACAGGTGACCCAGATAATCACCGGCGGATCTCTGCACCAGGTCAGGCGGCTTGGTTCTTCTGGTACCACCGCCTTCAAGTGTTGCTGGAGCACCGTGAAACCCGTTGCCACCTCCGCTTTGGTGCATGCTCAGCTCCGAAGCGGCCGTTCTGCTTTCGGCCAGACCCGGTCATTCATGCGTTGCCGCTTACCCAAAGTCCAAGTTGACTTGATCCGTGCGCTCTCCGTCGGCGCTGTCGAAGCCGGAGACGGTGACGCCGAGGAGGGGCACCGCTTTGGCCGGCGGGAAGAAGCCCTCCAGCAGATCCCGCGAGATCCGCGCGAGCGCCGCCCGGCTGCTGACCGGCACCGACGAGGTCCGGCTGCGGGTGAGCTGCTGGACGTCGGCGAACTT
>Ga0210040_10005354_pt1 | contig 16390 bp, 14 predicted proteins | sample CryGeyCG12114_NA_FD_185462 | JGI IMG/M metagenome (GOLD analysis project Ga0210040, IMG submission 185462) | Groundwater microbial communities from aquifer - Crystal Geyser CG19_WC_8/21/14_NA (SPAdes) (version 2) | ecosystem: Environmental > Aquatic > Deep subsurface > Groundwater | place: USA... | reverse complement strand
CATTCGTTTAAAGATAAATCCGGACGCCTGGCCGAGGTAAATGCCGGTTTGTTTACGTATCCGGTGCTTATGGCTGCCGATATTATTTTGTACGATGCTGATTTTGTGCCGGTAGGAAAAGACCAGATGCAACACCTGGAAATTGCCCGCGATATTGCTAATACGTTTAATAACCGTTACGGCGAAACGTTTGTGATACCACAGGCCCGCATCGACGAAAACGTAATGATAATACCAGGAACAAACGGCGAAAAAATGAGTAAATCGTACGGGAATATAATTGATATTTTTGCGGCGGATAAAGAACTAAAGAAAGCGGTTAAATCAATTATTTCGGATAGCAAAACCCTAGAAGAAGCTAAAAACCCGGATGAAGATATTACATTTAAGATCTATTCTTTACTGGCAGCTCCGGAAGAAGTAGAAACCATGCGGCAAAATTACCTGCAAGGTAATTACGGCTACGGCCACGCCAAACAAGCTCTATACGACCTCATTATTACTAAATTTGCCCAGGAACGAGAGCAGTTTAATTATTATATAAATAACCTGCCCGAAATAGACGCTAAACTAAAAATTGGTGCCGAAAAAGCCCGAAGTATTGGCGCCAAGACTTTACAGCGGGTAAGGGAAAAATTAGGTTATGGTTCCCGCTAAATATTTAATCTTAAAAGAAGGCCGGCACTTATTTAAAGTGTCGGCCTTATTATTTAGGTTATATCCGTTGACTTATGCTTGCCAGACTTCTTTCTGGATTTTGGTGCCAACCGATAAAATTAACCGGGTTGGGTTAGGAACCAGCACCAGGCGAGCTTCCTTGTTCGGGAACTCATCGGAATCTACCCAAACGCCTTCGCGTTGCGCCGGTACGCCCGATTCCAAAGCATTCAGATTACTTGGCAGGTAAGCCGTTGGCAGTAACACATCCGAATCCGGACATAAGCGTTCGTGTACTTCTTCCAATACGCCTTCCAGGTACTCACCATAAGTATCATTAAAGTCGTCTTCTAAATCATGAAGTTCTTCTTCTACATCATCGTACCGCTTATCGTTGTAAGAAAGCTTACTTAATTCTTCTTTTTTCCGGATTATTTCTACTAAAGAGGTATTCAGTTCATTAATATTCATAAAAGCTAGGCTTGGATTTGGTACAAATTTTAAAATAGAGATCAGTATTTGCAAGCAAATTAAGATCTTTTATAAATTTTCCAATCAGAATATGCTTACTGTCGTTAAAATAAATAATATTGCAATAAATAGATATACTTAGTTTTGTTGCTTTATATAAAAGCAATTTTTGTCTTTAAACGGCATTAACCTTAAGGTGTTTTATTTAACCGGAACTGCTTTTTGCAGTCTGATTAATTTTAACTTTCCTGTTTTCGCCGGGTGTGTTTATAAGCAGCAAAAAGAAAATTTGCTTAAAATAAGGTATAAAGTTAATCATAATTAATAATATCTGTAAGCACCGTTGCGTAACTGCCCGGTCTGATTTATAGTAAGTAAAATTTAGGTATGCAGTAAAGTCAAAATCGCTAAACACTACAGATACTTTAAAACAAACAATTTTAATCGCCCTTAAAAGCGGGGTTTTCTAAACTAAATAATATAATGATGGAACCAGCTATTCAAAGCAAAATAGATTCGTGGCTGAATGGCCCTTACGACGAAGAAACCAAAACCGAAATCCGGAGATTAACCGAGTCCGGCGAAACCGAAGCTTTAAGCGACGCTTTTTACCGCGATCTGGAATTTGGTACCGGTGGTTTACGTGGTATTATGGGCGTGGGCAGCAACCGCATGAACCAATATACCTTGGGCGCCGCTACGCAAGGATTAAGCAATTACCTGAAAAAATCTTTCCCCAATGAGCAGGTAAAAGTGGCCATCGCCCACGACAGCCGGAACAACAGCCCGGAATTTGCCCGGATTGTAGCGGATGTTTTTAGTGCCAACGATATTAAAGTGTACTTTTTTGAAGCGCTGCGTCCCACCCCCGAGTTATCTTTTGCTATTCGGCATTTAGGCTGCCACAGTGGCGTAGTTTTAACAGCTTCGCACAATCCCAAAGAATACAACGGTTACAAAGCTTACTGGAATGATGGCGGCCAGGTAGTGGCGCCGCACGATAAAAACATCATCAACGAGGTAAATGCGATTACTTCTATAACGGATATTAAATTCGAATCCAAAGAAGAAAACATTCAGATTATCGGGCCGGAAGTAGACGAAGCTTACATTTCGATGGTGGCGGGTTTAGCCGTAAACAAAGACGCCATTACCCGGCAAAAAGATTTAAAAATTGTTTATACGCCTATACACGGTACTGGTATTACTTTGGTACCCAAAGTGCTGGAACGCATTGGGTTTACCAATGTTACCATTGTGGAAGAACAAGCTACGCCCAATGGTAATTTCCCAACGGTAGTTTATCCGAACCCGGAAGAAAAAGAAGCCATGAACCTGGCAATGCAAAAAGCGCAGGAAATAGACGCAGATTTGGTGCTGGCCACCGATCCAGATGCCGACCGGGTAGGTATTGCGGTAAAAAACTTAAACGGTGAGTTTGTGTTGCTGAATGGTAACCAAACGGGTTCTTTATTGGTTTATTACCTTATTAAGGCCTGGCACGATGCCGGCAAATTAACCGGCAAAGAATTTATTGCTTATACCATTGTAACCACCGACCTGATTGGAGAAGTAGCTAAAAAGTACGGTGTAAAATATTACCAGACCTTAACGGGCTTTAAATACATTGCGGAAGTAATCCGGAGCCTGGAAGGTAAAGAAAAGTTTATTGGGGGCGGCGAAGAAAGTTATGGTTACCTGGTAGGCGATGCGGTACGGGATAAAGATGCGGTTGCTTCCTGTGCCATGATTGCTGAAATGGCAGCGGCGGCCAAAGATCAGGGCAAATCCTTGTACCAGCTCATGATCAGCATGTATCAGGAATTCCGTTTTTATAAAGAAGATTTGATTTCGCTCACGAAGAAAGGCCAGCGCGGTCAGCAGGAAATTGCCGAAATGATGCAGGAACTGCGTCAGAACCCGCCGAAACAAATTAACAACTCGGAAGTAGTGGAAATGCGGGATTATAAATCCGGTATAATTACCAAGGTAGCTTCGGGTGAAGAACAGCCTTTTGAGATGGAACGGTCTAACGTGCTCCAATTTATCACCGCCGATGGTTCCAAAATTTCGGCTCGTCCGTCCGGTACCGAACCTAAAATTAAGTTTTACTTTAGTGTAAACGAAAGCCTGGCTTCGGCAGAAGAATTCGACAGCGTTAATCAGCAACTCACCCAGCGCATCCAGGATATTATTGCGGATATGAAACTGAGGTAATAATTTGTGTTAACTAATAAACAAAAAGCCTGCTCCTTAATCCGGAACAGGCTTTTTGGTATTAAATACTATATCAAAATACAAATTATCAAGTTAAATGCAATTTGCTCTTTTAACCCATTTAGATATTGTTTATTAGCTTGATAACCTAAACTAATTACTAAAACCTAATAACTAACAACTAATATTAATAAGGTTTGGCTTCGTGCGAAACTTCTTTGGCTTCTTTTACACCGGAAGCAGGTGAAGTAGCACCAATTGGTCCTTTATCTGCCATAGATTTAGCTGAATTGCGTAAACCTTCGGCTACGCGGCTACCATAATCTTCATCGGCCAAAGTAAAATGCTCAACCATTTTATCCTGAATACGCTTATCGCAGGTAGCCAGCGTATTTACCAGGTTATTGATCAAATCCGCACGTTCCCAATCTTCGAAGTTGCGGTAAGTTTCGCCGGCTTGTTTAAAGTCGTTGGTGCGATCTATTTTCTGCCGTACCAAGTTGGCTTCGTAACGCGGAGAATAGTCTTTGCCGGTTTTAGGCGCTTCTTTTATATTATTAAGCGTAGAAGGCTCGTAGTTGATATGTTTGTTCTGCCCCGGCGCAAAATCTGATTTAAAAGACATTTGCCCGCCGCGCTGGTTTGTTATAACCTGGTTTTTGGGCGCATTAATAGGCAACTGTAAATAATTAGGCCCTACGCGATAACGTTGGGTATCGGAATAAGAAAAGGTCCGGCCCTGTAACATTTTATCGTCGGAGAAATCCAGTCCGTCTACCAATACACCCGTACCAAAAGCCGATTGTTCTACTTCGTTAAAATAATCTTCCGGATTCCGGTTCAGGGTCATTTTACCTACCGGCAAGAAAGGGAATTGCTCTTTTGGCCAAAGTTTGGTATCATCCAAAGGGTCAAAATCCAGTTCCGGGTGTTCATCGTCGCTCATAATCTGCACACACAATTCCCATTCCGGATAATCGCCTTTTTCAATAGCTTCGTACAAATCCTGGGTAGCGTGATTAAAGTTTCTAGCCTGAATGGCTTCGGCTTCGGGTTGGGTCAGGTTACGGATTCCTTGTTTAAGGGGTTCCCAATGGTATTTTACCAGTACCGCTTCGCCGTCGGCATTTACCCATTTATACGTGTTAACACCCGAACCCTGCATTTGCCGGTAATTGGCCGGAATGCCCCACGGCGAAAACAGGAAAGTAGCCATGTGGGTGGATTCCGGCGTATTAGAAATAAAATCAAAAATTCTTTCGCCGCTCTGAATATTGGTAACCGGATCGGGCTTTTGGGAGTGAATTAAATCCGGAAATTTCATAGCGTCCCGGATAAAGAAAATCTTCAGGTTATTGCCAACTAAATCCCAGTTGCCGTCTTCGGTATAAAACTTAACCGCAAAACCTCGCGGGTCGCGTAGCGTTTCCGGCGAATGGCCGCCGTGACCTACCGTGGAGAACCGTACAAACACCGGCGTTTGTTTACCTTTTTCCTGGAACAGCTTGGCCCGCGTATATTTTGCCACCGGTTCCCCGCCTACGTTACCGTAAGCTTCAAAAACGCCGTGAGCACCAGCGCCCCGGGCGTGTACTACTCGTTCCGGAATACGTTCGCGGTCGAAATGCGAAATTTTTTCTATGAAGTGATAATTCTCCATAGTAGCCGGACCGCGGTTGCCTACCGTACGTATATTCTGATTATCGGTAACCGGGTGGCCCTGGCGGGTAGTAAGGGTCTGGCTATTTTGGGTTGCCCCTGCATCAGTACCGTTGCTCTCTCCACTAGTGGAATTACCATTCTTTTGGAATAATTTATTTTCTTTTTCCATAATTAAAGCTATTTATTCCTCTAATTAACAGCTTATTCCCTTATAGGTTACATCAATTTTTCCTATTTTATTATAGATTTTAACTATTAACAAATAATAATTATCTGAAATGCAATATTTTATATTAAGAATCTTATTCATAGGTTTATAATGAAGCATAAAAAAAGCCTTCGAAAAGGCTTTTTTTATAGTTAAAAATTTTACCAATTAGAAAGGAGGTTCTTCTATATCAAAGTTTGACTTCGGCAGCGAACTATCGTTCATTTTACTGCCCAACCGGATAGAATTACCGCCACCAACCGGGTCATCGAACGTGCTGGGGGGCAAACCGCCACCGCCAAACGGATCATCGCCAAAGCCGCCGCCTTCCAGGTCACCAAATTTCGTGAATTTACCAATGAATTTAAGCGCGACACTACCGATAGAACCATTCCGGTGTTTAGCAATAATAACCTCTCCTACTCCCTGGGTAGGATTCCCCATTTCATCTTCTGTAATGCCATAGTATTCCGGACGGTACAGGAAACACACCATGTCGGCATCCTGCTCAATAGAACCGGATTCCCGTAAATCCGAAAGTTGGGGTTTTTTATCACCGCCGCGGGTTTCTACGGCCCGGCTCAACTGCGATAAAGCAATAACCGGCACATTCAGTTCTTTCGCCAGCATCTTCAGGGCCCGCGAAATAGACGCAATTTCCTGCTCCCGGTTACCCATGCCTTTGCCTCCATCCGAATTGCCACTCATCAACTGCAGGTAATCAATAATAATCATTTGAATATCGTGCTGGGCTTTTAAACGGCGGCACTTGGTGCGCAATTCCCGAATGGATAAACCAGGTGTATCATCAATAAAAATAGGCGCTTCGGAAAGCTTGGTAATTTTATGGTTGAGCTGGGCCCATTCGTAATCGGCCAGGTTTCCTTTTTTCAATTTCTCCCCTTCCAGTTCCGCTTCCGCCGAAATAAGACGGTTAACTAACTGCAAAGACGACATCTCTAACGAGAAAATAGCTACCGGTTTCCGGAAATCTACCGCCGCATTCCGCATAGCCGAAACCACGAAAGCTGTCTTTCCCATCGCGGGCCGGGCCGCCAGGATAATTAAATCGGAAGGTTGCCAGCCCGAAGTTACCCGATCTAGGGCGGTGAAGCCGCTGGGCACGCCGGTTAAACCGTCTTTCTGGTTTTTCTTTTCTTCCAGTTCTTTAATGGCTTTATGCATCAAAGACCGCATATCGTCGAAGTTCTTGCGGATGTTCGATTCCGAAACTTCGAACAAATGCTTTTCGGTGCTGTCCAGCAGTTCAAAAACATCGGTCGTATCTTCATACGCCCGGGTCAAAATCTCACTCGAAATTGAAATCAGTTCGCGTTTAATAGAATTTTCGGTAATAATACGGGCGTGAAATTCAATATTAGCCGCGGAGTTGATGCGGGTCGTGAGGTTCATAATATAATACGGGCCACCCACCATTTCCAGTTCTCCTTGCTCACGGAGTTGTTGGGTTACCGTTAAAATATCAATGGGCTCCGACTTATCAAATAAAGCCAGAATACCGCTGAAAATACGCTGGTGCGCATCTTTGTAAAAGCTTTGGGGCTTCAGTATATCAATAACCGACGTTAAAGCATCTTTCTCCAGCATCAAAGCGCCCAAAACCGCCTCTTCCAGTTCCAGCGCCTGCGGTGGCAATTTACCTAAACCTGTTGGGATAGCTGTTTTGGCATTCCAGGCGCTTTTAGGTTTAATCGTTCCTATCTTAATATTATTCTCCTCCATAGTTTACAAAACTAAAGAACATATTACACTAATTCTCCACAAAATTTAGTGTATAAATTGTGTATAACACCGGAAAAATATTTTTGTACATTTGCTAACTTCTTTAGTATTACCCATGATACAAGCAAAGTTGCAACGCATACATTTAATTGCCATAGGCGGGAGCATTATGCATAACCTGGCGCTGGCTTTACACCAAAAAGGATTACAGATTACCGGTTCCGACGACGAAATATTTGAACCGGCCCATAGCCGGTTGCAACGCGCCGGCTTGCTGCCCGAGCAGGAAGGCTGGTTCCCGGAGCATATTACCCCCGATTTAGATGCAGTAATTGTGGGCATGCACGCCCGGGCCGATAATCCGGAACTCTTAAAAGCGCAGGAGCTGGGTTTACCTGTTTATTCTTTTCCCGAATTTATTTACGAACAGTCCCGGAACAAACAGCGCATTGTTATTGGTGGTAGTCACGGCAAAACGTCTATTACCTCCTTAATTATGCACGTACTCCAATACCACAACCGCTTATTTGATTACGCCGTAGGTGCCCAGTTGGAAGGCTTCGAATACATGGTGAAGTTAACCGACGAAGCGCCTATTATTATTATAGAAGGTGACGAATATTTATCCTCTCCTATTCAGCGGGTACCTAAATTCCACTTGTATAAACATCATATTGGGGTAATCAGTGGCATTAGCTGGGACCATATTAATGTTTTTCCGGACCCGGATGTTTACCGCCGTCAGTTCCGCATTTTTGCAGACATGACGCCCAAAGCCGGCGTGATGATTTACAACCAGGACGATGAACAAGCCTTGCATATATGTGTGCCCCGCAACCCGGATGTAAATTACATTGGCTATACCATACACGAAAATGAGGTCCATAACGGCACTACGTACCTGGTTACCAAAAAAGAAGATATTCCGCTGCAGATTTTCGGCGAACATAATTTGCGCAACATTAGCGCCGCCAAAGAAGTGTGCAAACAAATTGGCATTAAAGCTCCGGCCTTTTACGAAGCGCTGGCTTCTTTTAAAGGAGCTGCCCGCCGCCTGGAATTACTGGGCAGCAATTCTGGCACCCGCATTTACAAGGACTTTGCCCATGCACCTTCTAAAGTAAAAGCAACCACCGAAGCCATAAAAAAACAGTTTCCGGAGCGTACCTTGGTGGCCTGCCTGGAACTGCATACTTTCAGCAGTTTAAATAAAGATTTTTTACCGCAATATAAAGGAGCTTTAGATGCCGGCGATGTAGCTATTGTGTATTTTAATCCGAAAACACTGGAACATAAACGCATGCCGGCCCTTACGGAACAGGACATAATTAGTGCTTTTGAGAACCCGGCAGTAAAAGTTTATACCAACAGCGAAGCATTAGCTGCTTACCTGAAATCGTTAACTTGGGATAATCAGAACCTGTTGCTGATGAGCTCCGGCACTTATAATAATATGGATTTACAAGCTCTGGCTGATATTATCTTGTCTTCTAAAACGGTCAAATAAATGAAAATGAAACTCAATTTGAAAAAACCCATTATCTTTTTTGACCTGGAAACTACCGGGATTGATATTTGCAAAGACCGGATTATAGAAATCAGCATGCTAAAAGTGTTACCTTCCGGCGAAGAAATTCTAAAAACGAAAAAAATCAACCCTACCATTCCTATTCCTTTGGAGTCGAGCATGATTCATGGTATTTACGATGAGCATGTGGTAAACTGCCCTACTTTTGCGCAGTTAGCCAAAGGCATGGATGATTTTTTGCAGGGCTGCGATCTAGGCGGCTACAATTTAACCAAGTTCGATATACCCTTACTGGCCGAAGAATTTTTGCGCTGCAACATTGAATTTGATATTACAAACCGGGCTATTGTGGATGTCTGCCGTATTTTTCACCAGATGGAGCAACGCACCTTATCGGCAGCCTATAAATTTTACTGCGATAAAACCCTGGAAAATGCGCACAGCGCGGAAGCCGATACCATTGCTACCTACGAAATATTAAAGTCGCAGATTCTGCGTTACGAAAACGTATCGATGGTGGCTGCCGACTTGAAAGAAGTATTTCCGATCAGCAACGATATGCAACAGTTGCATAAGTTCACCGCCCAAAACATAGCTGATTTAGCCGGCCGCATTATTTTTAATGAGCAGGGCGTAGAAGTGTTTAATTTCGGCAAACACAAAAATGTACCGGTAGAACAGGTTTTCAAAAAAGAACCCAGTTACTACGATTGGATGATGAAAGGCGATTTTCCGCTTTATACCAAGAAAGTACTTACCCGCATTAAGCTGCGCAACAGCACCACTTATATGAAAATAAGTATTGGTTAGAAGGTTACAGGTTAAAAGTTAAATGTTAAAAGTTACAGGTAGAAGGTTCCAATATTAACAATTTATGCTGTGGACTATCGCCCATGAGCTATCGCCTAATTCGCTTTATCGGACTTCAATATAAAAGCCAGTACCAGGAAAGATATAAAAGCAATCTTTTTCTTCGACATACAATTTAATTTTGTAATCTTTTACGCATAAAAAAAGCTGATGATAAAATTTCATCAGCTTTTTTTATGCGTAAATTTTAAAGTTTAACGCTTGTAATACTTCAAGGCTTCGGGCATTAATTTTTGAATATCAGCTATACGGGTAGCATCGGAGGGGTGAGAAGACAAAAAGCCAGGTACGGAAGAACCGCCGCTTTTAGCGGCCATTCTTTGCCAGAAAGGCACTGCCTGCTGCGGGTCATAACCGGCCATGGCCATAAAAATCAAACCTAAATGATCGGCTTCCGACTCCTGGCTACGGCCGTGCTTTAACATGCCTAACTGGCTACCGATCCCAAAAACGCTGGCAATAGCATTTTGCGAAGTAGCGGTTCCGCCTAAAGCAGCCCCGGCCAAGGAACCACCAGTTTGGGCAATCACTTGCTGGCTCATACGTTCATCCCCGTGTTTGGCAATAGCATGCGCTATTTCGTGACCCATTACAACAGCCAATCCGGTCTCATTTTGTGTAAGCGGTAAAATGCCAGTATAAACGGCTACTTTGCCGCCCGGCATACACCAGGCATTCACCTGATTATCCTTTAGCAAGTTAAATTCCCAGGCAAATCCTTCTAATTGGCTGGTATAATTATTTTGGGCCATGTATTGTTCAACAGCTTGTCTAATCCGGCCACCAACGCGTTTTACCATTGCCGCATCATTATTATTTAACACAGTTGCCGTATCCAACACCTGCTTATAGGCGGCATAACTTTGGGCTTGTATTTCGGCACTGGATACCAGCGATAATTGGCGACGGCCAGTAATGGGCACAGTAGTACAGGCTACCATTGCCAAAAAAAGAGCAGAATAGATTAATTTTTTAAACATGTGGGTAAAGGTTAAGTTAAATTATTTTTACTTTCTTCAGGTGCTATTTATCATGAACCAGTAAACCAACTGGCTCTGCCCCTAAATTGCTATAGGCATAAAATATGCCAAGTGCCCCTTATATACGTTTTAGATAATATAAAAAGTTATGCTCCGTTAAAAAGTAAATTACTTTTCATAATAATATTTTGGCGGAAGGTTTCTTCTTCTCCAAATATTCCGCATTTTTGGATTTAAATAAGAACGCATGAAAATACTAGCTATAGGCCGCAATTACGCCGAACATATTGCCGAACTGAAGAATGAAACACCCGATGAACCGGTTATCTTTTTTAAACCCGACACGGCGCTTCTAAAAAACAACGATCCGTTTTATTACCCGGACTATACCCAGGATATTCACCACGAAGTGGAGCTGATTTTGCGCATAAGCAAGGAAGGTAAAAATATCAGTTCGCAGTTTGCTCCTAAATATTACGATGCCATTGGCCTGGGTATTGATTTTACTGCCCGCGATTTGCAAACCAAAGCCAAAAATAAAGGCTTACCCTGGACGTTAGCCAAAGGGTTTAATGGTTCAGCCCCGGTTTCGGAGTTTTTACCTTTATCCGATTTTCCGGATTTAAAGAACATCAACTTCAAACTTTTGGTAAACGGCGCAGAAAAACAGGTGGGCAACTCCAGTATGATGCTGAACACTTTTGATGACATGATTGCTTATATGTCGCGGTTTATTACTTTAAAAAAGGGCGATATTATATTTACCGGTACTCCCAAAGGTGTAGGCCCGGTACAAATCGGCGATCGGTTGGAAGGTTTTATTGAAGATAAAAAGCTTTTGGATTTTGAGATTAAGTAAAAAATTAATACGCGTTTTTGTTGCAGTATTTTCATTTATATTTTTTGAAGTTAAGGCCCAGGAAAATCAGGTAGCACCGGGATATTTCATGTTCCCGATTATGCCGGGGCAGCAGAATTTTCTGGCAGGCAGCATGGGCGAAATCCGGCCCAATCACTTTCACGGGGGCATCGATATAAAAACCAACCAGCAAACCGGCTTACCCGTTTATGCGGCCGCCGACGGTTATATTTCGCGCATCGATGTTTCTACGTATGGTTATGGTTATCACCTTTACCTTACGCACCCCAACGGCCTGATTACGACTTACGGCCATTTAGAAAGCTTTGCCCCAGCCATAGCCGATTACGTGCTGCAACAGCATTATGCCAAAGAATCATTCGATTTAAAACTCTTTCCCGAACCCAACCAGTTTGTATTTAAGAAAGGCGATGTAATTGGCAAATCCGGCAACACGGGCGGATCGGCAGGGCCGCATTTGCACTTTGAGGTGCGCGATGCTAAAAACAACCTGCAAAATCCGCTTAAATACGGCTTTGCTGAAATAAAAGACGATATTGCCCCTACCCTGAACGCCATTGCTTTTAAAACCCTTTCGATTGATGGCCGGGTAAACAACCGTTTTGGAAGGCACGAGTTTATACCGGTAAAACAAGGTGATCGTTACGTACTGGTCGATACCATTTCGGCGCACGGCCTTATCGGTTTGGAAGTGCAGGCTTTTGACCGGTACACCGGTGCTGCTAATAAAAACGGGGTGCAACAAGTAGATGTGCTGGTAGATGGTAAACCTTTTTACACGCATCTTATTGATGGCGTACCGTTTGAATTAACCAAGCAGGTGTCGTGGCATATTAATTATGAGTTTTTCAAAGGTACTGGCCGGAACTTCCAAAAATGCTACGTAGACGACGGTAACCTTTTACCGCTGTATAATACCAGGGCGCTCCGCGGTAAACTCAAGATAGAGCCGGGCACCTTGCACCAGATAACCATGTTGTTGAAAGATTCTTATAACAACACCACGGCTTTGGACTTTTTAGTGAAAGGCGAAGCCCCCGCCTATTTTTCCACTACCAACTCCACCGTAAAAAAACTGGATATCAGTTACGAGGTAGCCGAAAATATACTAAAAGTGGTTACCGCCGATACGTCCCGCAAAGCCGCCAATATTCAATTGTACGTAGGTAAAATAAAGTACGATTTAGTACCCAGTTATACGCAGGCCTCCAATACGGTATATTTATACGATCTGCGGGGCGGCCTGCCCGACTCTATGGCTTGGAGTACTATCTCCCGCAAATTCAACTTTCAGCAGGTAGTACCATGCGCCAAGGAATATCTATTTGCGAACCGGTTTATGAATATTGCATTCCAGAAAGGATCATTGTTTGATACGCTTTACTTAAATACCGGCTACGATAAAGGTATATATACTATTAATTCGCCTTTAACGCCGCTTTTTCAACCTTTGAAAGTTAAGCTAAAAGCCGAATCTAACATCACCGATAAAAGCAAGGCCCACGTATATTATTTAGGTTGGGGCAAAAGCCGGGGATTTCTGGGCGGCGTTTGGGAAGGCGATAACATCTCTTTTTTAGCCCGGAATTTAGGCCAGTACAAAGTATTGCAGGATAATCTTCCGCCTACCATCCGCTTGCTTTCTAAAACCAAGCAGGAAGTTAAGTTTAAGATAGGCGATAATTTATCGGGCGTAGCTACTTACCGGGCCGAACTGGACGGCAAATTTCTGCTTTTAAATTACGAACATAAATTAGCGATGCTCACTTCGGAAAGGCTGGATAAAACCATGCCTTTAACTGGTAACCTGGTTTTACGGGTAAAAGATGCAGCCGGCAACGAAGCCGTTTACCAGGTTAAGTTATAAAAACCTTAATAATCCCTTAATTATATATTAGCTCGAAAAGAGAAATATATATTATCTTGCCGAAGCTATATAAATTATATACCTGTTATGAAATTAAATATCGGTGATGAAGCACCAGATTTTGCTATTCCGGACCAGGACGGCATCGTGCATAAATTAAGTGATTATGCCGGGCGGAAACTGGTTATTTATTTTTACCCGAAAGATGATACGCCTGGCTGTACTGCCCAGGCCTGTAACCTGCGCGATAATTACTACGACTTACGCCAGAAAGGCTACGAAGTAATTGGAGTAAGTGTCGATAGCGAAAAATCCCACCATAAGTTTATTCAGAAATTCGAACTGCCTTTTACCCTGCTTTCCGATATTAATAAAGAAATGGTGGAAGCCTACGGCGTTTGGCAGGAAAAATCGATGTACGGCCGCAAATACATGGGCACCATGCGCTATACTTTTATTATCGATGAAAAAGGCATCATAGAAGATATTATCACCAAGGTAGATACCAAAGAACACGCCGCGCAAATAGGAAAATAGTTGATAATCAATAGGCCACAGTCGATAGTCCAATGTCCACAGCATAAATTAGTTATTTTTGAACCTGCTACCTGTAATTTCTAACTTTTAACTTTTAACCTGTAACCTTCAACCTTTAACCTTTAACTTTTAACTTTCCAACCAACTCATGAACCCTTTCAATAAAGATACTGAAGAATTAAAACACATTGCCAACCAGGTTCGCCGCGATATTCTGCGCATGGTGCACGCCGTTAATTCCGGTCACCCGGGCGGTTCTTTGGGTTGCACCGAATTATTAGTAACCCTGTATTTTAAAATAATGGATCATAATCCGGATTTTAAAATGAATGGCATTGACGAAGACTTGTTCTTCTTATCTAATGGTCATATATCGCCGGTTTGGTACAGTGTGCTGGCCCGTTCCGGTTATTTTAAGGTGAGTGAACTGGCTACTTTCCGTAAATTAAACTCCCGGGTTCAAGGCCACCCGGCTACCCACGAACATTTACCAGGTATCCGGATTGCCTCCGGTTCTTTGGGCCAGGGACTTTCGGTAGCTATTGGCGCCGCCCAGGCCAAAAAATTAAACAACGATGATAAGCTGGTTTTTGTGTTGATGGGCGATGGCGAGTTAGATGAAGGTCAGGTTTGGGAAGCGGCCATGTACGCCCCGCACCACAAAGTAGATAACCTCATTGCCTTTATTGACCGGAACGGTCAGCAGATTGACGGCCCTACCGACGCGGTAATGGATTTAGGAAACCTGCACGCCAAGTGGGAAGCTTTCGGCTGGAAAGTATTACAAACCGATGGCAATAACTTTGATGAGTTAATCGCAACTATTGAGGAAGCCAAATCGCTTACAAAACAAATGAAACCAATTATGATTCTGATGAATACCCAAATGGGCTACGGCATCGACTTTATGATGGGTTCACATAAATGGCACGGCGTGGCACCAAACGATATGCAGTTGCAACAAGCTTTACTGCAAGTTGCTGAATCTTTAGGTGATTATTAGTCTTTAGTCTTTAGTTATAAAACCTCATTTTAAAAGATTATATCTGATAAAGGAGCAGCTTGGTTTTGTCCTTTTACTTATTCATTAATAAAATAAACTGCCGGTGTTTTCTTCCGGCTTATTTAGATAAATGTTTTTGCGTTGGTCTTATAGTTTGCTTCTGATTTTACTCTGCTTTGGCAGCCGTACTGTTCAGGCGCAAACTACGCCCCCCGCAACAACTAAAAAAACCCGCATTTTATTTATGGTAGATATGTCGGGGAGTATGATGGCCAAATGGGAAAACAGCACCCGCATGCAGGTGGCCAAAGATATGCTGTCGAAACTGGTCGACTCGTTGCAACAATACAACAACCTGGAACTGGCGCTGCGGGTGTACGGTCATTTATCGCCTTCCAACGCAAATAACTGCCAGGATTCTAAGTTGGAAGTACCTTTTTCGGAAAACAACGAAAAACAAATTATTTCCCGCATCAACCAGATTACGCCCAAGGGCAATACCCCAATTACGTATTCTTTAACCCAATCGGCCAAAGATTTCCCGGCGGATAAAAATGCCCGGAATGTCATTATCATGATTACGGATGGGTTAGAATCGTGCGGCGGCGATCCGTGTGCGGCTTCTTTGGCATTGCAGGAAAAACGCATATTCTTACGTCCCTTTGTTATTGGCATTGGTTCGGACCCGAAATTTATGCAGCAATTTTCCTGTGTAGGGCAGTACTTCGATGCCGCCGATATAAACTCTTTTCGTAGTATTCTGGGCGAAGTAGTTAATATTGCTTTAAGTAAAACCACTGTATCCGTAGAATTAAAAGACGACCGGGGCCGTCCGCTGGAAACCAACGTAAATATGACGTTTCAGAACGCTATTACAGATGAACCGGAGTATAATTACGTGCATTACCTCGACCAGAATGCTAAACCGGATATCCTGGATATTGATGCCTTGATGGATTATAATTTAATAGTAAATACTGTTCCGCCGGTGGTGGTACCCCGTTTAGCTGTTAAGCCCGGCAAGCACAATGTTTTTAGTGTAAATACGCCGCAAGGCACCTTGTATTTGCGCCAGGATACGCCCAATGCTTACGGGCAGGTACAAACCATTATCCGTAAAAACAACAGTTCCGAAACCTTGCTTCATCAACCCTTCGGCACTCGTCAGAAATTACTGGCCGGCAATTATGATCTGGAAATTTTAACTTTACCCCGCATCCAGCTAAAAGACGTGCCGATTAAAGGTGGTCAAACCAATACCATTACGTATCCGCCGCCGGGTATATTAAATATCCCCACCGAAATGCAGGGCTACGGCAGTATTTATACTTTAAACGAACAAGGCGACCAAACTTGGCTGTATAATTTACCCGAACAGAGCAGCAAAATTAATTTACCTTTACAACCTGGCCGGTACCGCCTGGTATACCGCACCCAATTTGCCCGGGGCAGTAAATTTACCGATGTGCAGGATTTTATTATAAAATCGGCTGCCACTACCACTTTAAAACTTTTCACGAAATAATATGAAAGATTTTCCTTACACCGAATCGAAAGATACCCGTTCCGGCTTTGGGGCCGGCTTACACGAATTAGGCCAAAGCAACCCCAATGTGGTAGCGCTCTGTGCCGACCTGATTGGCTCTTTAAAAATGGACGCCTTTAAAAAAGATTTTCCGGAGCGTTTCTTTCAGGTAGGTATTGCCGAAGCCAATATGATGAGCATTGCGGCTGGTTTAACCATTGGCGGTAAAATACCTTTTACCG
>Ga0210040_10005353_pt1 | contig 16391 bp, 5 predicted proteins | sample CryGeyCG12114_NA_FD_185462 | JGI IMG/M metagenome (GOLD analysis project Ga0210040, IMG submission 185462) | Groundwater microbial communities from aquifer - Crystal Geyser CG19_WC_8/21/14_NA (SPAdes) (version 2) | ecosystem: Environmental > Aquatic > Deep subsurface > Groundwater | place: USA... | reverse complement strand
AGTGTGTATGAGATTTAGCGTTGGTAAGGACTCGGTTTTGTCTGACCCAGATGTTACTCTGAATAACAATTCCCTGTCTTGGGTGGATAGTTATAAATATCTTGGATTTATAATTTGTAATAACATAATTAAGTTTGATGAGGCTGAAATGTGTGTAAGAGCTAGGGAATTGCGCATAAGAGCCAACATGTTGTGTAGTAGATTTCGTGAAGCCGACAATAATATCAAGAAGTACCTATTTCAAACATACGTAGGGTCAATTTATTGCATGTCTGTGTGGACTCCAAAATCGGAGTCATATTTAAATAAGGTTAAGGTAGCATATAATGATTGTATAAGGCTTTTATTTAAGTTTAAAAGAGGAGTAAGTGTATCTACGTTTTGCATAAACAATGGCATCCTCTCGTTCAAAGAATTACAAAGAAAACTTTGTTTTTCCATGTTCAACCGAATTGGTCAGTCGCATAATTTATTAGTGAATATGATAAAAACATACATGTATAGAAATCGTGATAGCCTGATGAACTACTGGTATGACAATCTGTATTCTGTGAATACGTCTTTTTCTATGATGGGTGAATTTTTGCTCAACTAAGTCATTTCCTGTATTAATTTTCTATTCTGTACTAGTTTTTAAATATATGATTTAAGGACTTTTGTAAACATTATGTATGGACTAATTCTGTCTGCAATAAACAATATAATAATAATAAAAACAGCTGAATCATTTGTGTTCAAACAAACATAGATGAATGGATATCAGAATTGTTAGAAGAAGTTTACACACACTTGAAAAAAAAGGCCGAAAAATTGAAATTAGCAGCCGTACGAATGTGCGAATTTTTTTAACCACCATCGTTATCTACATAACATGTAACTTTTGGTTAGAATGTACACTTTTTAGGACCTGCCTTAGCCTCAATTAAGCCCTAAATGGAAATCTTAGATGTTACGTAACGTACCAGTGCCACCGTAAGATGTGGTTTCAATACACGTTTCCGGTACTTTAGGAAATGCATCAAGTTCTTCGACAGCTTTAATCACTGCTGGTTTTCTACGTCTAATAGTTGGAGCAGGTTCATCACTTGATCCCATTGTGGAGATTCGATTGAGCGGAGCTTTTACAACGACCAAGTTTTAATATGCATGTGAGTTCGGCAGCTGAAAATGAGCGTCTTGATTATTTCGCTTCTAGATATTCCAGTAACGCATATTGTCAACAATTTTAATTTTGAGCAAAAACTCTCTGGATACCTGTCACTTCCAGCTGTCAAAATTCCGTGATATTTTTAACATAATATGCAAAATAAGACGGTGTCTATTTGTCTACAAACTACCACACAACAATATTCACATGTTTTAGCATAGCCTTGCATTTATTATCAATTACCTTGTTTTTTAAAGAAACCCGAACCTATAGTTAAACTACTTGACTTGTAATCGGCAACAATTAAAATCACAATTAATTACAAAAGCAAAAAACACAGCAAAAATTGGCAACAATCAAGAAAATCAATATGTCAAAATTTAAACCATTCATATTTACCTCTTTTTTGACCAAATAAAAGAAACCATAGAAAAAGGCCGCCTGTGAATTACGAATATTTTAGCGCTATTGAATTTAGACATGTTTTTGGTGCAGGATGGCAGGAATGGTAAATGGAATGCAAGCCCAGCAAAAGAGAACAAAACAAAAATGCAAGCAAGCATTATTTTGTGCCACAGGCGTTAAATCTGTTTAACAGGTTTTACTTAATAAGTTAATTTATTTTTGGAAAACAGAATTTTATTAGTTGCTCTTAAAGTTTCGAGGAGATGCAGTTAAACGACAAGTGCGTTAGTTATATTTTTATATTTTTTTAAGAATTTCGTTTTCTTTCTCATCCTGTAGAGCCACAAGCCACAATGTTAAATAGTTTTCAAGACTTCTAATTGGAAACCTCACTATTTTGGAAGTGGGTGTCTAAGGCCTAAAGGGCTCTTCTTATATCTTCGGCTCGTCCGATTTTTGAGCTGACGTCCAGATTTATTCTCTTGATATCAGGGTGCACAGCCAAGTCCGTTTTCAAAATAATTGTAATACACTTTCCACCGATTGTAGTTTCGGGCTGAACTGTGAGCATGGAATTAATTTTTTTAAACGTTGTGTTTGTAGGCGTCTTCTTCCTTAACCTATCCTGGAAGTATGGACGATCCAGGGTCGAGGGCTCACTGGAAATTATTCTCGTAGTTAAAACCGTGACCTGTTGCATGCATATTGCATGCCAGTCAAGACTTTTGTCACTTGTCTTCGTTTTGTATTCGTAACGTCTAAGATGGCCTCTAGGGATTCGAACTCGAAGAAAGATCCTGTTGTCGTAATGAATCCTGCTGTGAAGGAAATAACGGTTGCCACTCCAGGAAAAGAATGCAATTTCTGTTGGAGATCGGATGTGAACGCGCTTGAATGGGGTCCTATGTACACATTTGAAGATATCACTCTGCATTACTTCTGTTTGGTATACTATTTTTCAATACTCCAAGCATTTTTCATCATCTTCATCATGCATTATTCGCTCATGGTTGAATTTATTTATGATGCTAAACTAGCTTTTTTCTTCGGGGCTGAGTCAAAATGGAGAGGATAATGAAGGAATCCTTGGGTTTCTACTGAAAGATATTAAGGCAGAGTTGCGTAGAGGAACTAAATTGGTATGTATTGTAGTTGTCAGTAAATGGATATGAAATGCAGATAATTATTGCTGGATCAAGTTTTTTGGATTACTTTGCTTAACATTACTGACTCGCTGACGGCAATTTATTGATTTGCAGCGATGCAAGTTTTGTCGTAAAGCCAAGGCCACTGTTGGATGCTCTGTGAAGACATGCAAGTATAGTTATCACTACCCATGTGGCTTGGAGAATGGTTGTGTATTTGAATTCATTGGAAATTACCAGTCATTTTGTTCATCACATCGAAAAATTTTGAAAATACCGATTCCTAAGAAAGACTGGGAGTGTCCTATCTGCTTCTGTGATTTTGACGAAGGGGAAATTCCTTTGTGGCCCCCGTGCTGCAAGAAAGCAGTTTTCCATCGCCAATGTATTTTGGTATGAGTTTAACCATTATATGGGCGTTTAGCTTTTACTTCACTCGCTGACCAGTTAACTTTTATTGTATTCTTTTCTCCAAATAGCAAATGGCCAAATCTCATGGTTATTTTTTCAAGTGCCCTTTATGTAACGCAAAGAAACGGTTTGTAGATGCAATGAAGAAGACTGGCATATTCGTTCCAGAAAGGTATCTTACTTACTGTTTCACCTAATTGATCTGATTTAATACCTCATGGGATTATGTTCGGTTATATTATGGTGCAACATTTTCTTAGGGATGCATCATGGGAACTGGAGCCCAACGCTTTTGCCGAACTTGCCCAGTTGTACTCAACTTGTGATGCAGCAAACTGTATTTGTCCACAGGGTCGAACCTTCGATAACAAAAGTGAAGGGTGAGTGAATCGTGGATCTTTCCGTATTTATTCCATGTTTTTGTCCCATTTTATATTGATACCGACAGTTAATAATGTTTTGTTTTGTAGTGATTGGAAAATAGTAAGATGTGGAGGATGTGGTGCTTCAGCCACACATTTTAAGTGTGGGAATCTCTGTCTTTTTTCTTGGAAATGTGATACTTGCTTAGACTGTTTACGGCGTAAGATGATATTTCAGTTTTGGACTGCATTCTTTTCCAAATATATTTAAATAGTTAAATTCTGATAATTTTATTTGACAATCAAGGACCTGCTAATCATTCAGGCACCCAAAGAATAACTCGAGAACAACCTTCTGATTCTGACACTGAAGGTATTGTGTTTCATAGACACTTTGTATTCAAAGTTTAATGTATATGGTTTTTGTTTGATAATAAAACGGAGTTAATTTTTGTTTAGATGAGGTGGAGCGTACTGCCAGTCAATTGCTACCTCTTAAGAAAGTGTTCAAAAAAATTCCTGAGTCTTCATCTATCGTCTGTGAAGACTTACCGGTAATGCATTCTTTTTCGTGGCAACGGGAAAGAGCAATTCGTGAACGCCGTCGAGTAGCTGTTAAAAGAACCAAACGACCACCCGAAACTATTGTTTACAACGAAGGGTACAAGAAAAAATATATTGTCCGTGGTGTTGCGCCATTAGACAGTGATTCCTCTTCAGCAGCTCCACCGTCATCCAAGGACGATCATACTGCTGTAAAACGTAGTTATTGCTCAACTGTTGGGAAACAAGAATATTATACGGGGAAAACACAATCCAGCACGCCTGCTTCATCTATTGCTCAGAATTGTAATCCCAGGAATATCTCTTCAGAGTCAGAATGCAGCTCTTCAGACTCAACCTGCGGATACATTGTTGGATCGAAATCATTCCGTGGAATCGTCCATTCCAATACTGCCTCTGTAAGTTCCAATTCCAAACCTGATGCGTGTAGTCTTAGTAATAATAATCATGATAGTCTCAAAACTGTAAACTTAAGTTTCTGTAACGGGCCCAGTCGGGATCGTATCAAACAAAATCACGATAAAAAGTCTATTATAAAACGATTACTCAGGCTTAGGGAAAATTGTAGTGATGAGTCCAAGGACTTGGTAGAAGGTGTAGATTTTCATAATAGTAATTCAAACAATCTAGCTTTCTTGCGAAATAACGTATCTCATCAAGAGATACGCAAGAGTAATAGGTTTCGGCGTAAAGGGATTCCGTATCCACGACAAAAATCTCACGATTACCAACCTGTTGAGTCATTTCTTCCTGTGACTTTGAATTTGTCACTAATGAGCAAGACCCGTCTATTTCAGGAGGGAGAGTGTCCAGAAGACCCCAAAAATGTCCAAACCAAAGAAGTCTCTGAAAAACTCAAGTCTCGTGATAATACAAAGCCAAATCATGTGAAAAAATCAGCTGAGCTCCAACTGAATCCGGAGAACCAAAAATCTGCTGTGCAATCTCAATCGGTAAATAATTGTTCCTCGGAAAGAAGAATGCCTTGTTCATCCACTACTAAGCAAAATAATATGGAAATGACAACTCAATCACAAGAACAGCTGCACCAGCCACAACTATTCCCCAAAAATATGATGATGGTTCCATTTTATGGATCTTCGGGTCATGACAATAACAATGATTTATTGTTTGCTCCAGCATATGGGCAACATCCTCAGCATATGCTTATGTTGAATGCAACAGCCAGTGTTTTTAATTCTGACGTGATGAAGCAATTAAATGCCTTTTTCATCGAACCAGGTCCAATCAATCAATCCTCTGTTCCAATAGCTCCATCTGTTGCTAATAAGCCCATGCCTTCGTCATCATTTGGGCATACTCCATTGAATGACGGTCCCCAAATGAATAGATCTGAAAGTGTTCCAGGACCAATTGCTCAAGATTTTACAAAAAAGACTCCTGAAATATCTATAGAGGACAAAAATAATAACGATTCATGCAAAGCACAAGCCTCGAGTGCTTCTTGTGACATTATTGAGTTGACAACAAGTGAATCAGAAGTCAAATCATCTGACGAAAATGCGGACGAAGAAGATCTAGCTAAACTTAATAGTAGCCAAAAGTTGTCTACAAAGCTTCCGGAGACCAAAGTTTCCACTACTGAAGACAAAGAAACCTTTTCGGGATCGAAAAATTCATTAGTTTCATTCAGAAAGTTCATTGGGCTTAAGGAAACCAATAAATCTCACGTTGGGGATAATCCTGCAAATTCAACTTCCATAGTTGACAACCACAACAGTAAAAGTGAATCTCGGCCAGAAAAAAATCAAACAGAAATTTCAACACAGCGGGAAAGCATTGAAGTTATTGAACTTGATGATTCCGACATGGAATGTTATCCAGTGAAAAAATCTTCATTGTCAGAAAATGTGCGAATCGCCTCAGTGCTCAATAATGAACACAAATCTAACTCTTGCTCTGCTACATCCCCTGCTCCAACGGCTCCCAAATTCAAAGCAGACTTATCCACCGCATTCTTATCTATGCTCCAATCTCAGAAGGTCAAGAGGAGAGAGGTTAACAAATATTTTTCGGGAAGTCTCGATAAGACGCCGTTGAAAAAGCCATCTGAAGTGGTCTCCCTAATATCCAGCAGTAGTGATGAAGAATGTCGTCAACAAAAAACATTGTCGTATTCTAAGGGTAGGACGAAATTTTTTTTCCATGCTTTAGCCGATTCTCACGCTAGCACTCCTCATGATTATTGGGTTAATTATTCAGATAAGTGTAGAATGCCATTATCTCATGTTGTATCTCTCATGTTGAAAGCAGGTGAAGCCAGGAATTTATCATTTTTCACAGGACAGGTAAGTCTCCCCGATTCGGAGGAAGACGTTAGGAACGGCAGATCAGTTTCTGAGAGTAGTGACACTACGCAGCAGAATGGTTCTGTTTTCAAGAAAAGAAGACTGTTTTGAACGATTATTCTCGTTTATATATGAATTTATTCTTGTTTTTTCCCCACATATTCAATAAAGAGAATGATTCGCTGTATGATGAATTAGTGTGTTGGTTGAATGATTCTCTGGCATATCCGTTACAGAAACTTGAGGTTTTTTTGTTCCATGTAAACCTGTTTAAGTTTAGTGTACATATTATAAGGGTTTGTTTATCCTGGTAGATTTGGATGCAGATGAAATTCATATATTATTTGTTATTTCTGCTCTTGTTATCAATTTTATGAATTTGAGTTCTGGGCTTCATATTGCACATACTCTATTCTTAATACATTATGTAGTCTTAAATCAGTTATTGATGTGCCAAAATAGAAAATAAAACAATCAGAAGTACCGTGAAAGTGGGTGAGAAAAAGTTCTGTAAAATGAATCCTGGTGCATTGGTCGATTGGTTGGCAGCGGCACTTTACTCCAGAATCCAGCAGACTTTGTTCTCGGAAGGATTAAATAATCCGTACACTAGATGGCGCCGTCAGTATTATTTTCAGGCTCCGCCGTAGTATGGTAATGGATATTATATTGAGACTGAACTGTATTTGAGAATTTTGACAGCCTCGACAAGCTTCCAAATCTACTTTTACTGCCTGCTGTAGCCATAAATATTATCCGTAAGCTCAGGTATGCCTACTGGTGGATTAATGGCATTTAGATTTCTGTTGGACACATGACACATTATGCAGAATGCCAGTGTGTAGGTGCGTCTCCCATAATGCACTCATTTGCCTATAAGTTAGGAGCGAAATGATAACGCTTTAGAATTTAATTGGAATGCTCAATTCCCATAAGGGCCCGATGCATAACTATGGTTTGGAAAATTGTCTCTTTATTTGGACTATGCACTGTCCATTTATTAGCCATATATGGACTCAACTCCTAATCTTGCCGTGTTGTTTAGTTAGTTAGTTACCATTCTTGGCTCCTACCTCATGTCCCATACCCAAAGCACTACATGCATGCAAACAGTTTATTTATTGACCTCAGTTACAAATGTGACCGTCACTTTACATCATGTCCAGTGAGTGAGCACACGTGTTGTTGTCTCAATGACCCGCTTGTAGATGTCCGCCTGGCATGATTTTTGCATCCCTGTACATATTTTTATTACCTTCCCTTGTACGCCACAATATGAACCCGAAAGCGAAAACAATGTGTCAATTTGGATCTCCAATCAAAACAGCCTCACTATCTGGATATTCAATAAATGGGCATGATTTAACGACACCAGGTGTGGACGCTCATAAAGCGTCAATAAGTTTCACAGCAATAATAATTAGTAGTATGGGAATGGAGACCCAAGTAATTAGCATGATCACAACATTATGCAAACATCACATTCATGTTCATACAAGGAGATCTCTCTGTAGGAGCCATTTCTTGCTATCACAGTTCAAATCAGCCATTGTATTCTTCCTTTTACTGACTTACATTTTCGGTCACCATATGTGGTAACTAACTATAAACTTGAATGGAAACTAGTAATGTTCCTTACTTGTTCCTATACCCGCTAACTACTATGAGTTGTAACAATTAATTACTGTTTGAAAATCTGATGGATCCATCATCATTATCATGGTTTTCTTGTACACTTTTCACAAAGAAAAGGTTCTACGGAAGTGAGTTTCTCACCTGGAGCCATAAGCTATACTATAAAGTATTTTAGTGACGGCTCAGCAGATGCTCCTGTTTTTTTAGTGTCTTTATATTTATCTATGCTGCATTTGAATTTAGTTTATAGAGGAGCAAAAATGCTGGATTTTAATGTTGAATTTCGAAATGTTTAAATTTGAATCACGCGATGATGAATCCGGCACAGCATTGTAATATTTTGCGTAGTTTAGTTGCTGGTAAATTTTTTATCATGCATGGCATTGTCTTCTTATTGAATTCACATCACTAATGTAACCAATGATGATTGTGGGGCCGTCAACTTGGTGTGTATGACTCGGCAGGATGTCAAAAAGAATTGACGAGTGCTGTGCAATAGACATTATCTTTTCTCTGTAAATGGAGTCGGCCCCAGTCAGTATGCTTCTTCCATGTCATCTTTTGACATCTCCCATATCGTCTTCAGTCATATACGCTTTGTGCTTTTTCAAGGCGCTGAAAGCCACTTCCATCCTAATGATGATATCATCAATAACCATATCTGATTTGGGATTGTTTGCTACTAAAATATTTGATCTGCGCGAGGATGAAAAATAACATTCTTTCGTTAGTTACCCAAACTCCTGCAAGTGGAATCGCAAAAAAAGCAAAGATAAAGTGATTTCCAACTAACTAACTAACTTGGCGATGCCAACATTACATTTACTGCCAGTCACAATCTCCCGTGCAATCAATCAGAAAAAGTATATTGCAAACTTACTCACTTAGCTATCTAACTAACTCCCTAGCAATTTGTACTCAATCTCATTTACTTGTCTGGTTATCACCCAAACCAGGTATGCCAAATGCATGCATACATACGTACGCAGTTTTATTGTATCATTGTGATAACCATAACAAATGGATGGAGGAGATGAAAATGTATTTTACGTTTTTTTTCTGTGGTTGTTCGTTACCAAATTCCAAAATCGGATTGATCCATTAGCTAGTTAGTTTGGCAGAAGGGATCAAGCAATTTAAAAGCTTTTTTTCATGTAATGATAGGTATACTACTACTACTACTACGTAGTATAGGGCTAGCGTTAACACTCCTCCTTAAAAAATAAAAAGATGATTGACTGCTTCGGCTTCCATTGTGTTCCCTTAGCTAACTAACTAACTGTATGATTGAAATGAGCAGATGGTTAGTGAGTGAGAAGATGACTCCTTCAAAACTATAGGTTCTTTTTTAGTTGGCTCATAGCTCAGTTGAAATCATTAACCGCAGGTAAAAAGTGTATGATAGTCTGCCTGGAAGGCTCAGGAAAAAAATAAGATTGATATTGTGTGCACATTGAAAAAATGGGGAGCATAAATCTTATTTTGTCTTTGACCATGGGAAATAAATAGGAATATGGAAATTGGTCAAATATTATAATATGCAGCGTTTCTGTGCCATGCATGTTATTTTTAATGAATATGAAAATTGACATCGATAAACGGAGCAGGTCGTAATTCATAGCTGCCAGTACGTGGATTTTACCAGAGTGATGAGTACGGAAATTTGCATGTTAAACGGAGCACTTACAATGTTTTTTATTTCTAAAATAGTTGAAATTTTTCTATCTCTCCCATTGGGTTTGGGAAAACAAGTGAGGGTAGCAATCTCTAATCATACGGGCAAAAGATAATGATAGTTTTGAAAGTGAGATTTCATTTCATTGCTCACATGATGGCCAACTGTATCATTAAAAGGGTGTGCACTCAATAATGAAATGCTGGGCGCTCGGTCCAAAAGCCTCTGGTCAAAGAAAACTATAGCAAACCCTCACTCACTCACTGGCATACGTTTGGTGAATTCAAAAGCCTTTTTGTTCAATGGCCACGCTTTTTTGCTCATCCTATAATCTTCATGTCAATTTCAGGGTACCTTGTTAAATGACAGGGTGGCCATGCATCATATTTCATGTATTGGTGAAATTTAATGACTTTTCGCTACCTTACAGTATACACTACACTCTTTTAAAAATTCCATAGTTTCAGTCTATTACTTTTACAACTACAATGCATTGATATGGTTTCGTTATGAAAACTTTTCATTTAATCTCTGTGAAATCATAAGTTAGAAATCTTGTCTTGCTCCTAACCTAACTATAGTACATTGTGTACGAACGAACAGCAAAAAATTATGAGCGGATAACAAGGGAAATTATGATGATCTCCATATGGTGGTTTTATTTTGGTTTCTTGGTTGCATGGATTTGTGCACCCACTAAAAAGTTGCATTGTTTGTCCCTTTAATTTGATGAGAAGTTTGTATATTATTCTTTATGCACAACACAGTTAGCATTTAGTAATGAGAAGAGAAACGGGAAGAATGCGGTTGAAGGGAATCACAAAGGATTCGAGGCGTATCTGACTTTTTGGTCAGCTTTTGTACTCGGTGATGTGAGAGTTTTTGTTGTCGAGAGACGGAAAAAAAGGAGTTTGAAAGACAGATAAAATACCTGTGGAATTCTTGTCTATGGAGATGGGTGGAGAACATTTTAATGCATGCACAAAGCTGGGTTGGAATTAAAATTCTTTAGACCACATAATGCGGTCAAGCTTTGACTAATCCTCGTTATTCCATTCAAACTATTTCTCTTTCAATTGAATTCAATTGAAAAATCCACCTTTATCTTGTGCGTGGAATCCTAAAATATCGACTGAGTAAAACATTTCAGCAGTTGAAAACTTGATTTCAAGCTATCACGCCAAATAACATTTTTTACAATAAGTTAAATATGCAGGTAACATTTCAGATTCCTCGATCTCACCCTGATTGAGCCGGTTGCTGACAACAACAACACCAATTGAGAGTAGTTTGCAATTTAAGCAGGAAAGCTGTTGTCGTTCAAATTAAACTCAATACATTTGACATGACACATGACATGCAAAACATTTCGTTTATAATATATTTATATACTTGTAATCATCTTCACACCAGTAAAAACTGAAATTGAGGGTATTTAGCATTAAAAATTGAATTGTTTAGACCCAATTGCTGAAAAAAACTGGCGCTGAACCTGAAACATTCCATCATAAGCATTTATCATATCATCGCCGATTCTTCTCCACACTACCCTGCAAAAGTGCAAACCCAAATCAATAACTCAAACGTGAACCTTCCCCAAACCCAGCTGTCTACTCTGCTAATAAAGAAGAAGAAATATTTCCACCATGTGAACCGTTTGTACGCAAAAAGATAGAATTTCGCAACACGAATCTTTGTCCATTTAAAGGCTTTAGTTAGCCTACCAACCAACAAACTAATTAAGACGGATTCTACCAGAATGAGAAGGGAAAGGTGGATGAATGTGTCTATCCATCCCAAAGTTTTTTTTTGTTTGCTCCTTTCCACTTTGCCATTATCAATCTCCTGGTGCTTTGTTTAATGAAGAGAGTTGCAGAAAAGACTTAATTGCATACACGCACCTCAATAAGTCAGTTCTCGTTTTCCTCATGACAGGGACATGAAACCGTTCTGAAATTATACTTCTCTGCCCAATTTTTTTTGCCAGTCAGTTGCACTTGTGCTTGCTCATCAATACGGCTTAATTTCGCAATTATATACTCGTATAGCAGAAAAAAAGTATTGTTTCCTCCAGTGAGTTGAGTGTATTACGCTTTTGACTGACAGACATACTATATACGATCTTGAGAGGCCACAAAGGCTCAAATATATTGAAATGTTTGCAACTTGGGAACAAAGGGATGGCCACAAGCTATAGTTCTTTGTTGAACACAAGATTCTCAACCGCATATCATTATTATTGAGAGTGTATGTGTAAATTATTGAGGCTCATGATGAGCCAAGGAACAAACGTGGGCTTAATTAAAGAAAGAAACAGGACAGGCATGATTGACAACACTATACATAATGGAGAAGGAAATGGACAGATAATTTACGATTCCCCCCAAAGGAACTCTACAATCAGGAGAAGAAAAAAAAGTCCGTGTGCACCTTTATTTTTAGCTAACGAAGTAAGTAATTCCAACTTTTCCCTCACAGTTAGTTTGTGTATCAATAGAATAATTACAATGGTTTTCCAATAATGAAAGCTCGCTGGGAGAAGTTGCAGTATAATTATTTCAAAAATGTACAATTAGCAATTTCCGTAACGAAGTGGAAATGAGTTACGATTGCTCCCCAAAAATAATGTAGTAATCAACGTGTTTGGGAAGGAAACTAGGCCATGTTCATTATTAATGTGTGGTTTTCGTTTTCCTTTGTACGTGGCCAGTCAGTCTGTAGTAGTGGGTTGTAAATCATGTGCTGAATTTAGAAATCTAGATTTTTAAGACGCTTTTTGGAATCCAATGGACTTAATTAGCGAAAATTTCAGAATAAGTAACCCATTGAAGGCAAAGGTATTATAATGTATATTCTATTTTTACTTAGCTAGTGAAAAGTATACTAACATTCTCTTTGGATTGAAACTATAGTTATTTAGTTGGGAAAATATTGATATTGTTGCATTGGTTTTTAAAAAACCCCCAAAAAACTTCTTGAACCTATTCATTCTACAGTTAATGGAATTAAATGCAAGTTTTTTTCTGTATGCGGAATCATTAACTATAACTACAGCATGGTTTTAAATACGCTCTGTAAATTCCAGAAATAGTAGTAAAGTAAGTGCATTTTTAATACATGGTCTTGAATGAGTAAGTATTAGGTTTGTTGAAAAATCACTAGGTTGAGAACACTAATAGCAGTCTACTGGTCCAAAGAATCCATTTTCTTATTTTCACCATAGTCCACGTATGTAATTAAGGTAAGCCCTAGTTAGTTAGTCCTACACAGCACCCAAAGAGTAAAAATGGTCGGCCATAAATAAAAAGGATATGACGTTTGAGGTAAAAGAGAAACGAAACCACAGTGCGAGCATAAGAAAAAACTCATTTTCAACCTGACAGTTGGAATTACAAGGTTTTTTTCGTTACAAAATTTCAACATGATGATGAGGTTAAAAATTATTAGATTTAAGTAATTTTCGTCCTCCGTTTAATTTGTCTTAGCTTCTATAAGATGATGATAATGATGATTACCTTTATTTTTGAACAATTACAGATTTACGCGCAGTGAACAACTAGGCCAAAACAGCTATGTAACTAACTAACTACTGAATAAAAATCATTCTAGAAAATTATGGGTCCTAGTTGTAGTAATAAAAGAGTCGAGCATTATGTTTAACATGGTGTCTAACACAGGAGAATGTTAGCCTATTATCAGAAAACCGAGTGGCAATTATTTTTAATTGCTGCGAGGAAAAAATAGGAACATGCGTTGAGAAAATCAGGATTTTTAGGTTGACACTTTAATTGTGGCAAATTAAATCTCACTTAAGTTCATCTCATGAATTTTTGATGACTAGCAGATTTCACTCTGGATAAAAGTGTTGGCGTCATTAACCTAAAAATCCCGTAGGTGATACCCACAGAATTTAGAAGATTCCAAACTTTCTTGATTTACAAAGGCACCAAAAAATGATGAGATGCAACTCAACTATGTATTCAGTTTTCAACAAAAATAAATAATATACAATCGTCCATTGAATTTGACCAGAAATAAAATCCCCTCAGCTGTTCACTGGACAGCTGGTAAATAAACTCGTTTGTACTTAACTTATGAGCTCTTAAGCTTTCACTGATTAGCTCATGTCCATTTGTTTCTACTTGTGTACAATTGAACCGTAAACTTGATAGCAAAACCAGCTAACTTCTCCACAAAAATACATTCAGTCAGTATGGACTATAAAATTGATCATAAGCAATGTCTTCTCAGATTCAATTCTAAAAGCAATTGACTTGGTTTAACTATACTTTCAAAGTTATTTATCGAACCAAATGTATTAGCCCTCTAAACTCACACGATGATAGTACAGAGTTGGAAATAATTTTCTTGTGGCATGTCACATGCAACCGTCCGTATTGTCAAGCAGCCACACAAGATGACTTTGTGAGATAAACCAAATGCTTTATTTACAGTGTGTAGATAGAATGGAGAAGGCTTATAGTTTGTGTGATGAGAGCCAAAATTGTAGGTTAAGTTCACAAGGGCGGGTTAACGCTCATTCTTATATATGACCCCTCATTTCATTTGCTAAATTATCCTCTGCTCACTAACTAACTATAGCTGTTGCTGTAATGTTCCAATATGTAACTAACTATCACTCCTATGCATTGGAAAAGGAAATGCTCCATTTTCATGTCTTCAGTTTCAATTTTAATGAAAAACATTAGTTTACAGGCTAATAGGTTGCTCAACTTTGTATGTTTTACCCAGAATGATAAGAGATCTCTAGTTTCCCGTCTGAAATCCTAGTGAGGAAGTACTAATCATATGGATACTGCTAATAATAATGGCTTTTCAATTCCAAATGGCATGATGCACCAATGACAAGGTAAATGATCAGCCTAGGCATGCAATATAGTTAATGGGAAACAAATTGAGCATTTTGGACCTATCACGAACTGTGCACATTTTACAAAAAATTTACTTTCTCTAATATCCTACTTTTTCATATGAAACTATCCCATATCTTATCTGTCATTTACGATCCTAGCAGAATTATCAAATGCCGTTAATTTTATACAATTCAGTAACACAATTTAAATTCAAGCACAACGAAATCACGGGATAATACTTTGCATGGCGTTCTACTAAAGCTCATAATGAAAATGCCGGGTAAGGACAATGCACGCAATGATAGAAAATTATATACGAGGTGGGCAAACAAGGTAAACGTCATTTTTGAAACTAAACGGCTGCTACTTTAATTTATTAAGTGTACCTCCTGGGACCATACTCCGGAAACAATGAGTAAATAACAAATTAGGAAACAGCCTTTTATCAGTTGACAAACAAAATGTAAAGTACGACGGGAGTCTTTGTTTTCCCAAGCCCGTATTTTTTGCTTACTAACTTATAGTCAGATAGTTACTTATACTTATCTAGCATAAAATGAGAGGAAGACATTATGATCTAATGTTCAAAAGCATATACACTATGGACCAAACAAAAAGCAACCACTTAATTTTATTGACGAAACAATCTAAAGCCTACGGTAATAATTAATAGGGTAAAATTATGAAGAAATCTACAAACCATGAATGAGTTTCAACGCACAAGAAAAAGGCACGAAGATGATTTCGTGAGAACAAATTGGCTGCATCCTGTATGGCCCTTAGAACGCGTGTATTCCAGTTGTACAGCTCACCTGCTGAGCCCTTTTTGTTATTCATTTGACGATTATGAAATACCGTAAATCATAAATGGCAAAAAATCTATTCAAATCTCGTCAAATTCGGAATATATAAATAATGAAATCCATCTCTGTAAATCAGTTATTTTAACTACTGATGCTAAAGAATCCGCATGCAATTTTTTCCTGCACATTTTCAACAAAAGTGAGAAATTGGAACCATACTATTGGTAAATTAGCGGTGTTTGCCTGCCTCATTTAATTTAAGAGCTAAATTCTGTCAGTCACTCCACTTCCTTATCAAATGTGTAGCAGCATGCACGGACTGCTTTGCTATCATTATTAAAAGTTGGAGCAAAAAGTTACTCAAGAAAAAATTTCCATGCATTTTAATGTACAAAGGAAAAAAATAAACAATGATTCGTTCTGGCTTATTATTTCAAGTAGCTCTATTATTACTGCTTCAAATGTTTTGCATATTTTTTTCATACCAGGTCCTTTTGTGTCGCTTTGCGTTGCATAAGATGTGGATCCATAGTTAGGAGCGATTTATTCTTCACGCATTATAATTTTTGCAGTTTTATGTGATGACAGCGTTTTGGCAAAGGATAGGAGCGTTTAAAGTACTATCTTGTTTAAAATTCCATTAAAATTTGTTCAACCTTATATGGTGAGTGAACTGAACATCATTGTCCCAAGTGTTTTTATAGATGCTAAAAAATGCTGGAAATGCTTAAATTTTATAAGTTATTCCTCACATTTTACATTGATTTCAAGTAATTAATAAACTGTGATGACTTAAACTCAAAAACATGTATTTTGGTGCATCACCCGTTTCGGTTTTCTTCTATCTTACTGATATCAGCAAAAACCCGACCTGCGTTAGTTACAAAAGTTGCTGTACTTTTGTTGCACTGCAAAAAGCGGGAGAAAAAAAGAGAGAGATGAATGGAACTGGGCACTTGACAAGTAGATAAACGGCTCCCATCCTCAGATCCATTATCGGAAAGGAAGAAAAGTGTATAGAGCATTCCGAACAGATACCATAGCACACATGAAATGCTAAA
>Ga0210040_10005352_pt1 | contig 16394 bp, 13 predicted proteins | sample CryGeyCG12114_NA_FD_185462 | JGI IMG/M metagenome (GOLD analysis project Ga0210040, IMG submission 185462) | Groundwater microbial communities from aquifer - Crystal Geyser CG19_WC_8/21/14_NA (SPAdes) (version 2) | ecosystem: Environmental > Aquatic > Deep subsurface > Groundwater | place: USA... | reverse complement strand
TGGGTGATGCCCGTAAAATGATGCGGGAGTTTAATATTGGCGGCATACCGGTAATTAATACCGAAAACAAACTGGTAGGCATTATTACCAACCGCGATATTCGTTTTCAGAAAGATAACACGCAATCAGTGTCCGAAATAATGACCCGCGAGAACCTGATAACTGCCCAAAAAGGCATTAGCTTAGCCGAAGCCGAAGATATTTTGCAGGAGTACAAAATAGAAAAATTGCCGGTAGTAGATACAGATGGCGAGCTGGTGGGCTTAATTACGTATAAAGATATCCTGAAAAAGAAAGACCGCCCTAATGCCTGCAAAGACGAATTTGGCCGTTTACGGGTGGGAGCAGCCGTAGGCGTTACCCCCGACACCCTGGCCCGGGTAGGTGCCTTAGTGGAAGCCGGTGTAGATGTAATTAGTGTGGATACCGCCCACGGTCATTCGCAAGGAGTGCTGGATGCGGTAAAAGAAATAAAAAAACAATTTCCGAAACTAGAATTAATGGCGGGCAATGTAGCTACCGCCGAGGGCGCTAAAGCCCTGGCCGATGCCGGGGCAGATGCCGTAAAAGTAGGGGTTGGCCCCGGCAGTATTTGCACCACCCGTATTATTGCGGGTATTGGCGTACCCCAGTTATCGGCGGTAATGGAAGCAGCCCGCGGCCTGGAGGGTACGGGCATTCCGGTAATTGCCGACGGTGGCATTAAATTTTCGGGCGATATTGTAAAGGCTATTGGGGGCGGTGCCAGCTCCGTTATGATTGGTTCTTTACTGGCCGGTACCGAAGAAGCGCCCGGCGAAATGCTTTTGCTCGAAGGCCGTAAGTTTAAAACTTACCGGGGTATGGGCTCTATTGAAGCTATGGAAGACGGATCCAAAGATCGCTATTTCCAGGATGCTGAAGATGACTTAAAAAAGCTGGTACCGGAAGGTATTGTGGGCCGGGTACCGTACAAAGGCAATGTAACCGAAGTACTTTACCAATTAGTAGGTGGGGTACGGGCCGGTATGGGATATTGCGGAGCACCTACCATCATGCAACTACAGGCAGCCCAAATGGTTAAAATAACCGGTGCCGGCCTGCGCGAAAGCCATCCGCACGATGTACAGATTATCCGGGAAGCGCCTAATTACAGCCGTTAAGAAAATATAAATTGTGTAATATTTTTAAACTAATTTAAGAGAAAAGAAGTAATTTGTGAGACTTGTAGCTAAACTAATCTTTAGCTTAAACATTACACCTGCGGGCAATTATTGGCAGCATTAAATTTAACCAAAGTATTTTTTGCCCGAAACCGGAATTATATTTTAGCGATTAAAACCGAATTGCCCATATTACATGCCTGATCCCATTAAGCTTAAAAAATATCTTATTTTTATTGCGGTTATAAGCTGGGGATTACTCTTAGGTGGCATTATCCTTTATTATCCGGGTATGGCCACTGTACCCCGAAGTGCTACTGCTGAATACCTGGTTTATTTTTGTAAAGCGGTATTTGTATTAGCTGTTTTTTTAATGCAGCGGCTTCGCGTCAATGATTACAAAGGCATCGACTCGATGGGCTATTTGTGGAAACTTTTTTTCCGGGCTGGCATTTTGGCCTATATAGCTATTGTCTTAAATCTCGGTTATAAATGGCTAACTAAAAGTTTTCCGGACCCAAATCTGACTTTATTTAAAACTGTTTACGCTCTAAATTTTGCTTTTTTCGTTTATTTTATTTCTAAATCTTTTTACATCTGGCGCCGGCTCATTTTATTCCAGAAAACAAAACCTTTAGCATTTGAATGGAAATGGTTCGAGATTTTATTCTTCAGCACCCTTTCCATTTCTGTTTTCCACCTCGATTTTCTGAATTTTATATTTATTCCGCTCCTGGCTTTACTGGGGGTTTATATTTTATTTTTAAGTTTACATATTAAATGGGTAGCTTACCTAACGGCCGGACAAAAGTGGCGTTCTATTGTACTTTTATTTGCCGTATTAGTAAGCCTGGGCGTCTATATTTATTATTTCTACAGACCTAGCCAGCCGGTTGGTTTCGATTTATTCCGCGATCCGTTTATTTTATTAGCTACTTTTTTTGCAGCCATCTATCCTACTTTTTGCTTTTTAGTAGCCTTATTTAGTTTGCCCACAGCTTCGGTTTTTGAGCAAAAACGTTCCGATTTATTAAATTTTCAGCGCCTGACGCAATTAATTCAGCAAGGCGAAGATTTGCCGCAAGTTTACAAAACCTTTTTCGATAGTGCGGTAAAGGCTTCTAACTCCGACGGTGCCTGGCTGGAACTGCTGAACGAAGAAGAAGCCGAAGTAATAGAAATACACGAGATAACGGAGCCGGAAATTATTCAAATCAGGAATTTAACCCAAGGTTTGGTAATTGCCGACTTGGATTACATTAACAATAACCTAAACAACAGCCGTTTTAAAACACTCAATCTGCCTTATAAATCAATTTATGTAGCGCCTCTAAAATCGGCGCAGCGCACGTTTGGTTATTTGTATTTATTAAAAGAGCTAGAGCAGAGCTTCGACCGCGAAACAGTTAATGTAATTCGTACTTTTGTGAGCCAAACTTACCTGACTATCGAAAATTTGCGGCTGGCCGACGAGGCCTTGCAAAACGAACGTTACAAAGAAGAACTAAAAATTGCCAGCTCGGTGCAGGAGAGCCTTATTCCTAAAACTTTCCCCAGCGATAGTTGGTTCGAGATAAGTTGTTTTTCGCAGGCGGCCAAAGAAGTAGGTGGCGATTTTTACGACTTTCTGCAACTAAGCGAAGGCCGCATTGCCATTATTATTGGCGATGTATCGGGCAAAGGCATATCGGCGGCTTTTCATATGGCTCAAATGAAAGGCATTTTTTATGGATTGATGCAAGACGATCTGGAACCGGTAAAATTTATGGTAAAAGCCAACATTGCCTTAACGCATTGCTTGGAGCGTACTTCTTTTATTACGAGTTCTTTGTATATAATTGATTACAAGCTAAAAGGCATCTTCTTTGCTCGCGCCGGCCATTGCCATACCCTTTATCATAACGCTATGACCGAAGACACTTTTTACTTCAACACCGAAGGTTTAGGGTTAGGCATTATTCGGGATAAAAGTTACGGCAAACGCATTCATAACATGCATTACGATTATAATCCCGGCGACGTAATGGTTATTTACACCGATGGTATTGTAGAAGGCCGCAATAAAGAACAAGAAGAATACGGCGAAGAGCGCCTGCGGGAAATGCTGAAGCAAACGTATCATTTAGAAGCCGATGATATTAAATATGCTATAATCCACGATTTAAATGAATTTTGCCAGGATACGCCCATTCACGATGACCAAACCTTAATGGTAATTAAGTTTAGAAATGTCCAACCAAATTTTTCTGCTTGACGTAATAAAATGGCTATGAAAATAACACACGAAATTAGAGAAAAAACAATCACCATTGCCTTAGATGGTGAGCTGGATGCCAGTTCTTCGGTAATGCTGGACGAAGAATTGTCAAAACCAGAGATTATGCTGTTCAACAAAATACTGGTTGATTGCGAAAACTTAAATTATATTTCTTCTGCCGGCCTGGGAGTGTTTATCTCTCACTTACAGCGTTTCGAAGATGCTCAGATTAAACTCATCTTTTTTAATATGCAGGAGAAAGTAAAAAACGTATTCGAGATTTTAGGTCTCGACCTGCTAATGACAATTGTCTCTACTTACGATGAAGCCATGACAGTTGCGAATGAATAACTCTATCCGAATTAGTTGCAACCTTGATAATTTAAAAGTATTCAGAAATTTTGTTACAGAATTTCTGCATCCGTATGCAATTAATAAAATAGTTCTGAATCAGATTATTTTGGCTGTAGATGAAATTACAGCCAATTTAATTAAACATGCCAATAAAGAAGACGAAAGCAAATCGGTAAAACTTACTATTTTACAGTTAGGCGACACTTTTCTTTTTGAATTAACCGATAACGGCATTCCTTTTGACCCGACTACTTACGTAGAACCCGATATGCCCACCAAAATAAAAGACAAAAAAGGTGGCGGCTGGGGTTTATTCTTGGTTAAACAAATAATGGATAAAGTAGAATTTTCTTCGCAAGGCAATCACAACGTTTGTCGATTATACAAAACGGTAAGTAAAGTACCCGTGCCGGCTAAACAAGATTAAATCGGTTAAATTAGTATTACAACATTGCTGCTGGGTTGTATTTTTCTTAATAGCCAGTTAGCCAATCTGGTTTACTCCAAAGTTTACCTACCACCAGTTTTCCTGTTAAATTAATATTACCAAGCTGCTGCTAATATATTTACTTTAGTTTTTTCGTTATTTTAACCAGACTAAACTAAATTAGCATTATTATTACTTTCTAAATATCCAATTAAATTGCAGGCAGCAGTATCTTCTCGTTATTTGTCTTTTTTTACCAGGAGTATTTTCCTTTTTATGCGTACATGTTTTTTTTATTTTGGTGTTACAGTATTTCTTTTATTCAGCTGTAAAACAACCCAGCCCACGGCCAACAAAGAACCAGTACTAGAAACGCTAGGCGGTAAACCAGTTTATACTTCTGAATTTCAATACGTTTACGAAAAAAATAATGGCACTTCCGAAAATGCCTATACCCGTGCCAGTGTTCAAGAATATTTAGATCTTTATACCAACTTTAAGCTTAAAGTAATGGACGCCGAAAGCCGGGGATTGGACACTACCGTTGGTTTCCGGACCGAACTGGCAGGCTACCGGCAACAATTGGCCCAGCCATATTTAACCGAGAAAAGCGTTACCGATCAGTTAATACGGGAGGCTTATACCCGGATGCAGCAGGAGATAAATGCTTCGCATATTTTAATTGGCGTTGCCCCGGATGCCGAGCCCCGCGACACGCTGGCGGCGTACAACAAAATAGCAGATTTACGCAAACGCGTGTTAGCCGGCGAAGATTTTAACAAACTGGCCGCCACTTACTCCGAAGATCCATCGGGGAAAGAAAACCAAGGCCAATTGGGCTATTTTACCGCTTTGCAAATGGTTTATCCTTTCGAAGATGCCGCTTATAAAACTAAGCCCGGCCAGTTGTCTAACCCTATTCGTACCAAGTTTGGTTATCATATAATCCGAGTTAATAATGTCCGGCCGGCACAAGGCGAAATTAAAGTATCGCATATTATGGTACGGGCTACTCCTGGCATGCCCAAAGCCGATTCGGTAGCGGCTAAGAAAAAAATAGACGAGATTTATGCCCGCGTTAGCCGCCGCGAAAATTGGGATCGGTTGGTGTCTCAGTTTTCCGAAGATGTAAGCTCTGCGCAAAACGGCGGCGAATTGCCTTGGTTTGGTACCGGCCGCATGATTCCCAGTTTTGAAGAAGTTGCTTTTCGTTTAACTAAACCCGGCGAAATAGCTCGCCCGGTGCAAACGCCTTACGGATGGCATATTATTAAATTAATTGAGCGCCGCAGCCTGCCGCCCTACGAAGAAATGGAAACCTCGCTCCGAAACCGCGTGGCTAAAGATTCCCGCTCCGAACTGAACAAAGCCGCCTTTTTAAAAAGAATTAAAGCTGAAAATAACTTTCAGGAAGTTCCAGCCGCGAAAGAATATGCTTTAGGCCGGGCCGATTCGGCGCTGGTAAAAGGCTCCTGGCGCAACCGTTTTCCGGATAAAGATACCAGCCCTACCCTATTCAGCATTAAAGACCATCGTTTTAGTATTAAAGACTTTTTTAAGTACGTAGAAGAAAACCAAAAACCACGGGCTAACGCTTCGCCGGCTCACGCCATGCAATTGCTTTATGATAATTACGCCGAACAATCGCTGCTGAATTACGAAAAAGAAAACCTCGAAAATAAATACCTGGACTACAAAATGCTGGTACGCGAGTACCGCGATGGTATTTTGCTTTTTCAGCTCATGGACGAAAAAGTGTGGTCGAAAGCTATTGAAGATACTGTAGGTCTAAAAACTTTTTTTCAGAATAACCGCGAAAATTACAAATGGGATACCCGGGCCGAAGCCACTATTTTGAGCGCCGCCGATAAAGCTACGCTAGCCAAAGCGCAGCCATTATTGGGTACGGGCAAATTCGAAGTACGTAAAAATAAACCCACTCCTGTTCTGTTCTCTGCCGATAAAGATGTACTGAGTACCAAAGCTACTACCCAGCTAAACGAATTGGCCGCCCGTTTAACCGCCGACCCTAACCTAACGGTAACGTTAACTGGTCAAGCCGATGCCAAGGAAACTGCCCGCCAGAATAACTTAGCTCAACGCCGTGCTGATCGGGTAAAAGCCTATTTGCTGAATAAAGGTTTATCGCCGAACCAAATTAGTGTTAATGCTCCGGCTAAAACGGGGATACGGAGTGTACAATTCAACTTGTTTTCGAATGATGTAAAGACCTTGGAGCAAACTTTCAACGAAACCAATCCCTTGGCGCTGCAAATTACAGATAAACGCTTTCTGAAAGGCGAAAACAAAATACTGGATAAAGTAACCTGGCAAGAAGGCACTTACCCCTTAGAACAGGATGGCCGCGCTTATTTAATTCAAATCCGAAAGGTATTGCCACCGGCTTATAAAGAGTTAAACGATACTCGCGGAGTAGCCACTTCCGACTATCAGAATTACCTGGAGCAGCAATGGGTAAAAGAGCTACGCCAGCGGTACCCGGTAGAAGTTAACCAAACCGAAGTAAATAAAATTATAAAAAACTAATAACCTTGGTTATAGCTAAAAATATTCTTTTAAAACGCTGCTGTTCCGGCAGCGTTTTTTCATTATATCCTTTAAAATAGATACCTTTGTATTTCGAGCTGATATAAAATTTTCAGCCGAGATAAACGTTACTAAAACACCAGCTTTTTGGTTTTTATTAAAAGCGCCAAAAATTTCTTAATTAGTATTTCAAGAGAATTTAAATGTTGTTTACATCAAAGATATATTTTAAAGGCAAAAACATTTTGCTGATACCGGTTTTATTACTGGTAACCACGCTGGCTTGGGCGCAGCAACGTCCTCGCTCGCTGGATGGTATTATTGTAAAAGTTAATAACCAGATTATTTTACGCTCCGACCTGGAAACAGCCATTGCCCAGGAAGAAGCCCAGGCCCAGGGAAAAAAATTAACCGAAAAAGACCGATGTAACATACTGCGGGCGCTGCTACAACAAAAACTAATGGTGGCCCGGGCCGAGATAGACTCCGTGGTGGTAGAAGACGATATGATAGAGGGCGCACTCAGCCAGCGCATGGCTTATTTTGTATCGCAGATTGGCAGCGAACAAAAGCTGGAAGAATATTATAACAAAAGTATAAAACAACTAAAAGACGATTTGCGCAAACCTATCCGGGAGCAACTGGTGGCCGAAAAGATGCAGGGAGAAATCACGCAAAAGCTATCGGTAACGCCCAACGATGTTAAAAGATTCTTTAATAAAATACCGAAAGACAGCATTCCTTATTTTTCGACGGAAGTAGAAATCGGCCAAATTGTAAAGCTGGCCGGGGTAAGTAAAACTCAAAAAGATGAAGTTCGGAACCGGCTCCTGGAGCTAAAAAAACGAATCCAGGCCGGCGAAGATTTTAAAGCCTTAGCAACGCAATATTCGGAAGATCCGGGTTCGGCCCAAAAGGGTGGCGAACTGGGTTTCTTTAAAAAACGAGAATTAGTACCGGAATATGAGGCCGCTTCGCTTAAGTTAGAACCCGGCCAAATGTCGGATGTAATTGAATCGCAATTTGGTTTTCACCTGATTCAATTAATTGAGCGGCGCGGCGAAGAATACAATACCCGCCATATTTTGCTGAAGCCCACTAGTACCGACATTGATATGGATGCTACTGCGGCCGAATTAAACAATATACGCGCGCGTATCCTAAGCGATAGCATCACTTTTGCAAAAGCAGCCAAAGATTTTTCGGACGATAAACCGACCAAAGACAATGGTGGCTTAATGTTTAATCCCCGCGATCGCAGTTCTTATATTCCGCTGGATTTAGTAGATCCGAATATTTTCTTTATTATCGACACCATGAAAGTAGGCGCTATTACCAAACCTATGCCTTATCGTACCGAGGACGGAAAACAAGCGATGCGCATTCTTTATTTAAAATCAAATACCCCACCGCATCAAGCTAACTTAAAAGACGATTACCAAAAATTAGCTGCCGCGGCCTTAAATGACAAAAAAAGAAAAGCACTGGCCGATTGGTTTGAAAAAAATAAAAATACGGTATTCGTAGATATAGATCCGGAATACAATAAATGTGATATATTGCAAGGTGATCTATATTAAAGCCGCATGAGGAAATTTAGTTCTGACAAAGAAGCAGCCGACGCGCTGTACCAGGCCTATATTGGCCTGAATAGTGAAATTTCTAAAATAATTATTGGCCAGGATGAGGTAGTACGCCTGGTGTTAACGGCTATTTTCTCGCAAGGACATTGTTTGTTGGTGGGCGTGCCCGGATTGGCTAAAACGCTTCTTATTCAAACCATAGCTTCGTCGCTGGATTTGTCGTTTAACCGTATCCAGTTTACGCCCGATCTCATGCCTTCGGATATTGTGGGTTCTGAAACTATGGACCAGAACCGTAATTTCCAATTTGTGAAAGGGCCGGTTTTCGCCAATATTATTTTGGCCGACGAAATTAACCGGACTCCCCCTAAAACCCAGGCAGCCTTGCTGGAGTCGATGCAGGAATATTCGGTAACAGTAGCCGGCCGCCGTTACGAATTGCAAAAGCCATTTTTTGTGCTGGCTACTCAAAATCCTATTGAACAGGAAGGTACTTATCCGTTGCCGGAAGCCCAGCTGGATCGCTTTATGTTTAATATCAACCTGGATTATCCTAGTTTCGATTCGGAGTTACAGATTGTAAAAAATACTACTTCGGATGTACGGCATAGCATTCAGAATGTATTGCACGGCGACGATATCATGGCTTATCAGCAATTAGTACGGCGGGTGCCGGTAGCAGATAATGTAGTAGAATACGCCGTGCGCCTAGTACATAAAACCCGACCTAATACGGCTATGGGTTCTAAGCAGGCCAGTCAGTTTTTAGAATGGGGAGCCGGACCAAGAGCTTCGCAGCATTTAATTGTGGGGGCTAAATGTAATGCTTTGCTCAGTGGTAAATATTCGCCGGATATTGAAGATGTGCAGGCGGTTGCTTTGCCTATTTTGCGCCACCGGATTGTGCGCAATTTTAAAGCCGAGGCCGAAGGTATTACCGAAGAAAGCCTAGTAAAAGAACTTTTATAATAATTACAAAATTATAATTATTGCGAAAGCCTGTGCTTTAAAACAGCACAGGCTTTTACTTTGTTTATGTTTTACGCACTACCAAATACCTGATTCATTTACCAGAGTAATCTCTTTTTTATACCTTTACTTCGTAAAATACGTCATTATATTATACCTGAAAGCCAACACCGAAATGGAAGCAAAAGCCCTTTACGAACAATTTGAACAGAATTTAAATACCATCCTGGAAATACTAAATACCGACATTGATATAACCCGCACTCCGTTTCAGACGGCCCTACCGCTGGAAATACAAATCTTATGTACGGTTTTAAATACTACCGGCGAAAACTTTACCGTAAGTGCCTCTGACCTGAATAGCGTAGCCGAGTTCCATAATTTATATATACACCAGAAAGATCATGCCCGCATAGCAATGCAAAGCATTCTGAACGATAAACGTTCTTACATGAAAACACCCGAAGGCACCCTGCTAACAAAAGAAATATTAATTCGTCGATTAGAATATTTTAACGAAGCGGCCCGGGTTTTAAATGTGATGGCTACTCAAAAATCCCTTGGCAGCCCCTTGCAATATAACTATGGCCAAGGTCAAAAATAAAAGTACTTATCACTACCAAAGTATTAAACCAGTTTTTTTTCATCGTAGGCTTTGTACCTTATTTGTCAGCAGTTGCTCATTTATTCAGGGCAGAATAATGCGCTATTTCTTTAACTCATGGTTCTTGCTGTTTAAATTGCTAATAGATTTAATCTTAGCTTAAATTACAGAATAAACGGGGCAGATAATTTTGTAGTTCCAGCCAACAAACAACAGCAATAGCACCTAAACCTACCAGACGGCCTAGTTTAAAATCAATTTAAAGTGCCTATGACCGAAATATCGGAAAAAACGGAATTGCTAACGAGCCGTCTTCGCTTGCGAGGTTACCAGGATACAGATGCGGAAGTATTTTATAATCTTATTCAAAAAAATAAAAACCGGTTGGCCCCGGCTTTCCCGAGTCGGCTAAAAGCAACGCAACAATACCTCGAAGCACTTAAATTACTAAAGCGTTTTAAAGTTGATTGGCAATTGGGCCAGGTGTACGCTTTTGGTATCTGGCTCCAAACTCCTAATGAGTATATTGGGGAGATTACGCTTAAAAACTTTGATTATTCGGTACCCAAGGCCGAAATCGGTTATTACTTAGATGAGTCGGCTGAAGGCCGGGGTTTGGGTGCAGAAGCTTTAACTGCCATTTTAAATTTCGCTTTCCAGCAAATTGGCGTTTATAAATTATTTATTCGCTGCTCGCTACAGAACAGCCGAAGCTATCAATTGGCAGAGCGCTGTGGTTTTAAACGCGAAGGTATTATGCGCCAGGATTTTCGCGATCATACCCGGCAATTAATAGATATTTATTATTATGGCCTAACCCGCTCCGACTTTGAACAAAAGAATAAGGAATAAAGCCTTTTAAGTTTTAGCTGTTGCTATAAGTAAAATCTACCTGCTTCACGCTTACTTTTTCACCTTGGTCACAAATAAATCGGTATTAAAATGAAGGTAAAAGGAGTTTGAGAATTCCAGTTGTGGATCGTTAAAATCGTATAAGGGTTCCAGGCGAATGGTCAGGAACATATTCTCGATTAGTTGAATATCGTGGCTAAAGCGTAAAATCAATAATTGTCGTTCTTTTTCTAAGTAATCTGGCTTTTTAAAAGTAGTGGAGGCCGACTGAAATAACCTCCCCCCTTGCTCAGTTAAAAAACCGTTGCCTTTCCAGTAACTCAGCAATACATTTTGCACCTTGGTATCTACACCTACATTTAAATAAATACCGGTGCCGTGCGTAAAAGGATATTGGTAAACGTTGGAAAAATCTTTAAAAAGTAAGGCGTAGTTTTCGGTGCGCAGGGCTTTCCAGAAATTACCATCTATTCGCTTTACCAATTTAAAGCCTACGGCTCCGTTAAATAAAGTTACCAAGGGTAAATCGGAGGCATCAATCTGGCCACCTTTGTGCTGGGCAGTAAACTGCACCGGCAGCGCCAAGCGCCAGCCGCTAATGGTATCGTTTAGCAGTTGCTGTTCCGCACTAAGCCCGCCGGCTATTTCTTCCCGGAAAGGATCGCCGCGGTAAATCATTTTTTCCCAGTCTAGCCAGGCATCTAACCAGAGTTTATCGCGGTGCCAAATAAACTGAATGCCATTCTCCAGCGGGTCGTTTATTACTTTTTCAAAATCGTAAAGCGGCTCTATGTAGCGGTGGCTTACGTTAGCCTGCAAATTACCAAATAGCAATTGATAATGGGGTTTCTGCACCTTTATGGTAAACGTAGGCCTAACTTGATTGTAGTTAGTTGTACCGAAATCCTGCCACAGAAATGCCCCAGCCTCCAGTCGGATAAATTCGGCCGGAAAATAAACCAGCTTTGGATTCAGGTGATACCCAAATAAAGTATAGCCATCGGCAATATCGTTAAAATACTCGTTGTTCTTACTAAACCCAAAAGCATCCAGGCCAAACCGCAAATCCTGGTTGTATTCCGGCTTAATTGTTAACCTTTTTTCCAGGGCTGTATTATTCAACTGAGCATAAATATCAGGCACCGAATTAATTAATAGCAAGGTGATTAGTATAAGTATTTTTCTCATAAAAAAGCCTCCGAAAAGGCACGAAACAGAGGTGGTATATGTTAGAAATAAGCCGCTATTACAACCTTATCTTAGTAGAAGAAAGCTTGCAAATTGACGCAAAAAAATGTAATTTAGGCCTAAATTTAAGCAATATAAGAAGATAAAAATGAGTGCAAACAACGAAAAATTAAAAGCTCTCCAGCTAACGATGGATAAACTCGACAAGGCCTACGGCAAAGGTACTGTTATGAGACTGAGCGATAACAAAGTGGAAGATATTCCTGCTATATCCACCGGTTCTTTGGGGCTTGATATTGCACTGGGAATAGGCGGTCTGCCGAGAGGCCGCGTGGTTGAGATTTACGGACCGGAATCGTCGGGTAAAACAACCTTAACATTACATTGTATTGCCGAAGCGCAGAAGCGCGGAGGCTTGGCGGCCTTTATCGATGCAGAGCACGCTTTTGACCGGACTTATGCCGAAAAATTAGGAATTGATACCACTAACCTCCTGATATCGCAACCCGATAATGGCGAGCAGGCTTTGGAAATAGCCGACCACCTGATTAGCTCCGGCGCTATTGATATTATTGTAATTGACTCGGTAGCAGCATTGGTGCCCAAAGGCGAATTGGAAGGCGATATGGGCGATAGCAAAATGGGTTTACAAGCCCGTTTAATGTCGCAGGCCTTACGTAAGCTAACCGGTACCATTAACAAAACCGGTTGCTGCTGTATATTTATTAACCAGTTGCGCGAGAAAATTGGGGTAATGTTTGGTAACCCCGAAACTACTACCGGTGGTAATGCGCTTAAATTCTACGCTTCAGTTCGTTTAGATATTCGCCGGATTGGTCAGATTAAAGAAGGGGCTGATAATGTAACGGGTAACCGTACTAAAGTGAAGGTGGTGAAAAACAAAGTAGCGCCGCCATTTAAAGTAGTAGAATTTGATATTATGTACGGTGAAGGTATTTCTAAAGTAGGCGAAATACTGGATTTAGGCGTAGAACTAGGTGTTATTCAGAAATCAGGTTCGTGGTTTGCTTATAACGGCGATAAATTAGGCCAAGGCCGTGATGCTGTAAAAACCATTTTGTTAGACAACGAAGGGCTAATGGATGAAATAGAAGGTAAAATTAGAGCTATTATTAAAGGCGAACCCGAAAAAGTAGCCGCAGCGCTTAGCGATGAATAATTAAAAAAACATTTTTGGTAAGATGAAAAAGGTGCTCTTTGTTTATAGGCACCTTTTTTATTTATAACGATGCTGAACGTATAAAATCAAAATCTTAAACTTAAATTTGCAGCGGGTATTGTTGGTATAACATTTGTCGTTACCTATTTAGATAGAACTTTTTAATTTCATGAATAAAATATTACCGGTGATAATGGTGCTGTTGGTAGCGGTAGGTTTTATTTTGAAAGACGACCTGCGTCATGTAGAACAGGACTCTTTCTCGACCGGCGAAGTGCTACAGTACAAAGTACATTATGGCTTAATTAATGCCGCTGAGGCCGTAATTGATGTAGCGCCCAATATTCACAGAATAAATAACCGCCCTTGTTATAAAGCCAACGTATACGGGAAAACTTTAGGCTCTTTCGATTTTTTCCTGCGCATCCGCGATACCTGGCGTTCTTATATCGATACCTCTGCTATTGTACCCCAACTTTTTCACCGCAACATAGAAGAAGGTAAATACCGTAAAAAAGAAAATGTTACCTTCGACCATTACCGCAATATAGTTACCGTAGTAAATAAAAAAGGCACGGAAACCTATAAAGTACCCAATAATGTGCAAGATATTGTAAGTGGCTTTTATTATTTGCGTACACTCCCGCTTGATAGATATAAAAACGGTGATATAATTAAGTTGCAGGGCTTTTTCGCCGGCGAAGTATTTGATTTTACCGTGGTATTCCGGGGTCGGGAAACCGTAGAAACCAAAGCGGGCAATATCCGGGCTTTTAAGCTAATACCAAAAATGCCGGAAAATAAACTATTTTCCGGAGAAGATGCGATTACGGTTTATTTATCGGACGATAAAAATAAAATTCCGGTACTGATTAAGGCCGAAATGTTTGTGGGAGCGGTAAAAGTAAATCTTTTTCAAGCCAGCGGTTTAAAATACAAGTTAAACACGGCTAAGAATCTCTAAACACCTTTCGTGTACCTTTATTTTCAGGTTAGCGCCCTTTATTTACTTAAATGGCGTTTTGTTTTTCATGCCTATTTATTTTATTTCTATAAACACGAAATAAGCTAACACGGTGTATAATAATATTACGTGGTTAGATACTGTTATTTAGCCTAGTCAACTTATTTTTATTCAGATAGAGATAATCACTATTTAGTATGCAACTAATTACCAGCCTCCTTATTTCCTTCTATTTATTTATACCTCCGGGTTGGTTAACCAATTTAGAAGATGCTAAAAAACAGGCAAAAACTGAGCATAAATATATTTTATTAAATTTCTCCGGTTCGGATTGGTGCGGACCATGTATAGAATTAACCAGAAATGTTTTCCAAACCGAGATATTTAATAAATATGCCGCCGAAAACTTGGTGCTGGTTAATGCCGATTTTCCCCGCTCGAAAAAGCACCAACTCGACTTCAAGCAAAAAGCTATCAACGAAGCCCTGGCCCAAACTTACAACAAATCCGGAGCCTTTCCGCTTACCCTTCTTTTAGACGAAAACGGCAAAGTAATTCAAAAATGGGAAGGCGCGCCCGCTAATTCGCCGGCCGTTTTTATTTCGATGCTAAAGCCCAGAAGTAAATAACTCACGGCCTGTTTACATGGCCTCTCCAAACTAACTGCTTCCATTTACTTTCCGATTTACGGGTTAATAGCACAAAATAATACTCTTTTCTGCTTTATTTTCTTATTAATTAATAATTTCTTAACATGTAGAAGATTTAATATCTATACCCTACATGTTTTAATGCCGTATCTTTGTTAAGCCTAAAGCAGCCAAAAATTGGTTAATTTTATTAGTTGCGATTGCTTAAATCAAACATACTTTTAGAACAAAGTGCAAACAAACACTAACTATAAAATACTGGTAGTAGACGATGATTCGGATATTGCAGAATTATTACAGTATAATCTTACCAAAGAAGGTTATGAAGTAAGTCGGGCTGAAAACGGTAAAGAAGCTATAAAAACGGCCCTAGAAACGCAACCGGATATTATTTTAATGGACGTGATGATGCCCGTTATGGATGGTATAGCCGCGTGCCGGCACTTACGCGAACTGCCCGAGTTCCGCGATACGTTTATTATTTTTTTAACGGCCCGGTCGGAAGAATTTTCGGAAGTAGCCGCTTTTGAAGCCGGAGCCGACGATTTTATTAATAAGCCCATTAAACCCCGGGCGCTTTTAAGCCGCTTAGCTGCTTATGTGCGTCGCGACAGCCAGCAATCTACCGACAACCACGGCGTTATTCAGGTAGGCGATCTTAAAATTGATCGCACGAGTTTTTCGGTGTATAAAAACGACGAAAAAATTACGTTACCTAAAAAAGAATTTGAATTATTGGCTTTTCTGGCTAATACGCCCGATAAAGTTTATAATCGCGAAGAATTACTGAATAATGTGTGGGGCACCGATGTGTTTGTCGTGGCCCGTACCGTAGATGTACATATCCGGAAAGTACGCGAAAAAATAGGGGAAGATCATATAAAAACTATTAAAGGAGTTGGTTATAAGTTTAATACCGATTAAGTATGGAATTTAATTCCCGAACAATAGCCATTATTGTTTCGGTAGTGGCGGCTGCTATTTTCACCGCCTTTCTTTATTTTTCGCAGTATTTATCGATGCAGGCGCTGGCCATTACGCTGGGCTGCACTTTTTCAATTTGTTTTATTCTTATTTACTTTTCTTTCGAAATTCTCATTTTCCGGGAAATAAATAATATCTACGCCGATTTAGAGCACATTAAACGCAAAGAATTCCGGCGCATGAGCAATAAATTTCTGTTTCGGCCCGACCCTTTAAAGCGCATTAAAGACGAGATATTGTACATGGCCGTGCAAAAGCAAAAAGAAATTGATGAGTTAAAAAGGTTGCAGGTGCTGCGGCGCGAATTTCTGGCCGATGTTTCGCATGAACTCAAAACACCTATTTTTGCCGCCCAGGGTTTTATTTATACGCTGTTAGATGGCGCTGTAGATGACGAGAACGTACGGGATAAATTTTTGCAGAAAGCAGCTAAAAGCCTCGACGGCCTCGACACCCTGGTGCAGGATTTAATAAGTATCTCGCAGATGGAAAAAGGGGTGGTTAAGATGCAGAAAAAAAACTTCAACATTAAAACCCTCTGCGAAGAAGTATTCGGAGAACTAGATCAAAAGGCAAGTCTGAGGCACATTAGTTTACACCTGGAAGCAAATGAAACAGACAACCTTTTGGTATATGCCGACCTTAACCGGATAAAACAAGTTTTAATTAACTTAGTTGACAATGCCATTAAAT
>Ga0210040_10005351_pt1 | contig 16394 bp, 1 predicted proteins | sample CryGeyCG12114_NA_FD_185462 | JGI IMG/M metagenome (GOLD analysis project Ga0210040, IMG submission 185462) | Groundwater microbial communities from aquifer - Crystal Geyser CG19_WC_8/21/14_NA (SPAdes) (version 2) | ecosystem: Environmental > Aquatic > Deep subsurface > Groundwater | place: USA... | reverse complement strand
TTCTAGTATCTTACTTTATCTAGGCGTTTACTAAAAATAAAATAACTATAGTTATATATTACTACTACTACTAAAAGTAATAAAGGTACTAAAGCTATAGATATAGTTATATTAACTAGCCTATAGCTACTAAAACTCTACTAACTACTATAATATAACTATTAGTATACTTACTTTAATCTTTAAAAAGAGCTTATAGCTATTATATATATAGTTCTTCTTTATAACTCTTCTAACTTATTTATAGTATAGTATAATACTAAGCTTAAATTCTATTAATATATAAGTCTTACGCTATTATCTAGCTACTCTACTTTCTTCTATATTTTAAGAATAAACTTATAAAATCTCTATATTTCTCTTTTATATATACATTTTAGCTTTATTACCTAAAAAGAATTAGTTATAATAGTATATTATAAGTAGCCTTATTTAGAGTACTTTTACTCTTTAGATATATTTACTTATTACTTATATTAGGTTAGCTAAGGGCTAAGCTTAGAGTAATTTCTAGTATAAATACTATAGCTAAGTAGGCTACTCTTACTCTCTCTCTCTTTATAGTATCTAAATTCTATTATAAAATCTATACTAAAATAGCTTATAGACATTATATCTCTAAAATAGATATTAGTTTTATAAATATCTACTCTATTATAGTTTATATATTATATTACTCTATATATCCTCTATTATATAGGTAATCTAGTCTCTCTTTAATCTAAATTAGGGTATTTTACTCTAAATTATACTAGAAAAAGTATTATATAGCTAATAGTTATAGTAAAGCTTTTACTACTACTTCTTTATATCTATTCCTTTATATTACTAGTTATTATCTTTAAATTTAAAAGGTATATTAGTAATATAACTATTATTTACTTTTCTATAGTAAGAGTGCTAGTCTTATATAGTACTATAACTCTTTCTCTTATAATACTATAATTCTATCTAAAAGTAGCTAATATATTAACTATATAGTTACTATCTACTTAAAATTAGAATAAAGTTTCTATATAGCTTCTCTATATTAAAAAAAATAACTTTAATAGTTTTTATATCTAAGACTAGCTAGTATATATATTATAAGTTCTATTAGAAAAGGTTTAGAGAATAGTATATAAAGTATATACTTACCTTAAAGTATAAGAGTACTAATATTATAGCTTCTTATAATTCTCTTACCTAAAATATAATACTTTCTACTATAAAAGGCTAAGGCGTAGACTATATAGTTAGCGTGTACTTTAGAGTTTAAGTATAGTAGAGTAATAGCCTCTTATAGATCTTTATACTAAATTATAGTAATTCTCTTTAGAAAGCGCTATAGAGTAGTATAAGTAGTTAGTATATTTTAAAAGTAATAGAGTTATAGCCTCTTATAGATCTTTATCTAGAGTAACTATAATACTATATATTATCTATATAAGTTAGTATAATATATATTAATTATATAGGTAATATTAAAGAGTTATAGTAGTCTAGTCTAGATATATATTAGTAGTATATATATTATAATTAAGGCTTATACTATTAGTTTAATAGTAGACTTTTAATACTATTACTATTATAGAAAGTAAAATAGCTCTAGTTATAATTAATCTATACTTACTCTTTTTATTTTTATATAGTATATTTAAAAGCTATACGTTATATATTATATATCTAACTATAGGTTTTATTACTTCTACTTCTAGCTATAGCCTCTTATTCTCTACTACTAGTAGTATTAGTATAAGACTATCTTATTTATATTAAGTCTCTATCTCTTTAGGTTAGTAGTATATTATATAGAATTCTATTTTCTATTATATATAATTCTACCTCTAGTAGTCTATCTCTTCTTATACTTTAAACTATCTACTTTATACTAGACTACTAGTCTATATACTAGATATAGTTATAAGGTATAGATCTAACTCTACTAATACCTCGCAAAAGAGTAGTAATAAGTAACTTACTAGTTACTAAGTTAGATACTATATATATATACTTCTATACTAATCCTTTATACGTTTCCCTCCTTTCTAGATCTCTAGGCCCTAGAGATAATATGCTAGAGAGGATAGAAGAGATAGTATTCTAGTATAGATATATAGTAGCTCTAAGCAAACTCCTTCTTCTAATTAGGTACTAATAGCTAATACCTACTATCTTATATAGCTAAAAGATATAAAGTCTAGAAGTATTTAGGCTTTCTATTAGAAAGAGTGTAGGGAGAGATTTAAACTCTAGACCTACTTTTACTCTCCTTCCTAATAGGGTTAAGTTACTTAAGTATAAAGTATAGATCTAACTCTACTAATACCTTATAAAAGAGTAGTAATAAGTAACTTACTAGTTACTAAGTTAGATACTATATATATATACTTCTATACTAATCCCTTATATAGTAGTATATTTAGTTCTACTTCTATAGTTAGCTCTTTACTACTCTTTATACTATTATTATTTAGTAGTAACTATAGTAGATATAGAGTTTCTAACCTTAGTATTAGTATAATTAAAAGAGAAAGAAAAGAGTAGCTAGAGTTAAGGATAGTAGTCTTATATAGTATATTAGGTTAAAAAAGCTAAGTATAAGTATTTTTATAGTAATATATATAGACTTATAAGTATCTTTTATTAGAGGGCTTTATAGATATAGTAGATATAAGCTATATATATAATTATACGCGTTATACTTTAAATTTAGTACTTAGTCCTATATTAGCGCTATCTACGTATATTATACTAGTTATACTTCTATCTATAGCCTTATATACTTATAGTAGTATTAGGTATATATTATACTAACTATAGATATTAGATATTATTATTTATACTAATTTAGAGCGTATTAAGGTAATTTAAGTCTATACTTATAGGGCGTAGCTAGGCTATCTTATTAGTTTTTCTAGCTACTAAACTTACTCTAGTCTATATATATAGACTACTAGTATATATAATATATATATTTTAAGCTTATATACTATATACTATAAGTAGTACTAGAGTCTATAAGTTTATTATATAATATCTAATAGGATATTAAATTAATAATTATATTTAATATAGCTATATTACTTATTACGCTATTATATATATATAAAGAGGTTAGCTTATAGATATTATAATCTCTTTTAATCTAATACTTTAATATCTACTAGTATAGCTATTATATTATATACTTTCTATTTATAACTTAAGTCTAATAAGTCTTCTTTATTATTAAGATTAGAACTTAAGTCTAAGTCTAATAAACTTAAGTTCTTTCTAGTAGCTTTACTATTAGAGTTTACTTTACTTTCTTTTATATTATTACTCTTATTATTAGCTAATACGTCCTCTTCTACCTATACCCTCTTATTAACTTCCTTAAGTAGTCTAGAACTTACTATATTATCTCTATATATAGCCTCTATTAGTAAGTATTCTATAATAGTATATTATCTAGTTAGTAGGCTATTCTTAATTAGTATATATATAATATTGCATCTTTATATATTATAGCTAGCTTACTTAGTTTTTAGTAGTAGTATACTTTATAAGTTATATTTAGGTATTTTATCTATATAATATAGCTATATAGTAGTAAAATAGAAATAAAGCCTATTCTTAGCTATATCTAGATTAAAGTTAGTATAGTTATTAGAGCGCTTTACGCTAGTATAGTATACTTCCTAGTCTAAAAGCTACTAACTAAGGCTTTATATATCTTTTACTTCTATATAAATACTACTTAAGTATATAAGCTTACTATTAAGAACTATACTAACTTAGTAATCTAGCTCTATAACTCTACTAACGCCTATTTTTATACTATCTTTATATCTTATAGCGTTAAAAAGTATAAGAGCTAGCGCGTCTATATTAGAGCTAATAGTATACTAGCTATTATTATCTATAGCGCTACTCTCTATTATATTATTAGATTATATAATATAAGTGTTACTTAGTTTATTACTAAGTACTACTATAAACGTATAGTTATTAGAAGTAGGCTTACCTTTATACTTAAGTAGGCCTAGGATTAACCTACTTAGGCTATTTTTAGTAACGTACTTATATATTTAGAGTATTATTATTAGTATAATTATATATAGTATATATATAGTATATAGAGTAGAGTATATATAAATTAGTATATCTAGTAGTAAGTTATAAAGATAGAAAGCTATAGCTATTAAGTAAAGTATATAAAATACTAGTTAAGTCTAGTATAGCTTATATATAAGACTTACCTTTACTATAATAGTAAATAGCTATCTCTTACCTATTTAGGCGCTAATATACTATAGTATTAAGTAAGTAGTATATTAAGTATTACTATCTTAGCTATAGATATAGCGCTAAACTTATATTACTATACTTAGGTAGTATATAGTCTCTATAGAATTATCTTATATAAGTTTATAAGTCTATAGTTATCTCTAATATAGTATATAGATTTAAGAAACTAAGTCCTAAGTAAGCTATAGTAATTATATACTAGCTATTATAACCTAAGGTAAATTAAGCTAAATATAGTAGGGTTAAGATAGAGAGCTAGAATTACTATACCTTTTCTTTTACTAGTTATTATCTATAGTTTATTATACCTAAGCGCCTTAATTTAGTTTAATTTACTATAAGCTATTTAGCTTAGCTAGTTATAGTCTATTTATAGCTAAGTATAACTATAAAGTATATTACTATATATACTAGAGGCTAGTATAGAAGTAGACTACGTTATATACTATATATCTAACTATTAGTAATCCTTTTAGTATTATAAGTTATAGGCTATATAATTATAAAGTCTAGTATATATACCTTTCTTATTATATTAGGCTAGGTTATATTACTTAATTCTAGAGTTATAGTATAGCTATTAATTAGCGTATTTATAGAACTTTAAAATAGTATTATAGGCGATATACTAAGCTATATATAATTAGTTATAAATCTTAGTATCTTATAGCGTATTATATTTCGCCCTAAATTAGCGTAATTCTATATCTATTCTAGTACGCTTTTATAAAGTATAACTAAGTAAAGTACTAAGTATACTATTTATATATATTATAGTTTTAATATAGAGGTAGACTAAGCTATATCTATATAGTCCTATAATTCTATTTTTAAGACGTATACTCTATAGGCTATATAGTAAACTAGACGCTTTACTTTATATTTTCTTCTACTTAGTTAGATATTATTATTTTATATTATTTCTTTTTATATCTACTTATAAAAGAAGTTATAGTCTAGTCTTATCTATATAAGTATATTATTTAATATAAGAAAGCCTCTAGGGCCTAGCTATATAAACTATTTAGAGTTCTTATTTAGGACGTAGCTACCTAAGGATATATAATTTACTAAAATTATTCTTAGTATATAGCAGCCTTTTTTAAGATAGTAAGAAATAAAGTATATATTAAGAGAGATACTTTAGTTAATAAAAGAAACTTATATAGAATAGCTTATAGTAAGTAAGCTATATATTATATAGCTATAAACTTCTTTTAATAACCTTCTATAAGAAGTAGATAATATTCTAGAAAGCCTAATATACTTTAGTTTTATAGCTACTAGTAGGCTATAAAAAGGTATTATTAATATTTTTAAGATAAAGGTAATAAGGCGTATATAAATAAGACGCTTTAGCTAGTAAAAAAAACTTAAATAAAAGAGCCTATAAGCTTACTTATAAGTTCGTAAATATAATAAGCCTTATAGTAATAGTAAGTATAAAGTAGCTAATATAGTTTATATTATACTTATTTTAGTATTAAGTAAATATAGCCTATATCTACTATTACTTTTAAAAGCTATTTATACTTCTATATAGTAAGTAGATATTTATTAGTATAGTTAATATTTTTAATATATATAGGACATTAATCTAGTAAGAGACTATATTATTCTCTATTATATAAAGTCTTACTTATATATAGTAGCTATAGTAGTATAGCTAAATACTATACTATATTATAACTATTAAGTAAAGGATATATAAGACTTAAACTAGGCCTTTATACTAATATTATTTCTCTATAAAGTAGTACCGCACTCTAGTATATATAGGAAAGTATAGTTTTTTTATAATTTCTTCTAGAATATAATTTTATAGCTTAGGTTTTTTATAAAATAGCGCTATACTCTAGTATATATAAGAAGGTCTTATTTTTATCTTAGTTCTTTATAAATATAATTTTATAGCTCTATATTTTTAAAGTATATATTACTAGCTACTATAATTATAATAGTATATAGTTTAGATAATAGTATAAATTTCTTAGTAAAAGAAAAGTAGAGAGATATAGTAGTATAAGTAAATATATAGATATACTAATAATAAAATAATTAGACCTATACTTAAGAGACGTAGTTTAACGCGTAGAGAAAGTAGTTTTTATACTATATATAGGCTCTAGTCTTCTATTTTTAGTACGTTTTAGCCTATTTACTATTTTATATATTACTAAACTCCCCTCTTTTCTCCTATTATATTATACTATTATACTATATATACTTTATAGTCTACTTTCTCTATAAATAATAAGTTAATATATCTATTACCTTTAGTTATGTATATATTATAGAGTAATTATATACTCTAGCCTTTACGTAGTTAAGTATAGTACGTATATTATAGCCTATATAATTAAGTGTAAAACTACTAACTCTAAGTTTACTCTATTACTAGTATAATATATAGATTATACGCTACTTCTCTAATACTATCTACTTTAATATAGTCTTATAACTTTACCTAAAGATATACTTTATCCTCTATTATCTTTTTAAGTCTATAAACTTCTTATAATACTATACTACTAAAAACTTTATAATTTAAAGTATTTTAGAATTCTAGTATAGTATAGGTATAAAATAGATAATCTATATACTATAATAAATAACTAAGTCTATAGTAAACTAGGTAGTAAGTAATAGTTAGTAAGATTAGTTAGGTATCTTACTTTATATAAGAAGCTACTACTAGTTACTAAAGAAATATACTAAAACGTAGTAATTAAGGCTTTATATAATATATAAGTACTAAGTAAGCTTACTTAGGCTATAAGTAAGCTCTTTAATATAAACTACTTTAGATATATACTTATATAAGAGATAGCCTATATACTAAAATATATATAGTACTATCTATATACTATATACGTAAGTAGTAGACTAGCTATACTAAAGATATATATATACCTATACTATACTAGCCCTAGTTAATATAATTAAATATCTCTATAACTACTTTCTTCTTTTACTAGCTATACTATAGTTAGCTCTTATACTTATCTATAGCTTCTATACTTTAGTATAATAACTTCTATTTATTTATAATCTTTTTATTATATTAGCTACTCTTATTATATAGTAGTATTACTAATAGTTCTTTCTTCTTCTAACTAATTTACTTTAGCCTATTTTAGAATTAGATATACTTACTAAAGCGTAGAAGTAGGCTCTCTACTATAACTATATTAGCGCTAATTAGGCTTATACTTTCGTATATAAGCTTAGTATTATAGATTATATAGTATAGTAGATAATTATTAATATTAAAAGTATTAATTAGGACGTATTACTTAGTTATCTTTATCTTTCTATAGATAAGAGCTAATATACTATTATCTACTAGTATAGACTCTATCTTAGTAGATAGCGTAAAACTAAAGTAGAGTAGTTTTACTAGTACTTACTTACTATTAGTATTATACCTAATTAAGGTAATTATTAAGATTTACGTATATATATAGTAGTAAGATAATTAGTATCCTAGTACTAATTAATATCTTATTTTATATACGTACTTAATTACTTTTAGTATTAAGGACGTTAGAATATTTACTTTTATATAATTTCTCTAAGGCTAGAATCTAGTTATAGATTACTAACTACTTATTATCTCCTTTAAGTAGCTAGTTACTCTTCTTATATAGAAATAATACTTTTAAGTTCTTAAAGCTATTAGTAAAAGTATTAGTACGTATATTAATACTATTATCTTTATAGTACTATACTAAGGCTAGTAATATACTAGCTATTTATAGCTTATAGTAAGCTATAAAGTATAATAGATTCTTTACCTATAGCTTATTCTACTATCCTCTTAACCTTTTACTTTACTTCTTTATTTACGCTTATAGATCTACGTCTTACTCTACTAGTATATTATTAGTAAACCTATTAATAATACTTTAGGACGCCTTATTATACCTTAGCTCTACTATCTACTTATTAATAATAATATTAGTAGTTAGTAGAAGAGGTAAACTATCTATATATAGTATTAATTTATTCTACTTAATAAGTATTATCTCTACTATAGCGCTTATCTTTATTATATAAAGCTAGAACTTAGAGTTATTTTTTAGCTTATATACTAAGCCTAGAATCTTTTTTATTACTTTTATTATCTTAGTTATACTACGTTAGATCTTATTATACTTATTAATAAATTATCTATATAGCTCTTTATCTTTCTTAAAGTTATTCTTTTTCTTATAGTAGGTAGAGAGCTACTAAAAGACTATCTACTATTTTACCTTAATTACTTCTTTTACCTTAGCGCTATTAGCCTATAATAGTATAGTAATAAAGTATATAAAATACTTAGTAATAATAACTAGGCTAGCTTTATAAATTATACTTAATAAAGCCTAATAATACGCTTACTACTAAAACTACGCCTACTTAGTAAGCTAAAGATCTCTAATCTAAGAAAAGTAAGCTATATTCTTTAAACTTTAGTAATTATAAGCTTTATCCTAGATAATTAAGCTAATATTAAGTAGTAAGCTATATAAGAGGTAAACTTAGACTTTTTAGCTAGACCTAACTTATACTTTAAGCTTAGTTTTCTTAACTTAGCTTATTAGTATACTAGGCGTTAAGATAATATATATTATAGTAGCTTTATTAGAGGTGTATTTCTTTATAGTATCTCTTAAGATATTAGTAAGATTAATACTCTTAGTAAACTACTTAACTATCTTCTTACTATAAAATTTATTAAAGTCTTTTACTTTTTTACTTAATAGTTAGATATAATAAAAGGCCTATTCTTTTAGTATAAGTACTAAAAAAGAATAAGTTTTCTTTATATTTTTAGAGAGAGAGATCTTAGGCTTATTACTTATAGTACTATTAGTAACCTACTTATCTTTTAGTATACTATTCTAGATAGCGTTATATTTAATAGTATAGATCTCCTAGTAATTTAGTAGTATACCTAACGTTTCTTTATATTTAATAGTAACTTAAAATAGTATAAAGTTATATATTAAATATAGTATATCTAAAAAGAGATTAAATAACGCTTTACTCTAATTACTACCTATAATAGCTATAATAAGAAATATAGTAGTACTAGACTATACGCTATATATATAATTAGTAATCTATAACTCTATAGCTTTATAGTATAGATACTTAAATAGAAGCTTTTTTTAGAATAAGTAGTTACTTTCTTTACTAGCTTAGAGGTATAAATATAGAAATACTTTTATATATACTTATATATACGTAATATAATAGTATATAAGTGCTTAAGTAAAGTTTAGGTATATCTTCTCTACTCTAGTTCTAGACGTATTACTACTACTACTAATCTTATAATTTTACTATATTTACTCTACTAATAACTACTACTAGTAAAATAGAAGTATAGCCTCTTTAGCTAGTCTCTATACTTTAAGAAATAAGATAAATAATATTATAGTCTTAACGTAGTTAGCGTTAAGTCTAAAGAACTTTTAGACTAGTAGAAAGGATACGTTATTTATCCTAGCTACCTTTTTACTTATTTAAGTACTTATAGTAGTAACTACTCTATATTAATAATATTAGTATAAAGATAATAAAATTAGCCTAATTTAGAGTAACTTATACTTATGCGTACTATAGTTCTTTTATCTTAATATCTTTCTCTTATAATAGAAACGCCTAATCTACTTTCTAATTAATATTATCTTCTTTATTATTACTATTATTATTAATATATCTTATCTTATTCTTCCTCTCTACTAGTAGAGCTAATAGGAGGAGAGATAAGACTATCTTATATAGTAGCTACTATAGAATAATAGGTAGCTACTATAGAGTATTAGGTAGCTACTAAATATTAGGCTACTACTAAATATTAGGCTACTACTAAATATTAGGCTACTACTAAATATTAGGCTACTACTAAATATTAGGCTACTACTAAACTTTAAGCTACTACTAAACTTTAGACTACTACTAAACTTTAGGCTACTACTAAACTTTATACTACTACTAAACTTTAAGCTACTACTAAACTTTATATAGCTATTATAGAACTTTATATAGCTATTATAGAACTTTAGGTAGCTATAGTACTTAAAGAGGAAATAGTAGTAGTACTTAAAGATAGGATAATAAATGCTATAGAAGAAGAGATAATAGTTTTAGTAGAATAAGATAAGAAGGAAATATAAGTAGGTTATCTTTAGTTACTATATTATAACTAATTAGTAGTATTACGCGTAATAGGTAAGTATATATAGGAGTAGTAAGGCTAGTAGCTATCTATAACCTAAAAGCGTTTATTATATACTTATTATAAAGGTCTTTATATAACTTTATAAGATAATTATCTATACTACTATATTAGTAATAGATATAGTATAGTTAAACTAAATTATACTACTTTTAACTATATTATAAAGTACTAAGGTAATATTCTACTTAGGTAGACCTATACGTACTATATTAACTATATATATAGTAAAGGTAGTAGACGTAGTAACTTAGTAAAGCCTATCTAAATTAAAGTAAAATACTTAGAATTCTAGGATATTATATTAGAGAGTAGTAAGGTTATTAGTTACTATATAATAAAGTTTAGTAAAGTTAAGCGCTATAAGTAAGATCTAGCTAAGCGCGTAATAACTAAAAATATTACTATAATTATCTTAAATTATAGAAGAGATATAGATAGAGAATAGCTACTACTTACCTCTTAAGAAGTAGTAGCTAATATATATATCTTTAAATAAAACCTTATAATACGTAGGTTCTATAAGTAAAATAAGTATTAGGTTATTTATAGTAGTTACTTCTATAGTAAAAGAGTTACTTATAGCTAATAGCCTTTATAGGTATATACTTAATTTTTATATTACTCTATAACTACGTTACTTATTATTCTTAGTCTTAGTATTTTCTTTCTTTAACTTTATACTCTTATTTAGTACTATTATCTATATACTCTATATAGCTATAGTAACCTATTCTTTAGTTATATTAGGATAGTACTTATTAAGAACCTATAAGAATTTAAAGAATATATTATCTTTTTATAACTTCTTTAGTACCTAGTTATAAGTACTCTTAAATAGCTACTTTTAGGCTAGGAAGTATTTCCTATCTATTAGAGTAGAGTCTTTTATAGCTTTAGTTTTAATCTAAGTAATTATATTTTCTACTACGTTACTTAGGCTAGTAATAATAAGCTTCTTCCTTAAGTTCTAAAGGCTTTTACTAAGTTTAGCGTAATAATTATACTAATATCTATCTATAACGTCTTCCTTACTCTTAGTTCTAGTTATAGTTAAGTATCTACTTAGTAGTTAGTAAATAAGATATTATAAAGAATATAAAGCTTACGTATAAGTAGGACGTATACTAGATAAGTAAAGTAGTAGAGTATATAATAAGATATATAGATATAATAGAACTACTTATATATATATATATTAAAGAAGATAAAGCTAGTAATAAAGAGGTAAGCTAGTATATAGGTGCTAGAGTATAGAGTATAGAGTAATAGGAATATAAGGCTAGAGGTATTAGATAGTAGCTACTAAGTAGAAAGGAGATTAATAAATAATAAATACTATACGCGCTAAGCGTTAGAGTTATTAATAGAGTATATATAAGATAAAACTAATTATAGATATATAGGAATTAGCTTAAATTATAATAAAGTAGATAAGTAAGATAGCCTATACTTAAAAGCGTAATATATAGATTAATATAGCTAGTACTATAATACTAGCTACTAGGTAAGAGGCGTAAATAAGAGAATCTAGCTAGGTAAAGTAAAATTAAGATAATCTAAACTAATTATAGAGTAATACTAACTAAGATAGTAAGTAAACTAGCTTTATACTCTATATAGTAGTAAGTAAGAAGGTATATATAAACCCTACTTTAAGTACTACCTCTCTACTTTAACTAATATTCTATAATATACTCCTAGTTTAAAGTAAGCTAATTATTACTATATATAGTATTATACTTATTAAAGTTAATAAAATTATTTATAAAGAATTTATTAGGCTAACTAGATAGTACTAGATAGCTATACTATAGTATCTAATCTATAGAGAAGTATTAATCTTACTTTATTTACTTTAAAGCCTAGTAGCTAGTTACTAACTACTTATATATTATAACTATACTATAGTTATTATTAGGTTATCTATAGTTTATAGGCTCTAGTATCTATAATAATATATATATATACTATACTAGCCTTATAAGTATACTACTAGTATCTATTTAAATAACTATAAAGATAAAGAGGATCTAGCTTAGGCGTATACTATAGAGTAGTTCTTTAGTTAAATAGTTATACTCTTATACTTATATATAATAATAGAGCTACTTCTTTATATTCTACTAATTAGAGATATACTAAATAAACTCTATTACTTTACCTAAAGAGTTAATATCTAAGTAACTAGTTAGTTTCTAGTACTATATAGATAAGTATATAGATATAGAATACTTATCTACCTAGGCTAGATTATCTTCTAGTTATTTAGTAACTTTAAGTAAGTAAGTATTATATAACTAAGAGTAGATAGCTAACTCTTCTTATAGATATACTATAAGAGTATCTTATAGATATACTAATATACTAAACTAAAGAGTATTTTAAATAGTTATCTAATATAATAGTTAGAGTCTAGTACCTATAATAATATTAAGATCTTAAACTTCCTAACTAAGATAACTTAAGAGTATAATAGTAATAATATAAATTATTTATACGTTAGTTAGATTATACCTAATATACTCTAGTAATAGTTTACTATAATTATATACTAACTATACCTTTATTACTTATAGCTTTATTAACTATATATTATAAGTATATATCTAGGCTAGAGCTTACTTCTTATTTATTATCTTAAAGAAGACTTTTATAAGATATATATAAGGAGCCTCTATATATAACTTAAGGTTATAATTTAGTAATAGACTATATTACTAGATAAACTAGATATAATATAAGATTATATAGAACTTTAAGATATTAAACTATAGGTTCCTTTCTTTATTAAGAAGATAGTAGTCTTCTAACTCCTACTTATATATATCTATACGCTCTAGCGTATCTAATATATACTATAGAGTATTATTATTATAACTATAATAATATATAAGTATAATAAAATTATATATAGCGTATAAGTACTAAAGAGTATATAGCTAAGTCTATAAGAGTAAAATAAAGACTATAAGTACCTAATAGAAGATAGCTTACTATTTACTTCTAATCTACTAAGTAATTTTACTTATAGGTATCTAGTAGAAGAGCTTTAACTCTAGATAGTATAGTATATTATAAAAGCGCTAGTTAAACTAATATATACTAAAGCTAGTAAGATTAACTTTTAAGTTACTATATATTATACTAAGTAAGGTATATAGCTAGTTAAGAGAGTACTTTATAATACTCTTATATAACTAGTATAGTAGGTCTAGAATAAGCGCCTTATATATATTAATATAAAGAAAGGCCTAAGTAAAATTCTTTACTAGGTATATATACGTAGGATCCTCTTTTATAATACTATTATAATACTATATATAGATTAATTACTACGTTTTAGTATAATTTTAGAGTAGATAATACTTAGTAGTTACTTTATTAAGATAGCTAGATTATATAAGTTTAGTTTATTATAGTAGAAGAATAGTATATATAGTATAGTGCTTCTAGCTCTTAATACTAGTAATAAGGACCTACTCTATATAGTTAGCTATTACTTTATATATAATAGAGAAATAGAGGTAGTAGATACTATCTATATACTTTAGCTTAATTCCTATTTAGCTAAGCTTATAGATAGCTATAGATATTAGAGGTTTATATATATAACTTTAGATAGATATATATAATTAAGTACTATACCTATAGACTAATAGTATACTTATACCTTAAGATCTATGTTATTATACTTTACTATAAGTAGTAAGCCTACTAGTATTATTCTAGATATAAGCTATAATTAGTAAATACTAGTATCTAAATTACTAACTAAAATATATACTAGCTAAGCTACTTTATCGCCTTAGAAGTTAGTTAGATATATTTTATCTACGCTAACTATAATAAAGATAACTATAGTACTTAGTAGAAGATATAACTATATCTTCTACTACTAATTAGAATTATAGAGCGTAGTAAATGTCCTAGAATCTAAAGGCTTACTTTCTAGTAATATATAGCGCTAGAATATATACTTAAGTATATACTTTAGATAATTATAAAAAAGTAAAAATACTAGCTAGAAGGCTATAATATTAATAATATCTTAGTAAAGAAGCTTATACTAGTTAGTATCTTTAGAAGTTCTATCTATATTCTAGATAGGTATATTAATATAGTATATCTTCTATAAGTTCCTAGATAAGCTATAAAGTATAGTATTAAGTAGAGTATACTACTAGTCTACGTTTTAAAACTATAGCTAGCTTATTAATAGTGTAAAGCGCTTATCTTAAAATAATAACTCTATATTACTTTTTATAATATATATATAGCTAAGCTAAGATATAAAAATATAATTAAAATTACTCTAAAATAGTATAATATTAATAGTACTAGAGTTTATTAGCCTAATACTTATAATAAGTAGGTAATATATAGCTAGGTAGCTACGTATATAGGCTAATCTAATAGCTTACTAGCTATAATATACTCTTTATTTTTATATAACTTCTATATAGTAATAGATAAGTTACTAGTAGTCTTAGACCTAGTAATTATTATCCTATAGTAGAACTATAATAGTTTAATACTAGTAGAACTATAATCTAGTTCTTTTATAAGTATAATATCTTCTTCTCTTAGCTATCTATAACTCTAAAGCTTATTATCTTTAAGCGTAAGAGCGTTAGTAAAACTACTAAATAGTAGGTTATATATATTACCTTTATATAGACTAATATATAAAGGTATAAAGGAATTATATTTAGATATAACTATAAGTGTAGTAGCTACTAACTATAAGAGTATATCCTACTCTATAATATAGCTATATTAATACTACTAGCGCTCTTAGTATACTAGCTATTTTATAAGTTAGTAGTACTATAGATATTACGTAAAGGCTAAACCTAACTTTAATACTTAGCTATAGTAATACTTAAAACTAAAATATAATAATATAGTAAGACTAGTCTAGTAAAGTAAAGTAAAGTTAAAATAGAAGTAATAGAAGTAGAAAGCTATACTAAGTTACTTTAATTTAGTACGATTTTAAAGTATACGCTAATTACTAGTACTATTAAACCCTATACTCTATATAGCTAAGTAAACCTTTATATAACTATAGTAAAAGATACTATATATACTATAAATAATAGTAAATACTCTACTACTAAAAGATATCTATTACGTATATAAAATAGACCTAAAATTAGGATAAATCTAGCTATACTATCTATACGCTTATTAAACTTAAGCTCTAAAATATAACTATAAGATACTATTAAAATTATACTCTATATTAATAATAATATATATAATCTAGTATACTATAAGATAGAGGTAGGCCTATATATAAATAGCGTTCTTAAATAAGTACTTTACTTAATATTATATAGAAGTAGAGTATTATAGGTTATAGTAGATATTACTATAAAGTTCTTTTAGGTCTTTAGCTAGTATTTAGATAGTAATTATATTAAGTATATCTTATAAATTACTATAAAGTATAACTATAATTATAACTATATCTACTAATAAAGGTAGAAATATACTACTTATACTATAAATATACTATATAATATAGAAGGTAAGCTACTAAAAGAAGCTATTCTTAAATAGCTACCTAGCTAGAATAATTATATAGTAAGAATACCTAGCGCTAATAAGTTATCTATAAATACTAAATAAGTATCTAGAATAAGTAGTAATAATAGCTCTTTAAGAGTAGTTACTCTTATATATATAAATAGAGAGGTATAATACTAAGTCTAATAAATAAATAGTATATAACTAAAGCTAAAGAAAGTAGATAGTAGTATATAGTATATAAAAGCTACTCTAAGATATTATTAGTAATACGCTAAACTAGGTTAATTAGTATACTAATATATACTATTACTATTATCTTAGTAAGTCTATAATTAGTAGTAGATAACTAAAC
>Ga0210040_10005350_pt1 | contig 16395 bp, 15 predicted proteins | sample CryGeyCG12114_NA_FD_185462 | JGI IMG/M metagenome (GOLD analysis project Ga0210040, IMG submission 185462) | Groundwater microbial communities from aquifer - Crystal Geyser CG19_WC_8/21/14_NA (SPAdes) (version 2) | ecosystem: Environmental > Aquatic > Deep subsurface > Groundwater | place: USA... | reverse complement strand
CCAGAATTGTGCCAGATACGTGGTGTAGAGCACGCCGGTGCAGTTGACGTCCATGATCTTGAGGTCTGGCGGAGGCGGGGCAGCGGCATCGAGGTTGTCGGCTTCCATCATGTCGTCTTTGCCCGCGATGCCTGCATTTGCGACGACACCTGATGAAGTCAGTATGGGCCCTTGATTGATGGATGGAGTTTCATACAGTCCAATCCGCCATGTGGACTCAGCTTGACGGCCTCCTTGAACAGATTGACCTGCGACTGCCAATCTGTGACGTCGCAGTGCACGAAATGAACCTTGTTCTTGCCATTGATCTCTTTGTTGATGGCACGACACAATTGATCGCCCTTCTCCACGTTGATGTCTCCCACGATCACCGTCGCGCCATGCTTCGCCCAGTGTTGTACGAAGCCGGCTCCAAAGCCACTCGCTCCTCCTGTTATCAGAATGACCTTCCCATTGACCCACGAGGCGTCGTATGGGACAGTCACGTCGATTGGCGGTGATTGGCGGACTTTGGCAACCACGCTCCTCGGCCTGTATGAGTCCATTGAGAGACAAGAGCGCTTCGGGCGAGGTTGATGAAGGACTAGTAGCCGAAGACACGTTCAGGTGTGACTGAGAGGTCTGCGATGGATGCGGAAAAGAATCGGTGAGCGTGCAGTTAGGCCGCAGTCGCAAGCATACCTTGATGCAGCCATGCCTCGGCTCGTTTGTAAGTCTCTATCGGTTGGTATGGTGACGTTTGAATGAGACTCGAGCTTCAAGACTAGTCATTGGAGTGCAGTAAAGAAGGAAACGACGAACAAGCAGCGTCAGACACGACCATCTAGATGCGAGGGATGGTCGCATGCGGGGAGACATGCCAGGGCCCGGCAACGTGGGGCAGCTAGCGCTTGCTGTTCCTTGACGGACCCTGCGTTGTGTAACTTTTCATCCCATCCCACCTTGAACCCCACACGCAGCAAACATTGACTCCACGACTACTTCGATTGCTCATTTTATATAGCCACCCGAGGACCCATTTGTCGAGTGTACATACACCATGACAGCCAAACCGCCCGCTCTCGACGTGTCCCCCACGCACCTCGTCGCAACGCTCTTCTACAAGTCCGACTCTCCGCACTTCTTCCCACACGCCGACCTCTCGCCGCGCAGCCCCAACGAGCAGTTGCCCTCGGCGTCACTCGAATCGCTCAAAGATGGCGCCGCGCCCACCGAGAACCTCGAAGACTACCCCCTCGAGCCGCCAACACCCGGGCCAAGTGCCCTCGACAATCTGTACGGCAGCTACATCAGCCAGAGCTGCTTGACCGACTTCTTCGTGACCCTCACAGACATACTGCCTGGCCTTGAGCAGAGCACAATAGCGAGTAGGAAACTGGAGGCGAGTAAGCTCTGTAGGGTCGCTGAGATCACCTTTCCACTACCGACCACATCTCCCATCGCACTCGAGACGCTTCGCAGACATGACGCCATATCGCGATTCGAGCGCGAATGGAATGTCGAATGCGTCTTCCAAGCCGACACAATACATCGCCGCTACAAGCGCTTGGCCGTCTTCGACATGGACAGCACCCTCATCCAGCAAGAAGTCATCGACGAGATTGCGTCCCTCATTGGCGTCGAAAAGGAAGTCTCAGCCATAACCGCCGCAGCCATGAACGGCGAGCTCGACTTCGAAGCCAGTCTACGAGCGCGATGCAAGCTCCTCAACGGCGTGCCGAGTACCGTCTTCGAGACTCTGCGACCGCGAATAACACTCAACGAAGGCGTGAAGGACCTCATCACTGCGCTGAAGCGCTTAGGCTTCAAGACGGCAGTCCTGAGCGGCGGCTTCACACCCCTCACATCCTGGATGGCCCAACAACTCGGCCTCGACTATGCCTTCGCAAACCACCTCGTCGTGTCGCAGGACGGCAAGACACTCACAGGCGAACTGACGGGCGAGATCGTCCACGCGCAAAAGAAGCGTCAACACGTTCTCGAGATTGCGGAAAAAGAAAACATATTATTAGAGCAAGTCATCGCTATCGGCGACGGTGCGAATGATCTGCCCATGATGGGCGTCGCGGGTCTGGGCGTAGCGTTCCATGCAAAACCAAAGGTGCAAATGCAGGCGCCTGCGAGACTGAATTCGAAAAGCATGCTGGATGTGTTGTATCTTTTTGGCATCACGAAGGCGGAGCAGGAGGTGCTACTACGGTAGCGAGGTGAGAAGAGAAAAGTCGTGTTATATACCCTTCGCAAACGTTATGTTGACGCGAATTCTCGACGCAATCGACGTCTTTCGAGCTACCGATTCGTCTTCACATCACCGCTGTGCTCGTTTTGTCTTTTCCATACACCCAACATCGCAGTGTTATCAATTTTCCTTTTGATCTCCAGTATGAGTGTTCATCGCCATCTCACCGTCCCAAAAGCCGTCCACTCATAACGTCGTTTATTTGTAGATTTTACTGCACAACACGCCTCACCTCCAGTCCAAGGCTCATCGAGTATCTTGTCCCATCTTTCTTGTCCGCACATCGTGTGCTGTGCTGCTGTTTTGAAACGTCATCATGCTCCAGCATTATTTCTTTTCTTCTTGACACAACGAATGTGCCGCTGGCATAGTGATCCTATCGCGAGGGAGGGAGGGGAAGCAGATGCCATACGACCGGGTTCTGTGCTTTTTTCTTCTCGGGTGGTCGATTCACGATCAACTGGACACATTCACGGTTTCGTACATTGGCGTGTGGGACTTTGTGGTTCGAGTAACAGGCATGAGGACAGGGGGATCAGTGGAGAGAGGATCTCAGAACATGGGTTGCTTTTACTCCTGTTATTGTTTTGGTAGAGCCAAACACATAGTTCTTCTCGCGCCTATTCTCTTGTGACTCGTATGCTTGTGTCTATCGCTTTTGCAAGTGCGCGAATCTTCTTCTCCACATGGAGCAGGGTGATCGTTGCCTTTGTTGCACCGCACACATGAACTGACATCCTGTTTGTTTCAACCTTCACACACCATGTCGCCATTTGATAGTAGACTCGAAGTTTCTGCGAAGTGTGGATGACGAGGAAGAGCGGCGCACATCGCATAGAAGTCGTGTTGATTCGCAGAAAAAATCCTCGCAACATCGTCCTTTGGGTTTCAGAGTCTTGCAAAACCCAAGCCCATACTGGTTCTCGAAATTTTGTTTTTATCGGTCCACATCAATCGCCTTCTTATCGCAGCAGGCCTCCGTGTCGCGTTTAGTATACTAGTTTTGGTGCACCGCAAACATTCATGACATCCTGAGAAGTCTTGGATGCCCATGGGGCGATACATCATCTACTTCAATAGGTGAGAGGAGCGACGCGGCGCGCATGGCTTCCCAGGTATGCGATTTGGGAGACAAGAGCTCAGGACATTGCCTTCTTCTTGTTGGTCTTTTTTGCAGCGCGCGGCACATGGTAGTCGTCGAATGCTCGTTCTCGTCACCCCACATCGAGGTTACCAAGTTCTGTTTATTCGCGCAGGGCGTCTTTCTCGTTCATCACGCATGAGAACAGCGACTTTTGGTGCGCCACACATGTAGTGATTTGGGTTGCTTTTTTTTCATTGCCTGGGATTGGATGTATTGTGTGTTGTCAAAGTCCGTGGGTTGATGGAGTATTTAAACCCATGTTGGCGTGCGTAATACATGTGTTGAGGACACGTTCGATTTGAAAACAAGACCGCACAACATGCTTTCTCTTTACTCGGTGCTTTTGTAGTGAGAACCATCGCCGCCACAGCTGCCGCTTTCCGTCACTTCACATCGGGTGTCTTTGTCGTCGTTTTCTCTTTTTTTGGCGCAAAAGGCAATCCTCGTCCATGGCTTGTGGCGAAGGATATCTTCGATGCACTGCGCACATGTGTAGGTTCCTGGCACTTTTCGGTATCCAGAGACTCAAGCCTTCATGTCTTGGTAGGAGTGTAGTTTCAGGATAGTGTGTCGATGCAACGAAGTCAAGAGTCGTGCATCGCGAAGACGAAGAGATCACCTCATGTAGGTCACTAATGTCGATTTTCTTTGCAGCGATGCAGCATTACGGCAGCTGCCGCTTTCTCGTCACTCCACATTAGCTGTCTTCGTGCTCTTTTTTTAGTCGGCGCGAAACGTCTTGTTCGTCCATCGCTTGTGGCCAAGGATATTTTCGATGCACTGGCACATATTGCGGTCTCAATTCCGTTTCCATTTCCATAAATGGCACTATCAATTCCTTGTCAAAGTCGTTTCAATATATTGTTCAGTCTTCAGCTTGTAGTGCTCGAGCAATGATCATACCTAAGATGCCGATGGAGTTTCGGACTCAAGACACGCATATAGTGTTGCCATCGGTCTTTGTTCGATACTATCGAGAGTCGTTGTAGTGTCAAGATCAAGTCCTGATTGCTTTGGGGATTTATATCGCAATTTGGCGTGCGCTGAGCGGGCAACGCGCATAATCATATTGGAGTTCTGCTTTTGCAAGCGAGGCAGCACCCATGTACTCTGGCGTAAAGATATTTTGACGTTAGTTTGATAGTCGTTGTGGTGTCCAGATCAAGTCCTGATTGCTTCGAGGTTTTATACTAAGAAGCGCTTACGCTGCCGAGCGAAGAGCGCACATGATGGGCAGCTCTGTCAATTTTAGCGGAGAACCACAGACATCTCTTCGTCATCGGCTATTTTTTGATACTGTCGAAAGTCGTTATGCTGTCGATATCAAGTCCCTGCTGGCTTGGAGGTTTTTATGTTGAGGAGCGCCGATACTGCCGAGCGAGGGGCGCACATGATGTCCAGCTTTGTTGCTTTTAGCGGAAGACGGCAGACATGAACTCGTCCTCGGGAAACTTGAGACTATCAAAAATCCTTGTCATGTTGATTTCAGGTACCGTCTGGCTTTGAGGATTTATACAGCATTTGTGTCTCTACCAATCGAACGCAGCACATGAATTGGCGTGCGTACGATTTTGGAAGCACGCAAGGCAGCGAACATGTGTTCTTTGTCCGCGGGTTTTGATACTGTCACACACAGTCGATGTGTTTACAAATCCAGGTCCTGCCTAGCTTCGCTCTTGTCTCCTCTGAGGACATGAACCAATGTCGGTTTTGGTTTGGCAGAGGGAAAAAAGGCATGTGAGAATGATTTGAGGACTTCAATCCAGCCGCAAAGTTTCGTCGCATCTATTCTGGCTCGGGATACTTTTTGTTCCAGCTCTCACTTCTCCGCACATCACTGGATATTCTAATGGATATCGAACGCCTAGCAAAAACATGCTGAAATCGACCCTTAATTTCAGGTCTCACAGCATACCAGGTTCCTATCAATCTCTTTGGAGCTATCTGCTGCTCTTCCTCATGTTGACGTGGTCTTCCGTTCTCTATTGCTGCGCAACATTCCCTCTTTTCCAATCCGGTTGGATATGAAGTCGCTCCTCACATGGCGATAGAGTATGGCAGCTTTTACTCCGTGCGGCATGGCATGGAGGAACTGCTATTTCTGATCTGCAAGACATGGTAAGGAAGAACGATGGTTCAAGCTGCTCGACGATTTGAGTACTGTGGGTGGCAGTCTTGCAAGAGGGCCAGGCGAGAAACAGACGGAAAAAGACGTTGTTCGAATGCGCCAGAGTTTGAGAAGCGGAAGAGACATGCGCCATGTCTGCATGTCATGTTTTTCATTTATTGGGACTTGGTAACTTTCAAGTTATCGAGCTTGTTGGCGGAAGAGAAGAGAAGCCATTGAGACGTAGGCGAGTCAACTTATAACGTCCCACCGGTCGGAATCAGACATGAGATCAGCGGTAAGTAATCTTAATGTTGCATCTTTTGAGTTCCGGCGGAGGGGAAGGGACATGTGCGTTTTCGGGTGAGTTTTGACCTTTAAAGACGTGATGATTCGAATTCGGAAGAAGAGGACCAGAACGACATCAACGGTGGCGACAGGTGTTTTAGGGAGCGGAGAGCGACATGCCGATGCATGTCTTGCATTTCTACGTCGTAAAACAACGGGGTTCTCATGCACTATTCCTGTTTTCGTTGTAATGCAAAAGCAAGTCCCAGTCACAACCATGGACTTTGATGGGACAGATCTGGAAGTCTTCATGAGTGGTCATGTTGTCGATTTTGGATCACTAAATTTGGTGGTAGATGCGAAGGAAACTCATGAAACTCGGACGAGTGTAATTGAGATCAACCTCTCGCGCGGCGCACGGGGGCATGTAGCCGTTGGCAGTCATGTTTTTGGTGCATCTTTTTAAGCAGGTGGAGGGGAAAGCACAAAGGTCCTCGTGAGGTGGGATTCGATTACACGCTTTCTTATGCGTGATCGCGTTCAATGTCAGAAGAAGGCAGAGACCGAAGGTCATCATGCGTGTACCGGATGTGTTTCCAGAAGGCGCAGAGCGGCATGCTTTTGCGGCCTGGTAGTTTTGGTGTCGCTCCCAATTCTCATTCCTTTTCGCAATTTTGATCCTGATGCGGAGACAAAGGCCAGCCAAAATCATGGCATTTGCAGACTTGGATTTCAAGGATGTGCGAGATCCGAGCCACATATGTCTTATCGGCATGATCTGGATGTCGCAATATCTTGTCATGGCATGCACCTTAGCGATGTGATTCCACCCTGAGGTGGGAGTGACGGTGTTTCTGAGAGAGAGAGGAGAGGCGGAGCATCATGGTGGATGTATGCGATGGGTTTTACAGCATGTCACTGTACGTCCTCAGAGTTTGGTGGAGACGAGTCTCGGGCGTCATCATGGGCGTCGGTACACTTTCAGACATGAGGAGCTGAACATTCGGGTGCTAAGACCTGTATTTGAGGTCAAGAAGTTTTGCTAGGCGCATAATAGTTTTTCTAGGTCGTTTTTCCGACGCTGTTTGGACCGTGACGTGGCAGGACCGGGCTGGAAAGGACATAACCTTGACGATGTAGAAGTTTGAAAGAACCACCCAGACACATGGACCGGTCTCCGAAGTATCTTGGGAACTCGTAATGCTTAATTGATGTCGGAGGAAGGAAGGAGTTGCAGAGTAGAGAAGACTTTATGCGCGTTCTACGTGCGAACAGAGGATTTATCATGACCACAGGTCTGTCGCGTAGTAGTTGGCATCAATGATCGTCTACGGAGCCGAGCGCTGGATATTGCCATCCTGATATCTGTGTTCAAGGTTGCAGAGATGCGCAAGGCATCGTGATTTTATGCTAAGGATTTTATTTTGGAATTGAGCAAGGCAACACGGGAGGAAGAAGTGGGCCTCTCCAGAAAAGATTCTGGGAAACGAACAAGCGACATACTATGTGCCTGCACGAGCTTTGGAGTCGATTATGTGAGTGATGTGCAGGAAGGGAAGAGTTCGCAGGGTGTGGAGGAGTTTTTGCGCCTCCAGTAATTAAGAAGAAATTGCTTATAGATGACGCTCAGTGAACTTATAGCCAGTGTGTATGATGCACAAGTGCTTCGAGGCTGGACATTATACTTATGAAGAGCTCTTTGAGATAATGCGCTGCGACATGTAATGTATCGTACGTCATCTTTGGTGTTGCGGGGGTGCGGAAGATCCCAAGTGCATTGGGCATGGACTTTTGGAGAAGAGAACCGGACGAAACATATGTCGGGACAGGACGCTTTGCAAAATTGTAAACGCGTAGTGGTGTGTAAGAAAGAAGACGGCCACAGGCATAGAAGAATTCTACATACCTTCAGTGTGAGAAGAGTTCTTCGGTGATGGGTCTTGTCGCGGTGCTTGCCAATTGAGGTCAGTAACAGGAAGAAATGCGAGATATAGCTGTGATGCGTGATGATCTCGAGATCAAAATTGACAGGTCGGGGCTTTATACGCGTGCTGCGTGGTACTCTCGAGGAAAGATCGGGTTAGAAGACATACATAACCCTAAGTCCCAGATTTAAGAAATAATACAAGCAAAATAAGTCTTGATCTCCGGCGATGAAAAGAGCTAAAGACCCACTTGGTAGGTTGTGTGAACAGAGAACATACCCAGAGATCTCTACTTCGTACGAACGAACCACTGATCAGCCTCGAAATCTAGTGCCGTGCCTTTGAACCTCAGCGGATCCACGAAGATCCTCATCCCCACATGGGACGTCATGAGGTCGAACACCCGCAGGATGACATACACCTTGCTTCGTTGCTTACAAGAAGCTAGCACCATATCCTCCATCTGTTGTGTAGGTTAGCAGCCGCGCCATCTGGAGCCTAAACCTTTGGTTATAGGCTCTACGAAGTACTTACGCGTCTGTACTGTCTTCCACTCATGTAGAACCTTGTTCCGCAATCTCCAGTGGTTGTCTTGACTTCGAGATAATACTCGATCGAATCATCTGCGAAGTTCCTGGTCGGAGAGATCTGGGGTGGAAAAGTGCCTTCGCAGTGCTCTCTCAGGTATTGCGTCAAATCGCCGGTGCTATCGGTATACACCAAGTCCGCAGTTTCGCTTCCAGTCCACCTTCCTAGCTCGGCGAAGTTTGCATTACCGGCGAGTACACTGCGGATCGTACTAGGCCAGTTTGCTTCGGAAAAGTTGGGCAGGTTGAGGGCAGACAGTATCTTGTATATCTAGGTGGGTGGTTAGATGACGATCAAAACAAGCGACAAGAAACGTACGTAAGCTTCTCCAGCAGCGCCAATGCGTCGGTCGTGGGCAAATTGATCTAGCCCACGATGACCGAAGGCTGCGACGTGATCAATGTAACGGTGGTTGTCCGCATGTGCAAGCGCGTCGTCAACAGGAAGACCTCTTTCTCTCCGGTATTGGTCGTTGGCTCGCTGTGCGCTCCGCACTACTTGATCAATAAGATCTCCATAAAGAGGAGGCGGTTGCACTTGAGCACTGCTCTCGAAGCTAAGCCTAGATACTGTGCATGCATGGCGGGTCGGAAATTCTAGCGTAGACGAGCTATCACTATCCTCAGACGAGTCATCCCCAACGGACTCACTTGTATCAAAGACTGGCTTTTCAATCCAGGAGACAGAGGGTATATCTCGCTCGAGGAGTAGATCATCGATTTTGGCGGAATTGATCCTGATGACGCCCGAGATGTCGAAGGTGGCGCCTGCAGAGTGATCCACTTCCATCAGCATCGCCAGTAGTTTGGGCAACTGTGATTCATAGCACGCTCGGCGTTTCTGTCGGTCGTTTGGAACGTAAATATCAAGCTGTCCTTCCGACAACGCGTGGTGGAGGAATGATCGGTTGCTCTTCACCTTCAAAACTTCACTTCCGCAAGAGAGCTCCAGCGTTGTGAGAATTTCGTCTGCGGTCCAGATGCAGATGTGCGATAGTTGATTGAAAAGCGACGGGTCGTTGCGTAAAGCCCTTGTGCTCTTGTGTTTTGCGGCACAACTGTGTGGTGTCAATCAATGCGATCATGTCGTGTGTTCAGACATGCCAACGAGTATAACAACTAACATCGCAGCAATAGACTCACCAGTACAAGGCATAAGCCTTCGCCTGCATTTGCTGGGAGAGGCCTTCATCCGCGATGGATTCTTCCCCAACCATTGACACCTCTCTTACTGTTGCTGACAGATACCGATGCTCGAGGCCAAGATGCCGGAACATAACATGCATAATCGCCACCTCTTCTTTCGCAAAGTCCAGAAGTACTCGACTCTCGCCAAAAGCCTCTGCGTATCGCTGGTGATCCGTGATGGCAAAATTGTCTTTCACGCCAAGAAGCAGTGGCATACCATCATCAGCGAGCATCGGCAGGAAGTTGACGTCTCTGAGGGCGTCCAAAGCGTGCGCGATACGGTCATCTATTGCACCGCGGGTAAGCAACATTCCAATACCTACTAGTCGCTCCTTGATCTCGGGTACATTTGGTTCGTCTCCACTTGCAATTCGTCTGACTTCATTGATGAGTATGCTTGGATCTGGTTTCTTGAGCTTGAGACACTTGACGAAGAAGTTTTCCAGCGTGGGATATATGGTAGCGAGGTCTTGATAGCCAATGAGTGGGAAAGGTGCGTTCCACAGGCATGTTTCGAGGGAATGCCAGGTGTCGTTCTCGCCCAAAATCAGTGATTCCGTCTTGAAAGAAGCCCTACGATCCTGGTCAGCATCGAGTTCCCTCAGATTCATATGCGAGTACCGAGGTTAGCCACAGTTTCTCCTGGTGCTTAATCAAGCACATAAGATTCCAATCCACCAACCGGAGCGCTGTCGTGGTGTAGCTCAGTTCGAGTGCTTACTCACTTTAACGTGTCCAATTCGGCATCCTCGACATTTTTCTCAAGGTACTCGTAGTACTGCTGCGCCTGATCAAAGCTCAGGGTTTCTTCGTCATCGCGGAATTGCTCTAGATCTTCGATAATGTGCGTAATACACCAGTCGCCAATTTCCAGAATCTTCGTGAACAGGTGCTGCACATGCGGATCACCACTGTAGCCCTCTACCTCCAGGACGGTGGTGCACTGCAAAAATTCCGGACCACTCCAGATGCAGGACGATGAAGGTAAGAACATCTCTTTACTTCCCGCGTATATACAGGAACCCTCACCAAAGAAGTCACTAAAGAGGGTGAGCAACCTGAAGTTATCGTCAAATGTTGTATCATACCTGAGATCCTCATAATCCTCAATCGTAGCCATGAGAGCTATCGAGCGATAAATGTCTAAAAGATCGATAAAAGACACTGGGTCAGTATCGGCCAAGTACTCGAGGGCCGTCTTGAAGAATTCCAGATCCGGTTTTGATTGAACGCCAAAATGCTCCAGAAATTGCCACTCACGATATGTTACATCGGTGAGATTACCGCCAGGTATCTTCAGTATTGGGAACGTTTTCTCGGGCAAATTGAGCTGGGAGATCATGGTGAGAACAGCTGTGGTTGGTAGGTAGGTCGATTGTAGCGAAGAGGTGGTCCCGCTCCTGCAAAGAATCTGACGCTTTTGTAGATCAGCGCGTACTGCATCTGCAGCGTGTTGGTATATGCCCCAATGCGCCTTGAGCGTACCGAGAAACATCGATGGATTGTATTGAAGTACAGCGAGAAGGCCAAAAGAAAGCGTGGCGTCTTGGCGCTCACAAAGCGTAGGATAGTTCCTAGCGTCAGTGAGCTCCCCGAGCCAGGCCGTCCAAGTCTTTCCTCGTACTGAAACGGTTGGTGCAACGAAATCGAGGAGCGCTTGCGGCAGGAATATGGCGACCTCGCGAACATTACGTTTCTTCGAGGCCGGGATCAGTTGGTAGAGGTCATATTCGGTTTCGGACGGGAAATACCACGGCTTTGAAGTATCTTCATCTTCCAAAAATGTGCCGTCCACAGGCAACCTGACCCAGGACTTCAGCTCCTCCGGGTTTTTGTGATAGTGGTAGAGGTACCGTAGTTCAGCAAACCGTGGATCTTCAAGCACGGGACGTCGGATATTCATTCGATGCGCATCCTCGATCTTCGCAAATACCACCTTCTTTGGGCATTCTTCAACCCCTAGAGCCTTATAGAAGGCCTTCCGTTCGTTGTCAGACGACGCGAAGATGTTTAGCAGATTGAGCGAGACTGAATGAGGCACGGGCACTTTGTTAGTGAACGAGAAGTATACATGCTTCGGAGCGCCTTTAGTATAACCGGGTGCTCCAGACCACTGGTTCTTCCGAACCAATGGAATGATTGCTAAGGTCTTCAGCCTCTTTACAGTGCTCTGAGGAGCACCAAATGACAGCATTGGCAAGAAAGCGTTGGCGAATGACCTATGCCACGGATCATCGGACGGTGTCCTTTTCAATCTCGACAATTCGGATCCACGAGACAGATCAGCCTGAAGAAGATCCAACAAATCGTTCCACGATAGGTCAAAAACACCCAAGTCCAAAAGCGATTGTCGGTGCCTGGATGCATATTCGGAAGCGATATAGTATTCGTCCGTTAGGTCCTCGAAGAGCGGTTCTCCCCCATGAGTTGCGAGATTGGGTACTTGTCGCACTGCGTGTGGCAACTTGAACAGGCGCTTGTTTCGCGTCTGCACGATCCATCTGGATTGCAGTGAAGCTATGATTGAGTCATATAGGGCCTGCCCAACTGGCTTTCTGGGGAGAAAATCTAGCCAAGAGTACCTCAAGGGGTGATCGTCCTCAGCGAACTTGCCGACAGCATCGCAAAAGGCTTCGATCACGCCTTCCCAGATTTTATCGTTCCAGGTACAATCAACAGTACTCTCGCGATTCGCCGAAGTAATAAAATCTGACTGAATGAGAAACTAAAAACGTTGGTCAGACTCCCAGCAAAGTATAGGATAATTGAGAAAGCTTACTGGAATGTGCGACGCGCGGTTGACAGGCAAGAATGCAAATACATGCTGACCTAAATCATCTACCTTTGGGAGCCGCGAGTGCGGGTCAACCGGAAAGGCAAGTTCAACTTTGACAGTCGACTTACACTTCCTTCGTTCGTCGACTGGCATACTACGAACAGGATGGCTCACGCACTCATAGCTATTTGTGTCGCTACTGTTTGAATCCGTCGATTGATAGCATCGGGAGATCTTGATGGTGTTACGGGAACGGGAACCGATTCGTTTGATCGTAGTTGTCGAGGTGCTCCCAGCGATGTCCGTGACATTGAACTGGATGATCCGTATTCTCCTCAAGAAGAAGATCGTGGTGATGGGCATATCGGTGACAGCTCTGAGTAGTTTGAGATAGTCCACCACCCCAGATTTAGCTAAATGCAAAGTGATTCTGGTGGTGACATCCTCGTTGAGAACGTTCGCCGGCGCCTCCAGAGGAGTGACCATTCCCAGGCCATCATCGCCTTGCTGATGTGCGAAGCGAAACGTCCATATTCCAGACTGGACGTGGACACTGTCTGCCACGGCGAAGACCGATTTAAATCCGTATCCTTTCTCTCCTATGTGATCGTCCGACGCAGATATCTTCTTTGAACTTTCCCCAGTTGCACAGATAGCCCGCACGTTCTTGAGTGTAAATCCGTCTTCGTTCGTTTCAGCAATGAGTGATTTGGGCGTAATGGTGAACCTGAGAAATGGCTTCTCGCCAAATGCTAGAACTTTATCGTATCGCGAGTCGTCCGCATTCTGGACCAATTCGTATAGAAAGCGGTACTGAGACGAATATATCTGCTCCGAGATGCTACAACGGTTAGTAGAGCGGGCATTCGATCACTCCAAAGCGTACCTTTTGGTATATGCAGCTTCCATTCTTTGCCCTCGTGTTCTCCACGAAAGTACGTCTGCCTGACTGGTAGCAGGCATGTTGGAGATAGCAGCTCTCGTCTCGTCGCTCATGAACCCCTTTGCCTTCCTGATTCGTCCCAAAACTGCGTTCGCTTCCCCTACAGTGGATGGTTCTTCCTCCACAGTTAGGTCTAGCATATCGTCTTCCATCTTGGTGCGAATGGTTCCCGTTGTTTACGATTCTGAAGAAGTTCTTGCTTTGTGTGTCGTTACGGAAACAATCATTGGGGGAGCGAGAGGTCAGGAAGTGGCATGCGGAAAGTCGTACGAAGCTATAGCTAGGCTTCTGCAGGCGTATGGCGCGGCTCGATGGGGCAAAACAGCTACGCTGAACCAAAGCTATCAATAAATGATCGGGTAAACTAGATTACATGTGTGCAGCGTGCAGGCTTGCATTTGAAACGCAACACGCCAGGGTACGCGCTCAGATGTAAGCCACAGCTCTCCGGCGGCTAGCACAACGAGGTCTGTAGCCTGATCAGTGACCTTTCAGAGGTCGCATGGTCCCGCATCCTGGTGCGTGCGACCGTTGCGATAAGCCTTGCATATTCACTCCGCGTTTAGAATGGGGGCCAGCTCACCCGCTACATGCTGATCACGGGTAGAACGATAAAACCAGGTCGAAAGATCACGCGTGTACGGTCTCGCTCCCTCGACATCATCGGTTTTCTGTAGCGTTTTGTCGATGAAAGCTTTTTCTGATTTTTCGTGCATCCAAATTATTGGACAAGGCGGGCATCAACGAGAATGCAGCGTGGAAGAGCGGCTTGAAAAGACGCGGTTTTGAAAATCGCCGAAGAAATTTTGCGGCGCGATTACCATGCTTGCAGTGGCTTGCACCATTCTTTGGGTTGTTTCCAACCCTAGTAGCACCTGCGAAGACGCTTTGATGTCGGTTGAATCTGGAAGGTGTTATGGTCCAGCCTGAGCGAGCGTGAAGAACAAAAGGAGGGAGAACGGAAGACTGCGAGCGCCCGCGTACGAGCTGCGCCACAACCCCAGATTGCTGGCGAGGCCTCATTGCTCTCAGCCTCACTAAGACTATGGTGGGTACTGATGCTAAAACGCAGTTTGGCCCTCCCACACGATATCCAGGCAGCGAACGCCTTGGAGACTCGGGGAAGGCAGGCAGAGCGAGTGATGCGCCACGTGGTAGAACTGATGGAGGCGACTTTAAGGTTGCGGATAGACAACTAACTTCGGTCGTTTATGTTTTCGCGTCGATGTTTGTGATGATGTCGAAGTACTTGGAGAACAGCGCGACGCGACGCGAAGTGCTCTTCAGCGCGCTAGTTTAGTTCATAACTTTAACGATACATCCATTCCCAAACACAAACACAGAATTGCACCAGCGTGGGCTATGTTTGTCTGCCGTCAATACACGCAATGCGTGCGAACCTTTCGATAATGCCAGAAGATTGGACCATCAGCACGGCGACGCTGTCACGCCAAGGCATCTCGACCTGCAGCCTGCTCAGCCCGGTTGAGGCTTGCATGAGGGACGATGTGAACCCCGCTCAGCCTTCCTGTATATTTCTTCTCTTCTCCTCCTTCTTCTTTCTCCCATCTGCTTCAGAAAGGATCGCGAGATGCATCTATACTCTTGAATTCCGGCGCCTATGAGCCATCGAATCCGCGAAATTCTGATTACCCGTCTCCTCTTTACGCGAATGCTCTGATCCCCAGCGCTTGCGACGTCTGCATCTATACACCATCATTCTCGCATCTCGAACCGTGCCTGGACCGGGTCAAAGCCTCTACTTCACACTTGTAGAGCGAGCGAAAGCGTGCACCAAGTCAACATGGTTACCAATGGTGCATCGTCGAGCCGCTGGTTGTCTATCGAGGAGGGAGACAACTACGTTGATGTTGAAGAGAAGCAGCTGCCTTATACACAACGGCGAATACTAGGGTCGGGAGGATGTAGCGTAGTTGATGAGGTGGAGGACCGTACTACTGGTCGTGTCTTCGCGCGCAAAGTGTTCATCCCAAAGACGCGGAACAGGCGGAGGATGAAGGAGCTCTTCGACAATGAGCTGAAAGTCGTCCAGTCTCTCAAGCATCATCATCACATCATTCGCATCTTCGCGACGTACACGGTCAAAGAGACGGGAGTGCTCGCGTTATTGCTCACGCCTGTTGCCGACGGCGGCGATCTTGATAACTATCTGGACAAATTCTCGACATATTTATTATCTGATCGGCTCAAGAATTCCGCACAGATATTGACGATGGGGTATACCCTCTATAACGCTTTTGGATGTTTGGCAGCTGGTCTAGCCTTTATGCACAAGAACAAAATTCGACACAAAGACATCAAAGCCCAAAACATCTTGATACACCAGGGACGCGTCCTCTATACAGACTTTGGCCTGTCCTTCGATTCCAACATGTGCGAGAACAGTACGACTGAGGGGCCAACCGACATGACTCGCAAATATGCTGCACCCGAGGTCCTTGCTGGCGAGCCTCGGAACTCCTCATCAGATGTTTATTCACTGGGCTGTGTTTTCATTGAGATATCTGCAGCCTTGCACAAGCCACTCCACCACGACGACATACACAGGTTCTCGGCCTCTATGGATGCGATACACGAGAAGTTGAGCACGCGGAACGATTGTCCATCCGAAATGTCGTTCATACCAAGGGTCATATTGGAGATGACTTCGCGGCACCCGCCTTCGCGCTGGACGGCTGACCACGTCTGGAAGACCTGTGCGAAATACCTTCTGTTTGTATGCGACGATTGCCAATACGTTTCATCAGACGCAGACATGAAAGACATGAAAGACATGGACCAAATACCCGCCAGTCGAAATAGTTACTACACTCCCTGGACCTGGTCAGATACACACAATAGACATTACTCGTATTTCATGAGTCCGGATGGAAGAAGACTGGATACTATTTGGTCGGGGCCGCCTACAGGCAATCCAGTCACGCCTACGTGAACGAGATACGACGCTCGCGTATGGCCGTGTAAGCTTTCCAAAAATCCAATCGCGTGGACCTCGTGCGATACTTCCACATGTACTATGAAGCTTGGGAGAACTACATCGCTACTGTAGAGTGTATGTCAAAACGCTTTGTCGTACATAACTTCACCGTATCTCTCGTCAAGTTCTTGCTTTCAACTCCTCCGGTCTTTGAGCAAAGGATCTGCAGTCACTTCGATCGGTACTTGAAAATACGCGTA
>Ga0210040_10005349_pt1 | contig 16396 bp, 14 predicted proteins | sample CryGeyCG12114_NA_FD_185462 | JGI IMG/M metagenome (GOLD analysis project Ga0210040, IMG submission 185462) | Groundwater microbial communities from aquifer - Crystal Geyser CG19_WC_8/21/14_NA (SPAdes) (version 2) | ecosystem: Environmental > Aquatic > Deep subsurface > Groundwater | place: USA... | reverse complement strand
GGGTCAGACCTGCAGGGTCAGACCTGCAGGGTCAGACCTGCTGGATCAGACCTGCGGGCTGTCCACGGCCACCGGTGCCCAGGCGTGGACCTGCTCGCGGAGCTGCCCGGCCCGGGCGGCCAGGTCGTCGGCCAGCTTCCGGTGGGCGACGGCGGCGAGGTCGTCGTCGGGCAGCCGGGAGCCCAGGTAGCGCTGGAACGCCGTCTCCTCCTCGATCGCCGCCAGGGCGCTCCAGAGCTTGCTCTCCGAGGCCTCGGCCTGGGCCGCCGCGAGCGCCTGCGGGCCGAACTGGTGGCCGACGTGGCAGCGGAAGTAGCTGAGCTGCGCCAGGTCGACCTGGGCGAGGGAGCCCCCGCAGTCGGGGCAGGACAGGCGGGTCAGCCGGCTCTCGTCGTCGGAGAGGTAGTCGATCGACCCTTCCGGCATGGACATGGCAGCCTCCGGGGTGGTGGTCGTGCTGGTGGTGGTCTTGCTGGTGGGGGTCTTGGGGTGATGGCCGTTGAGGGTCTGGCGGGGTCGGGACGCCGCGAGCGTGACGGCGGCGGTGACGGTCGCGGCGGCTCGGGCGCGGGTCAGCAGGGTGGCGGCGGGGACCGCGCCGAGTGCGGCGGCCGGCATGCCCGGGAACTCAGCCTCCGCAGGATCTTGCACCAGGACGTGGCCACCGGCGCCGGCGACCAGGGCCGCCCCGACCGCGCCGTCGTCCAGCACACCCGACATGACCAGAACGACGGCCCCACCCCCGGCCACCTCGGCCGCACTGACGAACATGGCGTCGATCGAGGGTCGGTGCCGGTTCACCTTCGGTCCACCGCTCAGCGAGACCGAGCCGTGCCGAATCAGCAGGTGGGAGCCGGCCGGGGCCACGTAGACCCGGGAGGCCAGCAGCGGCTCACCGTGCACCGCCCACGCGACCGGCATCGTGCTGGCCCTGGCCAGGATCCCGGCCAGCTGGCTGTGTCCGCTGTCCCCGAGGTGCACGGTGACCAGCACGCTCGCCGGGAGGTCAGGCGGCAGGGAGCCGACCAGCTCCAGCAGCGGACCGAGGCTGCCGGCCGAGCCGCCCACCGCAAGGACGACGGGGCTGCGGTGCGGACCCCGCACAGATCTTGCGGAGAGGCTGGCGGTAGCGCCGTCCGGCTGGGCGCTGCCTTCGGTTCTTTCCATAGGTCACCTCGAGGCATCGGCCTCGCAGGCAGAGCCAGCCAGGGAACGTCGAGCCGGGAAGGCTCCCATCCATCCTGGCACGACGGTTCAGGGCTGGCGAGCGGTCGCAGCCGCTCGCGCCTCGGGGCTGGGGCCGGGATGCGAAAGGACTACCTGGTCGCTACCGGTGAGGTCTGGATCGGGCGCCACCGGGCGTCCACTCGGCAGCCGGAGCACGGCGGGCGACCCTGCCGGCCCCGGCCCTCAGAACGTCCGGTCCCGGCGCGGGCCGAAGGTGAACAGGCAGCCGCCAGGCAGCGGCCGGATGTCGAAGCCGTCGTCGAAGGTGAGCCGGTCGTCGGAGTAGACCGGCCAGATCTCCTCGGGCGCGTAGACGTCCCGCAGCTCGCGGCGGCTCGCCGTCGGCGGCACGGGCGGCGGTACCGGTGCAGCGGCGGGTGGCGTGGTGCTCGGCTTGACGGTGCGGACGGCGGCCCGCAGCGTCTCGCCCCGGGGCACCTCGGCGCCGCAGGTAGCGCAGACGCGACCGCCGCGGTTGACGCCCTCGCACACCCGGCAGCGCCACACCGCGCTCACGGGCGGATCCGTTTGGCGAGCTTGCCGACCAGCTTGCCCACCAGCCCGCCCACGGGTGTGGCGGCCGGGTCGGCGGGGGGCGGTGCCGAACTGGGCGGAGAGCCGGCGGGTGGTGGTGTCGGACTGGACGGTGAGCTGATCCGCAAGCCCTTGCCGCGCAGGGCGCCGGACGCGGGCGGCGCCGGGCTGGCCGGCGCGGTGCGGGCCGGGGGGATCCTGCTTGGGGTCGTGCCGCCCGGAGTGGGACTCCCCGCCCTCGGGCTGGCCGGCGCCGGACCCGCGGGTGTCGCCCGTCGGAGCGGCCGCGGGAGGGTGACCCGGGTCGGCGCGGGCGGATCGGTCGGCAGCCGGACCCCCATCAGCGTGGCGTGGATCTGGCTGATGGTCGGCCGCTGGCTCGGGTCGGCCAGCAGCATGGCGTCGACGAGGTCGGCCAGCGCGGGCAGCAGCCCGGCCCGCGGGACCAGCAGCTTCTCGCCGCTGCGGACCGCCACCGCCGCCTCGTGGTAGGTGGCGGTGTCGAACGGGGGCATGGCCCCGGTGAGGAACTCGGCGTAGATCAGGCCGAGGGCGAACACATCGGAGGCGACTCCCAGCTCCGCGGGCGTGATCCCCGCTTCCTGGATGTAGCCGAGCAGCTCGGGTGAGTAGTAGTTGATGGTGCCGACGATCTCAGTCGCCGGCGGCGGGCTGCCGGCGATGTAGGAGCTGTCGAAGTCGATCAGCTTGCTGGTGTAGCCGAGCTCGGTCCGCTTCACCAGGATGTTGCTGGGCTTGAGGTCCCCGTGGACGATGTTGAGGTCGTGCAGGATCTTCAGGCTGTGCGCGACCGACTTCATCAGCACCAGCTGCCAGCGCAGCCCGAGGGCGGCGACGCCGCTGTCGCCGAGGTCCTCGGCGTCCACCTTCTCGGTCACCTTGTAGTACTTGGCGCCCCAGCGGAAGAAGTCGAGGGTGACGATCAGGTTGCCCCCGTAGGCCGACAGCGGCGCGAGAGCCTTCTGCATGCCGAGGTGCTGGGCCTCGAAGGTGGCACAGCGGGCCCGCTTCTTGGCCTTGGTCTTCGGGCTGCCTGGCGCGTCGTCGTCGGGGTAGGTCGGGGCCAGGAACTCCTTGATGAAGAACTGCCGACCGCCCCGCTCGGCGAAGGTCCACTTGCTCAACCCGGCGCCGACCACCTTGAAGTCCTCGAGGATCAGGTACCCGTTGACCACGTCCCCGGCCTTCACGAGGTCACCTCGCTGGGCTCGTCGGCCGACTTGACGGCTCGGTCGGCAAGGGGCTCAGCGGTGCTCGCCTCCGGCTCCTGCTCGACCTCGGGCCCGGTCGCGGCGTCCTCGTCCACCTCGGGTGCCGCGTGCAGGTAGCGCTCGTAGCCGGTCTGGTAGCGGGCCCACAGCTGCTGTGTCTCGTCGGTCTGGCGCTGACGGAGGGCCTGGAGGTCGAGCTCGGCCTGCTGCACCGACCGGGCGAGGTCGTCGATGGGGCCGGTGAACTGCTCCTCGAGCTCTGCCGCTCGCGGGGCGTACAGCGCCTGCAGCTCGCTCAGGTCGGCGCCGACGGCCATCACCGACATGGCGGCGTCGTCGCCGGTCACCGCGGCGATCTCCTGCTGCACCGTGCGCGACCACGCCTCGACGGTCCGGGCCCCGGCCAACGGCGCCAGGATGAGTCGCTCGAAGTGCATCGGCGAGGGCAGGTAGCCGAAGCAACCGTCGGTGGCGCAGACAAGCAGGAACGGCGCCCGCAGCTCCACGCGGCGGTAGTTGACGTGGAACGCTGTGTCCGCCGACATCGCGTTGCTGACCACCGAGTCGCGGCGGAGGTTGTCCATCGCGTCGCTCGGCTCGCGCAGGTCGTCGGTGCTGAGCTGACGGGCACCGTCGGGCTCGAAGACGTACGCCCGCGAGTCGCCGGCCCAGAAGACGTGGCAGAGCCAGGTCGAGCCGGAGCGGTGGCTGCGCTGCAGTGCGAGCACGGCCATCGTGGTGGGCAGCGCCCGCAGCAGCCGGGACCGCAGCCGGCTGGCGGGAGCCTTCAGCTCGGCCAGCCGCTCCTCGAGCGCCTCCTGGACGGAGCGACGCAGGTCCTCCGCAGCCGCTTCGCCCTTGAGGTTCCAGTCCGGGACGAGCAGCTGGAGCATCCGCTGCTCCACCACGTCCCGGGCGATCCGGGACGCGATGTACGCGCCGCTGTGCGAGCCGTCCTCGGTCTCGTAGACGGTGCCGCCGGCGCCGCCCATGCCGTCGAACACGGCCAGCAGGCCGAGATCCGGGCCGTCCCGCAGGATCGGGTCGGAGTCCTCACCGTGGTCGGGGATCTTGCCCAGGTTGAAGCCGAACGACACCGTCGGCCCCGCGAGGGGGCCGGCGGTGGCGCGGCCGCTGGAGTCGGGCTTGCTCACACCGAGTTGCCGATCGAGTCGATGATGGTGCCGTAGTCAACCTCCGAGAGACCGCCGCCGGCCTGTGACGGGTTGTGCACGACGTTCTCCCAGACTGCGGAGATGTCGCTCCAGCCCGGGCCATCCGGTGCGAAGAGGATCAGCCGCTTGGAGCTCGAGCCCATCAGGCCCTGCTCGTCCTCCCAGAGGTCGGTCAGCGCACTGAAGTCGGCGGGCACCCGAGAGCTGAGGTCCGCCGGGACGACCGACGGGTCGAGCGGGTGGGCCGGCTGGTCGGTCCAGACCACGATGACCTGCCGACGCCGGTCCCCGGTGCTGGTCCACGGGGAGTTGACGGCGAGGGCGACCGCCTCGAGGCCGGACTCGGGGGCGTCCCCGCCGCCCTGGGCGATCAGGCCGTTGACGAACTCGGAGAAACTGTTCCGGTCCTCGGGCAGGGCGTAGAACGGCGACTCCTCCACAGCCGCGGCGCCGTCGGCGACGAAGTCGCGGAACGCGATCACCCGGACGCGGAGCTGGGCGACGTTCTTGCCCTTCTCGGTCAGGTTGAGCTGGACGTCGTCGTAGAAGCCCAAGGCGTTGGACTTCACGGCGTCGAGGATCGGGTTCATGCTGCCGGTGACGTCGATGCAGAAGACGATGTCGACGGCGTAGCTGAGGCCACGCGGGGCGGCGAGGCTGGACTGGGCCGCGGGCGGTGGTACGGCGGGCGCTGGGGTCGGGGCTGCTTCGGGCTCGGTCGCGACAGGGGTCTCCTCAGCCGGCGGCAGCTCGGCCTCGGCGGTCGTTTCGGTGGGGACGGGGCTGTCGGTCATGGGACTCCTCGGGTGGCGCCGCAGCGGGCGCAGGGCTTGACGAACCAACACGGACGGCTCTGGGGTGGCTCTCAATGTAGCGACTCCGGTTTCGGCAGGCGCCCTTTCGTTGCTCAGACGGCCCGACAGCGCGGGCAGGACGACGACACCGTCGCCCGGTTGGACCCGTGACCGCGACGGCACGCTGACCTGGCCGGGCTGGTCCACCACCATGATCACGGGGTCGCCACACGCGTTGCTGGTGCTCAGCGGACGACCGACCGCCGCAGATATCCGGCCCTGGGCCGGTTCCCTTGGCCTCGTTCGACTCGATCAGAGAAGCGGTGGCTTCAGCTCGGTCCGATCACCGCACGAGCGGTCGCTGCGACGGCGAGGTCGCCGCCCTCGATACCTCGCCAGCCGGTGCGTGCCGCGCCGGCCAGCTGGTCGAGGACGTCGAGGGTCGGACTGTGGGCGGGAGGGGCCGAGTACCGGTCAGCTCCGCTTCGCCACCCGAGCGCGAGGAGCAGGTCGCTGATCTCGCGGTGCCAGTCCTGCGCCGGTACGCCGCTGCCGACCACAGCGAGTGCCAGCCAACCGGACTGGCGATCGGACTCCTTGTTGCCCAACGGAAGTCGTCCGACGACGTGCTGCCAGAGTGCTCGGGGATCGTGGCGGCAGCGGGTACCGACCGCGGTTGGCGTGAGTCGGCCCTTCCGGACCGCGACCAGCCCGAGGGCTCGCGCGGTCTCGCGGACGGTGGCGACGGGCGGCGTCAGATCCTCCCGACTGGCCTTGCCGATCCACCACCCCGCGATGCCCGTGCGCTCGGCGACCTGCTCGACCAGCCTGGGTGGCAGGTATCCCGCGGAGGTCAGCGCCACACCGTCGCCGATCACCTCGAGGAGGATCCGGTAGGCCTCGGTGAGCCGGGCGGCCTCGTCGTGCGAGACGTCGATCAGTCCGTGGGACAGAGCTCGACCGAGCACCTCGCGCAGGCTCCGGCTGCTTCGTCGTTCGAGCTGCTGGAGCAGATCCGCGAGCTCGTCGGTGACGGCGACCGGCTCGGCGAACGCGACAGTGAGGGCGGCGTCTACCTCGTCGACGTCGAAGTGATCCGGTTGCCAGTCGAGGGGCAGCCAGCCGCGACCGTGCTCTGCGTCCTCGAAGGTCGTGGGCAGGAGTACGTCGTCGTACCCGTTGCGTACCCAGGCGGCCAGCTCCTCGTAGCCCCCGAGACCACCACAGTCCTCCGGCGGGCAGGCCATCCGGCCGCCCAGGCAGCGCGCCACCGCTGGCGGTTCCTCGAGCACCTCCTCGACTTTGAGCACGTGGTCCCAGCCGTCACCGAAGTCGTACTCGTACCAGATCGCATCGCCCTCGGCGGCGACCAGTTGGTCGAGGCGGACGTCGTCTTCGAGCAGGCCCTCCTCGCCCTCGTCGAGGTCGAAGGTGGTGACGAAGTACGGCGAGCGGTGGTCTTGGCCGGTGCGGAAGCGGTGCAAGTGGCTGTCGGACCAACCCATCGCGGCCTGGATCACGTCGTGCACCCGGGGCAGCGTCAGGTTGCCGGGCAGCTCGAGGCGCCGCCAGACCGGAGGCTTCGCCCCGTGGAGGTCCAGCCGCACGCGGAACCCGGCCACCTCGGGCGGCGGGCGCAGCGCGGGCTCCACGTAGCTGTCGAGCTCCTCGAGAACGCTGGAAACCCGCCCGCTGAGCAGGGCATCGAGGACTGCCCGGCGCTCCTGGGGTGTGCCGCCAGCGATCAGCTGCTTCGCGAGGCTTTCCACGTCGACTGGCCTGCTCACGACGAACAGTCAATCATCCTCGAGAGCGCCGGCTCGAGCACTGCAGCGCTGGTCTGGTGGTCTCCTGTTGACCTCGGACCGCGACGCCACATGGCGCGCGTTACCTCATCGTTGGTCTTTTCGACGAAGTTGGAGTTGCTCATCGATCGAGCCCCTGGATCACCGTCTCGACGAGGTAGGCGCGCAGGCGAGGAACGTCGCGGCTGACGGTGCGCCACACTCGCCGCGGGTCCAGGTCGTCGTACTGGTGGGCGGCGAAGCTGCGCATGGCGACGATCTGCCGCCAGGGCTGCTCAGAGAAGAGTTCGAGCACTTCGTCGGGGATCCGGTTGACGGCCTCTCCGATACGGATGAGGCCCATCTCAGCGGCCCACTGCGTGCGCACGTCGGCCGCGAAGGCATCGACGTCAGACGGAAGCAGGCCCGCGAGGACGTCGCAGACGACGATGACCCGTTCGGCCGCGTCTTGAGCCTTCCGGCGCGACTCGGTCACACCTCCACCGCTTCTCCCAGGACACGCTCGCGCATCTGCCCGCGTAGACCGTCTGCAGCGACCACGTCGACCTCGACTCTGAGCAGGTCGGCAAGTGCGAGCCGGAGGCCGATCTCATCCAGCAATGAGGCGTCGTCGGTGAACTCGACGAGGAGGTCGACGTCCGACCCGGCCTCATCGTCCCCTCGGGCGACGGACCCGAAGATCCGGGGCGCGACGGCGTGGTGCTTGGCCACCAGTGCCCGGATCGAGTCCCGATGCTGCTTGACCCGCGCGGAGGGTCGCACCGTAAGGGCGCGCTGGATACGGTCGAGCACCTCTGGTGATGGCACCCGACGGCCGTTCTCGTACGCCGACAGGTTTGGCTGGGGAACTCCTGCAGCCCGAGCCAGCTGTGACTGGCTCAGACCAACAGCCTGCCGCTCCACTCGGATGTTCATGAACACAACCTAGTGAGGGGTTATCGCCAGCGATATACGTGGCCGGACCCGACGTGGCTCGAGAGGGCTCGTCGGCGACACCGAGGAGTCGCTGAGGACCGACGAGGTCTCCTTCAGTGCGGCGAGCCATCCGGGCTGGCGAGTACCGGCACTTCGTGATCGTTGCGCCTGATCACGAAGTGCTCGTGCTGGTGCTCAGGGAAAGGTTGGGTGGAGCCAAGGGGACTCGAACCCCTAACCCCCTGCTTGCAAACGACGGCAGCCACGCGGGTCGGGGCGCTGAGTGAGCGTGGGAGCGTCCAGCACCGTCCGGGAATGACCATCCAGCTTGACACGGTAGTCACTCAGTTAGTCACTCAGTCCTGACTGACGGCGAGAGTGCTTGCGCTCGCTTGAGCGATTTGCGGGGTCTGCACGAGCGTGCAGGTGACGTTGATCCGCCTCCTTTGCACCACCCGCTCGCGGAACGGAGCGTCTAGAGATCCATGACGAGTCGCAGCGCCGCCCCGACTTGGCGTAGCTCGTCGAACCGAAGATGCATGACCAGATCGCCGAGTCGGTTCGGATCGACGGCCGCGGTCTGCTCGGCGAGCACGCGGGTCGTCCGCCCTTCGACTGTGATCTCGGGGCGGAAACTCGCTGCCCGCGCCGACGTCGACGTCGGGGCGACGAGGAGAGTCGATAACGGGAGGTCGTCGGACTGCAGAATCACCGCGTAACGCGCGCCGCGTTGTTCGTGCCCGCGCGCCTCTCGTGGAGCTCGGAGTCGGTGAACGTCACCACGCACGCAACGTCTCCATGTCACGCAGCACCCGCGCCGACTCGGCGCGGTCGTCATCGTCGGCAGCCAACGCTTCTGCTTCTGCGCGCAACGCTGCGCCGGCTCGGCGGCTGGCCGCTTCGATGAGCGCCGACCGGACTGCGGCCGACACGGCGGTGCCGTCACTCGTAAGGACAGCAAGGGCCCTGGAGGTGTCCTCGTCGGGACGGAACGTGATGGTGGAGGACATATCCCCAGTGTCGCACAAGATGTAGGACGAGCTGCGTTGCTCCCAGGGGAGCGTATGAGAGACGGACTAGCAGCGGCGCATTGCGGCCAGATCGCGTCGCGCATGTCTTCTCCTGAATGAGAATCAATGCGGGCGGGCATCTGATTAATCGCACTCAATCTCGGCACTAAGCTGGTCGATTGCTGACGACATCGACGTGCTTTGGATCGATACGCGGCGCCCTCGACCGGCCCGGCGCCCGGAACAACTCGGGTTGGCGACGATCTGCGACCGAATGGCCGCGCGGGGGGTGGCGAAGCTCGAGGGCCGGGCCGTACTGCGCCTGGAGTCCGACGTCTGAACTTGAGCGGCGGTCGACGTGCCCGCGGGCGTTGGTGCTCAGCGTCGACGCCTTCGACCTCAGCCGGGCCCTGCCGGGCGACGGACCGCCGACCAGCTTCGCCCCTGGGTAGTGGAGGGAGACGTCGAGCCTCACCTCGACGCCTTCGCCACCACCGGTCTGCTGTGCGCACGTCGCTGTCCGGCGAGTACCGGCTGCCGCCGTCCTCGCCTTAGGGTCTGCTGCCTGGTCCGACTTTGTCGTCCGTCGGCCGGGGCTGGCCCGCTCAATCCTGGAGGAACTCCAGACGCGAGGTTGCCCAAGCCCAGTCGACCCGCTCCTGTTCCAGCCGCACCCGGTCCCCGTGGACGTCGGCCACCAGTTCGCCGTACAGCGCAGCCTCTGCCAGGCCGAGCCGGTCGAGCCGGGCCGTGGTCGGAGTGTCCTCGGTGATCCATCGGTCTCGGTGGGCCAGCAAGGTGGCCCGGTCCATCAGCACCGATCGGGTCTGAGGCAACCAGGCGCGGAGGCGGTGCAGGATCGCGAAGCCGTGGGTGTCGAGGTCACCCCAATACCAGACCGGGCGATCGACCAGCCAGGGCAGCGCCCCGGATCGGTCGACCTCGAAGCCCTTGCCCCAGATCACGACCCCGTCGGTCGGCACCGGCACGCTGAGGAAGGTGACTTCGTTCTCGACGATCAGCGTCGCCTGCGGTCGCACCGCCAACTGTCGGAGCTGCTCGCTGGGCGCGGTCACGTCGGTCAGTCCGGAGAACGCGTCGAGACCGGCTGATGCCCGCAGTCGTAGCATCTCCGGCTTGCCGGCCAGCCCGAGGGCTCGGACGAAGCCGGCTGCGCTGGGGGGCACGGCCAGGAGTGCCGACAGCACGACCCGGTGACGCTCGACGAACTTGGTGTGCACCCCCGGGGCCGAGATCTGGCGCAGGTAGAGCCCGGAGCCCCGGTGATCGTCCAACCAGCGGTACGCCGAGAGCAGAGTCGGCCAGTGCAGATCCAGCTCGAGAGCCTGCAACGGGTGGTGGGCCACCCATCGGTGCACCACCGGCTCAACACCCGTCACAGCCAGGATCTCGTCGAAGCGCCGCACCACCTCGGCCACCCCGAGCAACGCCCAGGCCTGCACCCAGGACGAGACAACGGCCCGGTCGGGTAGCTCGTTGCGTCCGATCAACCGGCCCCCGACGGTGGCGTAGGTGAGGGCATAGTGTCGGTCACCGCGCCGACCGGCGTCCAGTTCGGCCGCCCACCTCTGGACGGCACCGAGGTCGCGGCCGATCTCAGTCACTGGCGGCCGCCGGATCGGCAGGTCGAACGCCGCGAACTCCTCGCCTCGGGCGTACGCGCGGAGCAATGTCTGGTCGTCCCACCGTCGCCGTACCCGGGTCCGCAGGTCGGCAGGTCGGGTCCAGCCGGCGGTCATCCCGGATCCCGGCCGGCCTGCTCGCGGAACTCCTCGATGGTCAGGTTGCGCAGTCGGGAGTAGCTGCCGGTCGGGTTGTCGACGAAGCCGATGGAGCGGACGTACGGCTCGATCACCTGCACCTTCTGCAGCGGCGTGACGATGAGGAGTTGCAGGCCGAGCGTCGCGAAGAGGTCCAGGGCGTAGCGGGTCGAGACGTCCGACCCCCGTCCGAACGCCTCGTCGATCACCGCGAAGCGGAAGTCCTTGGAGCGGGTGACGCCCCACTCCAGACCGAACTGGTAGGCCAACGACGCGGCCAGGATCGTGTAGGCGAGCTTCTCCTTCTGCCCACCGGACTTGCCGTCGGAGTCCTGGTAGTGCTCCCGTTCCTCGTCGGACTGCCGGTCGCGCTCGGAGGCGGCAAAGGTGAACCAGTTGCGCACGTCGGTCACGCGACGGGCCCAGGCCCGGTCGGCGTCCGACCGGTTCTCGCGTCCCCGGAACCGCTCGACGATGCGCTGGACGTCGAGGAAGCGCTGCTCGGTGTAATGGTTGTCCTCGGCACGGACGACATCGGTCGTCGCTTGCCGCAGGTCGGCGCGGAAGTCACGGACCTCGTGGTTGACGGTGCCTTCGGTGACCAGCGTGATGTAGGTGCCCGGGCTGTAGTCGATGGCCCCCAACGCCTCATTGATGCGGGCGACGCGCGAGCCGATGTCGTCGGCCTGCCGCTTGAGCCAGGTATGGAAGGCCGCGAGCTCGCGGATGGTCTCGGTCTTCAGCAGGCCGCGGAAGTTGTCCTCGAACTTCGGCAGGTCGTCCTCGGCCACGCGTGCGTGCAGCGCCCGGTACTCGCCCCGCGCGTCGACCGAGATGTCCATCTCGGTCGTCGTCTCCGGCCAGCGTCGCCGGACGTCGGTCATGTACTGCAGCAGGCTCTGGGTGTAGCCGCCCAGCTCACGGCCGATCCGGTCGATCGTGGTCTGCAGGTCGGCGGTGAGCCCTTCGCCGATGCGACCGCATTCGGACGGCCGGCTCGGGCGCTGGTCGGCGAGGAGGGTTTCCAGGTCCGGGTAGGCGGCCTGAGCCGCGGTGAGCACCGGGCCGGGCTGGCTGGCGACCAGCTGTTCATCGACCAGCAACCCCGCCCGCGCGTCGGTGATCTGCTGGCCCAGCACCCGCTCGTCACCGGTCAGCCTGCTCAGCTGATCGTCCAGCTTCTTCAGCTCGACGGCGTTCGCTTCCATCCGGCGCTCGATCTCGGCCAGGGCCGACGACCCGTCGACCAGCCGTTGCCGTTCGGCCTCGGCGGCTTCAGCCCGCGCGGTGGCCTCGGCGGGGTTGAGCTCGGTCCAGGTCTGGTACACCTCCAGGTGTGACAGGGCGGTGAGCCGCTCGTTCAGACCGGTCCGCTGCTGTCGACTTTGCTCGAGCCGGTCCTGCGCCTCGACCCACCGCCTCTGCTGCCCCAGGAGCTCCTCGGTCAGGGCGTCAACCTTGCGCTCGTTGCCCCAGCCGAGCAGGTAGGACCGGGGATCGTCGACCCGTGACCGGTCGTCCTTCTCGTGCCGGTCCCGCGACTTGACCTGACCTTCGCGCGTCACCGCGCGCTCCTGCTGGCGCAGGGCTTCGACGGTCTCGACGCAGACGTGGTCGGCGCGTTTCACCAGCTCGTCGCGCAGGTAGTCCGCGAACGGACCCGTGGCCGTCTCCAAGGTGTCGGCCAGTCGGAGCACCCCCGGGTCGGATCGGGGCTGGAGCGGAACGCGGCGGGTCGACACCCGTTCGTAGACCAAGCGGCTGCCGACGGTACGCCCGTCACTGCGTCGGTGCACCAGGCGTTCCCGGTTCACCCACTCGGCCACCCCCGGATAGTGTCGCTGCGGCACCAGCAGCGACAGCGCGAAGCTACGCAGGACGCGCTCGGCCGCGCCTCGCCACACCGACAGATCGGCCGCCACCTCCAACAGCTCACCGGCGTACGGCAGCTCGGACTCCGCCACCCCAAGCTCGGCGCAGAGCCGGGCCCGCAGCTCGAGCTGGCTCCTCGGCAGGTTGCTCGCCCGACCCCGCAGGCTGTCCAGCTCGGCCCGGGTCTCGTCTCCGGCCCGCTTGAGCTCGTTGAGGACGGCGCGGTCGTCAGCGAGCCGGTCGTCGAGATCGGCCGTTGCCCGCTCCAGCCCCTGTGCGGTCGTCAGCGAGCCGGTCGTCGAGATCGGCCGTTGCCCGCTCCAGCCCCTGTCGACCCTCGGCCAGCTGGGCGGCCAGCGCGGCGAACCCGGTCAGGTCGGTGACGGGGGCCAGGCCGGCCCGGACCACCCGGTCGTCGAAACCCACCCGTCGGACCCGACGCTCCTCGGCCTGCTGCCGGGCGTCACCGGCCTCGCGCTCCAGCTCATTGACCCGGTTGCCTCCGGCTCTGGCCCGCGCGTCGACCAGGGCCTCGCGGGCCAGGGTCAGTTGGTCTCGCCGCGCGCCGACGGTGGTCGCCTCCGCGACAGCCACGGCCCGGTCGGCCTCGTGCCGATCGATCTCGGCTGCCAGCAGCCTGGCCCGCAGTTCGGCGACGAACAGCCGTACGGCGTTGCGTTGCCCCTCGGCCGCGGTACGTCGCTCCAGCGCGGCGTCGTAGCGGTCGGCGGTGGCGACCAGCGGCATCAGCGCTTCGAGCTGGTCGCGGGCCCGGCGGACCGCGTCGTGGGCCTTGGTCAGGTTCTCGAAGTGCTCGACGATGCCGCGGATGCGGTCGGTGGCGTCGACCGGCTCGAGCATGTGGCTGCGAACGAACTCGTTCAGGTTGCCGACCGACTTCATCGAGACGGTCTGGTGGAACAACTCCAACGCCTGTTCGGAGCGGATCCCGAGCAGCCGCCGCACCTGCGTGGCGTACTTGGGGAACTCACCGTGATTGAACAAGGTCGCCCCGCCGGCCCGGAGCCGAGCGCGCAACGCGGTCAGGTCGGCACCGAAGTCGGTGAAGTCCGCCTCGACCGACAGGTTCTTGGTCGAGGTGACGTAGAACCGGTCGGGCTGCCCGGTGGTCTCCTTCTGGTGGAACACCTGGGCGACGGTGACCGTCTCGTCGTAGCCCTCGTTGACGAAGACCCCGAGCACCACCGAGTAGCTGGAGCGGTCGCGCAGACCCACCGGTCGCGAGGAACCGGTGCTCTCGACGCTCTCGGACTTGTAGTGCCCCTCGACGTAGCTGCGGAGGGTGCGCTCCTTGGTGTCGGCGCCCGCGGCCTTGTTGTAGGAGATCTTGTTGGCCGGCAGCAACAAGGTGGTGAGGGCGTCCACCAGCGTGGACTTGCCGGAACCGATGTCGCCGGTCAGCAGCGTGGTCTCTCCCTGGGCCAGCAGGCGCCAGACCCGGCGGTCGAAGGTGCCCCAGTTGAAGACCTCCAGCTGCGCGAGCCGGTAGCCGGCTCGACCGGGCGGATCCAGCCCGATCGCCGAGAACAGCGCCTCAGACATCGCGACCGGCTCGGGGCTTGGCGTAGGCGGCCAGCCGACCTTCGAAGTCGGCCAGCGTCTGGGCGTCGACAAAAGCCTTGAGCACGCGTCGCACCTCCCAGTGACCGGGCTGGCCCGTCAGCTCGCGCAGGAACCCGAGCTCGGCCGCCTGCTTGACAGTCCGGTCGATCTGGTCAAGAGCCCGCGCCTCGTCGGCCGAGCTGGTGAAGAACACATGCACCAGCTCGACGAGCTGCTCACGGGTCAGCACCAGCTTGGCGTCGCTGCCCGAGGTCTCGAACTCCACCAGACGCTTGCGCAGAAGCACCAGCAGGAGGCTGACGTGGTAGGTGAGGCTGCGTCGGCGGATGAGCCGGGGTAGCGGCTCCTCGCCCTCGTCCGGCTCGGCGCTACGGAGGTAGGCAAAGCCCTCTGCGTCGTCGACCATGACCTCGACGCCCATCGCGGCGAAGTGGTCCCGCACGGGCGCAGGACGGCGATACAGGGTGAGCCACACGTCCTCGGCCGACTCGCGGTAGACCACACCCCGCATCAACGTGATGATCGCCGTCGCCACGGCGTGCTCCTCAGGGTTCCTCATCGGCGCCGGACCGTCACCCTGGGCAGCCGGACGCGACGGACCCGGCCGCCCTCCGTGACGTCGAGGTGGGTCTGCTCGTCCTCGTCGGCGACCACCTCGATGTCGTCATCGTGCAGGGCGAGGTAGCCGACGATCTCGGCCGCACCGTGGCGCAGCGGGAAGAGCTCGACGATGTCGGTCAGCAGCGCCCCGCTGCTCGGCGGCACGACGGAACGGACCTGGGCTGCTAGCCGGGCCTGGTCGACGTAGGTCTGGCTGAACAAGGCGGTGATGTCGACCTCGGCGTCGGCCTCGGGGTTTAGCAGGCTGTCCACCCGGGTCGGCGGCCGGGTGTCGTACAGCGGTCGTTCGAACGGCAGCACAATTCCGACGGACGCCTCCTCCAGGTCCAGCTGCAGGTCGGCCGGGGGGTCGTCGCGGACGCTAAGCGCCGCCGACTCGACCTGACGGATCAGGTCGAGGACGCGACGGTTGTCCAGCCAGACCTGGTCGTCGAGAAAGCGGCGGAGCTGCTCGGAGATCTGCCGGACGGTGTGCTGGGTGCGCTCGGCCGCCTCGGACCAGTCGTAGTGCACCGTCCGTAGCCGGCGGTCGGTGTCGAGCTCGGCCAGCTGCTCGACCCGGGCCAGCAGGGTGGAAAGCTCGTCCTGCCGGTCCTCGGACAGCAGGAAGTCGTAGAACGCCTGGAAGCTGCGGCCCTGGTCCGAGCCGGCGATGTCGGCCCGGCTGCCGACCAGGTCGGCCAACAGCTCACCCTTGCTGCCGTCCCACGCGGCTATGCGTTCGCGCGCCGACCGGTCGAGCGCGCGGAAGTTCTCCTCCACCTCACGAAAGTCCGATAGCAGGTCCCGTGCCGTCGCGGCGAACTGCTGATAGCGGTCGCGGAGACTGGTCGGATCGAGCATCGGCATCTCACCGGTGCGGACGGCGGTCATCTGGTCGTCGATCTCGTCCCGGCGTCGCTGCAGCTCGGCCAGCCGGAGGTCCGGGTCGGCCTCGGTGCCGTGGACGATCTGACGCAGCAGCTCGAGCACGGTCTGCAGCCGCGACTCGGTTCCGACGAAGGCTCGCACCTGCAGCCCGGTCAACCAGGCGTACGCGCGCTCGAGGGCCGGCAGGGCGTCGTAGTGGACCTCGTCCGAACCCAGCGGGTAGAACCGCCGGAGCCAGCCGGACTCCGCCCAGTCGTCGAGGTAGTGCTCCGGTCGACGTGGGAAGCGAGGCTCGTCCGGGGTGTCGGCATTGCGGAGGTAGAGCTCGTCGTCGAGCGCCTCGCTCAAGACGCTGGCCGCGGTCGCACCGCGGCCCTGCTCGACGAAGAACAGGCCCAGGAAGGACAGGGTGAGCGCGGCGTTCCCCGACCGCAACAGCCGCCACGCGGGGTGGCGCTCGCGGAGCAGCTCCACCTCGTCGTAGTCCACTGGTCAACCTCTCGGCTCTTGGCTGTCAAGAAAGCCTAATGGCCCGCGATCCGGCGCAGCCGCGGCGACGAGTTCGGCCCGGGGTCGGGGACCTCGAACCCCTGAGCCACTGCTCGCAGAGGTTGTGCCCAGCCCCCGCCGGTCCGCGGTGATGCGGCTGCCGAGGCACAGCCGCCCGCCCCAGCGCCGGCGGCTCGGGCGCTGTACGAGGTGGGGTACGACAAGTTGATTCGGGCAGGGGTGCCCTCCGTCGGGCTGCTGGTCGGCATCGCCTATCCGGTGCTCGGCGGGTCACTGTTGCTGTCCCTCGCTTTCGATGCCATTCGCCCAGCACTGGCGCGCCGAACGGGGGAGAGCACCCAGCGGGTTCTCGATCGTCCGCGATAGTGCTGCGATCCGGGTCCGACGCCAGAGGAGTTGTCGCTCGACTTGGGACCTCACCTGCTTCTTGGCAACAGGTCACAGAGTCCGCAGACGTCCAGGGCCG
>Ga0210040_10005348_pt1 | contig 16400 bp, 5 predicted proteins | sample CryGeyCG12114_NA_FD_185462 | JGI IMG/M metagenome (GOLD analysis project Ga0210040, IMG submission 185462) | Groundwater microbial communities from aquifer - Crystal Geyser CG19_WC_8/21/14_NA (SPAdes) (version 2) | ecosystem: Environmental > Aquatic > Deep subsurface > Groundwater | place: USA... | reverse complement strand
TAGTCTTAATAATGCCTGCTTGTCATTATTTTAGAGAGAGTCGTTGCTGGACTTTCAGACGCTACAGACCTCAGTCCTTTGCCGTATATTTCTGTCGTACAATTATTTTACTGTACTAACTTCTTGTCTCTTTACTTCCCAATAAAGCTCTTACCTATGACTGCGTAACCCCAAATGTTCATTGGTTATTTCGCATAGAAAACCGTGACAATATTGTTAAAAAAAGTCAACCATAACCTAAGATGCGCTTTTCCATATAGAGAGTATTTTAATTAGGATAAGTTGAATTTAATTTTCATGTGTTACGTTGCTACAAACAAGTTATGTATACACGCCAAGTTTCATCCCAATCAGATCAACGGTTGCCGAGAAATTTCCAAAAAACAATTCTTTGCTTGTCCAAAAAAAAGCTTTACACGGATTAATTCCCATAAGGGGCGAAGTGAGAATTAGCGTTTTTCCGATTTTTAGTCAAGTTCTCAAAATATCTTAAACCGATTGGGACAACTATTATGTCGCATGATAACCAAAATCAAGAGCTATCTTGCACTGAAAACCGTTTTGAAATCTCATGACTAGAACCCACGACATACCTTCTGAAAAAAGTATGCTTGATGCTCCCGTCAAAATTCATGCAAATTTTGAGTAAATGTTGAAAAAAAAGTTTCAAAAAGTTATGTTGGATTAAGATTTAATAATGCTGAAAATGTATACTCGACAGATGAAATATGTACAGTGACATTTTGCATCATGTGAATGCGGAACGAATAAGTAGATGTAGAACGAGCAAGTAGAAAGAACAAAAGTATGGAGAATAGGGAACTCATATTTTTATTTATTTTATAAATGTTCTTGTATAATTGCCGAGGTTTTTAATCATCGTTTCTTCATTTGAATATAGCACCTCTTCAGTGGCTCATTTTGCGTATTTAGTCATGTTCAGAGATGTTTTGGTCAATTTATCAAGACTAGCCGGGCTTACCAGCCTTTACCTAGAATCACTTTTACGAGCAAAATTAAAAACTTGCAAAATTTTCAACGATGCACAAATTTTTTTACGCATGGCAAGTTTCTAAAAAGTGACAAAAAAATTGTAGAATATTAAAACCATTCGCTGCACAGTCCTGAAAGTGAGTCTATGGTTACAGGCCAGTGGGCTCGGCTAGTTAATTGAGGATTTGAGGCTTCATACTCACTCTCAGGTGCTAATGAGCTGATCCGGCCATTAAAAAAATGTGTCGCCTTATAATCTAAAATGTAGCTTTATTTTTAAATTTCTCGGTGTGTTTTTTGAATATGCTATGTTCATTTTAAACCAACTAAATCGAAAAATCTCTAAAATGTTGTGACAACAATAAATTTAAACTGATTTCTTGGGTTTAAAAAAATATTTGAAAAACATTCCTACCGCCCAAGTTTGCTTATCACTGTTTCACTTCATTGATTCAAGTCTCACGATGCAGGCGATTGGGAGAATCCGAGTAAATGAGTTTGAATGACACAAACAGCTGACCAAAGTTTGGGCTTTGATACAGAGTTTGCAGACCAACTGCAAAGTGAAAAATTGATAAATTTCCAATTTGTTCGAAAATATTAAAGGTGAACTTTTTAAGTTTTTATTCGTAATCTAAGATGCAAGAATTTGCAGCATCCTTCAAATTCATTTTTTTCTACTTCTGTTCAACAATATGGAAAATTCACATTGAAAAATATAAAATTTTACCTTTTAGCCTAGACACACACTCGCCTTCACATATGCTGCTTTAGACGTCCGAAATAGCTGAAAAGTAAATCACAGTATTTTAATACACTTGGCCAACTTTGCTATAGATCCATACTTTGTTCTTTTATAGATAAAACATGAAACTCACGGAAATTGATATGGCAAGCTTTGTCTATCGTATTGAGGAAGTCAACTTTGTATGAATTTAGCATTTAGTGAAGATATTTGGAATGGCATACCAGGCATGCGACAGTGAAATCTGTCCAGGCAAATGGCATTGCACACTATGATTTTTTGGATATCTCCTCATTTTGGTCCTGTGCTATGGACTTACTGTATTCCCAAATCTTGAAAATTCTTGTTCCGGCAAAAAAGAGCATGAATCCAGTGTGTGAGAACTATACTGTCATGCGAAATTCTGTCAAAAAAGACGAATGAGAATATTGGCGATTTTAAAACTTGATTTCATCAAGGCATATTTTACATGGAGTACGATTCAATACGTAATACTGCTTTTCTCTAAAATACACAACTGGTCGTTATATGCATAGGCGGGCTCACTGACCTCGAACAAACTCACTAATACGTGTAGATTGTAAGACTTTAAACCTGCCGTAGTTTCAATATTCCATAAATTAGCTGAAGCATGATAAGTTTCTACAATGTCATGATTCAGGCAATACCGCGGCTAGGAAAATTATGATTTTGAAACCAATTGACCGATTGTCAGACCACACACGTGAATTCGTCTACTCAAAAACCAAAAAAATGAAGTTCGTCCTTAAACCCATGTCTGAATAAGTGTATGCATTTAATTTTTCATAAAATTAAAAAACATAAAATGTTTTTTGTGAATCCACACGCTGTGAAGATTTAGCCCTGCATTGAAATTCCAAGATTATGATCTCAGGTAGGGAAAACCCAACAGGAATTAATTCATCCTTTAAATTCAAGTCTGGAATTTTAACATGAACTTCTAAATACAATATTAAAGGCTAAACAAAAATCATTGCAAATCCAAGCGCTGGAAATAACCGAACCAAGCAACCAAATGAAATGACTGCATGAAAAATTTTGTATGCTTTTAGATTGCAAAAATTTCCACCGTAAAAAGCCTCATAGCTATCTATTTCTTTTCCAGCAGACTTTTAACACAACAAAATGCAAAAAAAATATGAATTTCACCACATTTTGGAGATTAAGCAACAAATTGTGTCCCTCGAAGCAGTAAATTTTTGGAAGCAACAATATCTGCGTATCAACCCAGAATTCAACCTAATCTAAGCTTACCATGAAACGGAGTCCGTAATCTTCAATTGCTACCAAAATAGCTTTACATCTTTCAAATAAATTGAAACAGCGCGTAAATATTATCCACTTTGTGTGCTTTGAAAAACGAACATTCACCACTGGCTAGAAGTATGACCGATTTGAAATAACTAGTTGATACAGAATAATTTAAATGGTAGATTATTTAGTAGCAACTCAAATTTTATACATTATTATTGTCAAGAAGCCCAACGCTACTAAAACTTGGACTCTCACACCTATAGTCTATACATTATTGTACACCGGTTTGAGTTCACATGTAAAACGGAAATTCACGAATCACAAACTATTTCCATACTTTAACATCACCAACAATTTCAAAATTAAAGTTACAAATTGTCAAATAGAAAAACTCTTGACAGACGAATTGAGTAGTTTAAAGCTTTTTAACACTGCACATACTATATGAAATGTAATGTTTACCAACGTAATGTTAGTGCAACACGTTGCAATGAATGCTATGTGCTATTCTCATTGCCCATTGCAGTCATGCATATACGCGTCTCATTTCAATTGGCTTTGCGAATAGAAAGCTTGTATGTAGGACAAAAAAGTTGAATCTGTGCATTTCATTCTCTGTACTCACAAGGATTGATATATAATGTACAATATTATACAATTGCATGGAACCAGTGTGTAGTTAAGCTATTACTCCGCAGCACAGACTGATGTATAGAGCGTATTCCTCAAATAAATTACGCATACAGGATGACGGTGTTTTAAAATGCAAAATAAGTCAGCGATGTAAATTATAGCTCCACTCTGGGAACAGAAGATTTTTACTTCAGCTGAATACACAATTATGAAATGAATAGATTTTTTTTTATTATTATTATTATATTGTTTATTGCAGACAGAATTAGTCCATGCATAATGTTTACAAAAGTCCTTAAATCACATATTTTAAAAACTTGTACAAAATAGAAAATTAATACAGGAAATGACTTAGTTGAGCAAAAATTCACCCATCATAGAAAAAGACGTATTCACAGAATGCAGATTGTCATACCAGTAGTTCATCAGGCTATCACGATTTCTATACATGTGTGTTTTTATCATATTCACTAATAAATTATGCGACTGTCCAATTCGGTTGAACATGGAAAAACAAAGTTTTCTCTGTAATTCTTTGAACGAGAGGATGCCATTGTTTATGCAAAACGTAGATGCACTTACTCCTCTTTTAAACTTGAATAAAAGCCTTATACAATCATTATATGCTACCTTAACCTTATTTAAATTTGACTCTGATTTTGGAGTCCACTCAGACATGCAATAAATTGACCCTACGTATGTTTGAAATAGGTACTGCTTGATATTATTGTCGGCTTCACGAAATCTACTACACAACATGTTGGCTCTTATGCGCAATTCCCTAGCTCTTACACACATTTCAGCCTCATCAAACTTAATTATGTTATTACAAATTGTAAATCCAAGATATTTATAACTATCCACCCAAGACAGGGAATTGTTATTCAGTGTAACATCTGGGTCAGGCAAAACCGAGTCCTTACCAACGCTAAATCTCATACACACTGTTCTTCTTGCATTGAACGTGATATTATGTTCCGAGGCATAATTATTGGCTACATCTAGCATACTTTGTAGGCCAAATACTGATGGAGATAATAAGCAAATATCGTCTGCATAAAATAAACAATTCGCCATTATATTTCCCATTTTGCACCCAATTCCTAAATGCATTAAATTTTGTCCTAGCATATCCATATACACGTTAAACAGGACTAGGCTCATTACGCCACCCTGCCTAACAGACTTTTCAGTAATAAATCTTCTACTGTAGCAATTTCCCCATTTGACATAAAATTGTTGATGTTTCCACCAAAAGTAAAGATATTTCACTATGCCTGCATCAAAACCTCTGTCTAGCAATTTATTGCACAATTTGGCATGCAAAACATTATCAAACGCTTTTGATGCGTCTAGAAAAGTTGCAAAGATAGTGGACCCTTTTTTAATATAGTGTGAAACAGTTTGCTTTAGGGAAAAAACAGCTAGCTCCGTACCATGTCCTTTTTTGTAACCATATTGGTAGTAACCTGTGCTTGGACTTAAATCACACTTACTCAAAATGATGTGCTCAAAAATTTTGGAATAAGAAGTAGCAAGAGCAATTGGACGGTAGTTATTACTATCCGTAATTAATAATTCTTTTTTCTTCAAAATTGGAGATATTTGTACATCCATAAATGCATCAGGCAGATATGCATGCGAGATAAAGCTATTGAAAAGCTGACAAAGGACATGTATAAAAGATATCACAATATTTGTAGTGTTCAGCACACAAATAGTCTGGTCCAGTCGATTTATTTCTTCCTAACTTGGATATAGCAGACAAAACGTCTTCATCGGTCAAGTGAGTAAAATGGCTATCTAGTACATCAAGTCTATCATTTAATCTAACATTATCAAAATCATCAAGATCATTACTCAAAGAAAATAGAGCTTCATAAACATTGGCCCATTCATTACAACACGCGTGCATACCAACTGCGTTGTCTATTTGTTGTGAAACCGCTACAGAACACTTATCACTACTTTTAACTTTCTGCCAGAAGCTAAAAAAGTCATGATGTCCATAGTCAGCTACTAGCCTTTCTAACTGATTTTTTTTCACATTCTGACGGCTTTTCTTAGTGCCTTTTTGAAGTCACTTCGAGATCTACTCATAAGAATGTACAAATTGGAGTTTCTGACTTTACCACTAGCAACCCATAGAAGATAGTAATTTCTATACTTTTTATGCAATTCCTTGACACTTGAGTTCCAGCCTTCTATATGTAACTTTCTTTTCATCCCAGTTTTTCTGCATACACTGCGTTCAGCATTTTTGAGCTTACTAACACAAAAATTGTATACATCATTTAGGGTATTCAAATGAGTTACATTATTACACTTGGGGTCCCTACACGCAAATGCATTTTTGTCTAAAATGCTGAAATCCACAATAGTGCTTTTTTTGTACAACTCACAATTGGTGTGTGAAAGCTTGTTCCATCTCACTTTTGGATCACAACACACATCGGACTGGTTTATGCTGTTATGGTAGTTATGATTAAAATGGATATTCACAACTAGCATTAGATGATCACTTGACAGAATTTCATCAGATACAAAAATATGTTTGCACAGTACATCATTACTTACTATAATATGATCCAACCAGCTGCTATGACCTGTTTGATTGCTCACATAAGTGTGAGTAGAATTCGGCGGCAGATCTAAATCTAGTATTCTCAATTCTTCTTCTGAACAGTTAACACGTAACTCATTAAACTTTTTGATTTTCGGATCAAGATTAAAATCTCCAGCAAGGACTATAGAGTCACAGTCTACAGAGTTCCAAAGGCTAGTTACATTAGCTATACATTCCGTCAAACATTCATCATTTTCTGGTGTGTTACAGGGCATGTAAACATTCACTAATAACAATCGTACTTTGTTGGCAGTAAATAACAAAGCCTGCGTATACCTATTATTGGTATTAATGACTTGTATACTTGACTGGACAATTTTATTTTTATATTTTATGCCCAAATGAACCGTGAGATAGTCATGGACAGCTCAAAAACTTGTCGAAAAAGTTGTAACCTATCGGTTTTTCAAATACAAAATGTGGAGTTTAATTTTCTAGTATAAAGAATTGGCAGCTCACTTCATAGTTGCAGAGCAAATGGTCATGACAAGAATCAGGCCAAAATTGAAATCCAACTTGTATCCAAAAAAATTTTCTTTCATACATATGGAGTATACTCTTCCTAATCATTCTCCATAGTATTGATAATAACTTACTACTAGCCGGGCCCACTGGCTTTAAGCCAGACTCACTCCTACGAGAAAAATTAATAATCTGCAAAATTTTGAACGATTCACTAATTTTTTGATGCAAAGCTGTAAATTTCTAGAATGTGATAAACAAAATTTAGGTCCAAGAATCCTAATTTGCAAAACTTCGGTATAAATTTTCACTTCTAAATGCTATGGAAAATTTATTTTCATAAAAAGTTAGGGTTAGTGTAAGTGAGTGGCCATTGGGAATATAACCATAAATCCGTGTTTTCCTACCCTGTTTAACAATGCGGAAAATTTACTTTGCGACACATAAAATTCTACCTTTCAAAAACGGTATAGGCAATATTGTCCTTCAGACAATTCAATTTGAATCCTCCTGTGGCTTTGGATATGCTGTATACATGAACAAATACAATTTTATAACTTTTAGCTTTCATTTTGGCACTGCTATTTCCTATAACACACAACTTATCAACTCTTACTATAGCTTTTATATAGCCGGGCTCACTGCGTTTTGGCGAACTCCCTCGTATGAGTTAAACCAGTAAAATTTCCAATGCTCCAGTAATTTTCCGAAGCATATGGCAAGTTTTAGAATATGAAAATCAAAGCAGGTTTTGAAAAGTAACAAAATTTTGATGTAGAGTTGTTTATCACATGTTAAAAAATTGCCGCAAGTGACACCTCTCATGGATCATTGAAAATTTCTAAAATCTGAAATTTCACTCTTAACGTTAACTCTGCCCAAAGGCCAGTGAATTGGCTAGATTTAGTTAAATGGCCTTTTTTCAAATTTAACAATAAAAAATTACTATTGCCAAAGATATGAAATCGTTCAATTTCAATTATGAGAATCCGTGACATCCGTGCACACACAAACACTAAAAAGGGCACTTTATATTCGATAAAAAAATCAATTAGCTTGCAATGCGTAAGTTAGTATTTCTACAGTTTAGAAGCTCGCACGGTGAGAATGAAAAAAGCAGCAAAAACAGGGGTAAAGTGAGTTTATTCATCGATTCCTTTATTTGTGAAAGATAATATTATTTTATTGGCAATTTTTAACTCCTGGCAGAAATTGAATGTCAAAAAATAAGATTTCAAGGGGAATTTTTGTTTTGAATTTTTGTTAAATCACATGAGATTTCGTCAATCATTCAATATTTGAGAAATGTGCGTCCAATGCGATTCGATTCGAGAACTGGAAATATTTTCACAAGGAAAACAGGAAAATTTCATTTGATTTTAGACTGAAAAACTTTCCAACGCAAAATTTCATAGCATCAGTCTCTATCCCAGCAGACTTTTGTCGCAAATAATGCAAACACATTATAGATTTTACTATTTTTTTTAATTGGCGGCAAACAATTGCGCCTCCCCGAAGCAGAAACTATTTTGATGCAGTTACACATACACCAAAAATTTTAAACAAATCCTTACCGTGCAAAGGCGTCCTAAATCTTCAAAACCGACCAAAGAATTAATTATGAATCACATTAGCATTCAAAAAAACTGAAACTGTAACTATTATCCAAATGGAAAACTATGAGAAGATGATGCACAATCACAACAGGCTCAAAGTCAAACCAAATTCAATTGACTTAGCAATTCATAAAGAAGTACAAAAATATTGCCTGACGGGGTAAATAGTAGAAATACTGCTTAACAACGTCTGCATAACAATATTATGCATGCATTGTTCACTGAGAAATCTTACTCTGAAGTTATTCCGCATTAATCTGCTGGCCATGAACTGGGAAAAAATGCAAAGGATAGTCCCACTGTGTTGTTTTCTTGCTTTCTCGCTCCGGTCTAAAAAAGTTGAATCTGTGCATTACATGCATCAGGTTAGGTAGTCTGAAAAAGTTGCTGTATGGCTGTAATATGCAGAACAAATGGAATTAATATGCTGAGTTGCTCTTGCCAATGAATATAAAAGCTGCATAATTGGGAACTACATAGGACAGACCGGACAGACTACTATATCGCGTGTTCTTTGCACTCCCTCAAATGAGATGTTGCATGTGGGACTGGAATGTTTCAATTGAGTTTTAAAACACCTTATGTGCCCAAAGTAAACATCACATAGTCATGGACAGCTCAAAAACCGGTCCAAAATGGTATAAGTTATTATTTTTTTTCATATTTTGATACTGAATTGCTTACTAATGCAGATTCTAAAGCCATGATAAATTGCCCATAGTTTAGACTAGCAAATATGCTATCGTACGGTGCACGCAGGTTTGGTTATGTCCGTAAGAAAGTTCTGTCTCACCATACACATTTTGTGTTTATAAATTACATAATGAGGATCAGGATTTTTTTTTTAATTGGAGAAATTTTTTTTACAAAAACTAGAGAAAAAATGAGAAATTTAAAACCTTCCACTACCCTAAAAGTGACAGTAAAGTGAGCGCCTTGTTTTCCCTGATGGTTATATGAAAGGTTTTGCAATCATAAAGTTGCTTCTACCTATCCACATTGACCGAAATAGCAAACTTACTATTAATGGTGTCCGTAATTATAAGAAACGGACGACAGGGATTTTAAACTCAATTTGTTTCTGAAAGTTTCAAATCAATTTTTTGGAAGTCGTTACTGAATAGAAAATAATCACGAATAAAATGATGCAATTAGTATGTGATACTATGCGATAGTCATGCCTGGAAGCTCCATACACAGTTTAGTTAGTATTAATATATACATACATATGAGATGAGTCCGATTCAGGGAACGATTCATCGTCAAGATTATGGCTTTCTTACTTTGATACGCATTTCTGTCTCCCATGTTTGATTCACGTTTGCAATTATTGCCGTGATGCTGCCGTTTTTCGAAATGTACTTACATTTAGTGTACTTACAATGCAATTCATATAATATTTTCGTACATTTGATCGCGCATTAAGACTTCATCTTATCTTGTCACTATATAGCGTTTGATATGGGCTGGATTTGTAGAGATTGTTATGCACCCTTTCAACATGCATTGTCCTCATGACGGACACTTAAGAAGACTCAGAGTCTGCTATTTTGTTCAATATTCTAGCTCAACTGGAAATTTTCTTTTTATTAACTAATAAACTGTTTCAATAACCTGTTTGAATCCTATCCTCCTCTTTTTGATTAGGTCTTCACGCTGTTAAAATTGTGACTAGTCTCAGAAGATGAATATTCCAGAGGCACAGCCTAATTGCCAGGGTCCAATAAATATTATGAGGCCTTATGAAGAAACTATGGTAGTGAATGCTATTAAAAATAAAAGTGAATTTTCGCGATAGCTTACGTTTAATGAACATTACCCACAGGATACATTCTAAAACAATAAAAATAAAATCACATATCATTAAATGGCAGTTGTAAGAAGCCTGAAAAACAAGCTTTGATTTAAGGATAACATGCTTTTATTAGAGGGCGTGAGACCTCTCATAAAAATGTACTACAAACGGGGTCTCAAAAAGTCAGAAACTAAAGATTATTTTTTAGCACGAAAACTACGGAACTAAACAAACTCAAAATTTTTGGTTATGTTAAGCTGCTCGAGTTTTCCCTACATAAAAAATTTCAAAACACAAAAGTGCATCACTGATTTTAAAGAAAATGTTTTAGTTTTGGGTCACGTGACCTGTCTGAAAACGCAACGGTGCTTAAAAGATGAAATTTTGCGTTCACGGTTTTGGCGAAACTACTGGATGGATTTGCTTGAAATTTTCAAGTTATGTTTCTTGATAGGAAATGCATCGTTGAAAGGCCGCTTTTAGCATTTGGTTAATTTTAGCTCACTTGATTAAAGTTTTTCAAATTCCCATTATAATGAATACAAATTGATGTGCTATGTTTTCCACAATTTCTTAAAGGTGTGCAAGTCGTTCAATGTAATTTAATTTTTGTGCATTATAGGTCTTTGGCTTGGCGATTAGTGGTGTGCAAGTCGTTCAAAGTAATTTAATATGTGTACATTAAGGGCCTTTGACAATTTAATTGCAGAGTGGTGCGCAAGTCATTCAATGCAATGTTTTTATGAGACACACACTTTAAAAGCGCGGAAAATTATGAAGTGATGGAAATATTATAGTGGTTGTAAGAAGTGAAAAAATGAGGAAAGTTTCACGTGGAATAATTGTATTCTCCTTTCATGAATAAATCTTTAGACTTAAAGTGGTAAATAGGAAATAGCAATCCTAAAAGATGGGAAAAAAGAGGGAAGTTCACGTGGAATAATTTTAAGTTCATTTAATACATAAATATCCAACTATTAGACTTAAAGTACTAAATATAAAACGGCACATCCAAAAAGGTGAAGTTATAACATAACGTGAAAAAATTTATTGTTGACCCACCATATGCATTATTTAAAAATATTGTATACTTTTTATTTCAATTCACGGGAAGCCAATGATATACTGAATTTTCAACAATATTATATATTATTAAAACACCATTACAGGAAAACAAAGCCTTAACGGCCTCTTATTATGTCCACTTACTGTGGTTTATTTTACTTTAGACTTTACATTCAAATCACACATAATATATAGGTGGTTTATATTTGCATTAATCAGACGAGTTAAGTTTTTAACACCAAAATTATAACGCTCATGAATTCATATTAGCAAAATATGAATACATGCCTAGTAAGAAACAAAAAGAAACACATAACACAAAACAACAAATCAATTACATGAATAGCGAATAAGTCTACGAAGATAATAATATGAAAAAACAGTTTGTGAAACGAATAAGTTCTTCGGGTTTGCTAAACATAAGTGAATCAGTTTTGAGTCGAAGTCATGGAAAGATAGACTTAAATTTCAAACCTCCAAAAATGGAGCATTCTGTGCATCCCTTATACGGCAGACAGACTTTGACTTATGTGTATAATTAAACGAGGATTGAATCCTAGATTCACATAACAAGTAGCTGCCTAAATAACTTCTTGCCCAATCTAACAAACTTCAATATATCTCTTTTTGAAAAAAATAGCGATACAGTCTATTTTAATCCCGATACTAATTATGTATAGATAATATAAGCATGCATGGATAAAAAATTACACACCTTTAAATTTCTCTTTTCGGTTTCCGCGACAGTATTTCAGTGATTTATGATTTATTCATATTGATTTTCAGTTTATTTAGTTTATTTATTTAGTTTATTCCACATAATTCAACTAATTTTGATTGAAATCTATATAAAAATGTTCACCAGGCAGTCATATATTTCAATTTACTGCTATTCTACTATAGATATGAGTATTTTTAAATAAATAATCTTTTAACCTCAACTAATACCATTACCAATATAAGTTGAGAAGTTGAAAGCAAATTGGTGATTAAATTGAAGCAAAATGGCATAGAAAAAGCGAACGTAGTCAGGCTTAGGAAAAAAAGCTTCAAGCTCCAATATAAAATGGGACTTTTTTAAAAAACGTTGCAAAACAATATGTGAATCTCAATTTTAACTGTCTTGGTAGCTTCGTCTATTATGCAAATTTTTGAGGGTTAAATTCTCGACGGATCCTTTATTAGCTTGAAATTTACCGCAAGAAATTTGCTGCATCCTAGAATCCTGCCTGGTTCAAACACAAGCATACTGGAAGTAAATATTTGTTTTTTTCTATATTTATCTATATATTCATTTTTGTGCCTTTGTTTCTTCATAACTCATAAATGTTACTCGTGGTATAAATTAGCGTGTGGAATAGCATCTCTTTAAGAAAATTATGTCGGATAAAATATATATTATAAAGTTTATTCGTAATTATTGGTGTTGGTATTTATGTGTTATTAATTCCTGAAGTGTTTACACATGTTCCTGAATTATTTTATTTTGCATCGATGAACATGCAATTGATAAAGAGCATATAAATTGTGTCAAAATCTGCACTTTTTTCCATCACCTTCATGACCTTTATGATATAGCACCTAAGATATAATATCCCAGGTAAGGGTAGCGTTTCATCAAGTAAAAAATTCTTCAAATATCAAACATTAATGTGTGTTAGAATGCATATTTTATTGGTTTGGCAAGTTCTAGAAAATGTGAAATATCTGCATCGATAAACTTTAGTGCACAATTGAGTGATCGTAACAACAACTGATCGTTAGAAACAAATCCAACAAAATGTTTCTTCGTCACTCCTGAAAAAAAAATTTCCTTGGACCTGGTTTGGTATTCGTCTGCGGCCCCCCTTTTAGATTGCAAAATATATAGGTAATAATAGACAATAATGGAAAAAGTGATTAGGTTGTACAAAATTCATAGGAATCATACATTGAAAAATAATGTAAAAAATGTAAAGACAGATCACCATAAAGCGAACAGAAATAGGGGAGTTGCTGTTCGTAGACATTACTCATCGCCCTTGTTCTTTTTGCTACAAAATCAAAAATATATAGGTAATGATGATAATAGGTCATAGGTTCAAAAACAATTCAATTACTACTTATTTTAAATTTTCAAAAACTTGATAACCGAAAGTTATCATAAAAATATTAGGATCAACTCACCATATGGTGCACTGAAACGGTGTTGCTGTTTGTGAAATTTTTCATTTGATGAGAGGTAAAGTCAATTTTCCGTCCATTTGATCCGACAGTTTGGCCAACTTCTCTTTAATAAGAATCACATCTTCAGCGATGTCGTCCGTTTGGGCGACATTAATCAGAGTGTCTACATTTTTCTCAACTCCTGCTATGCAGTCAATAATGACTGTCAACTTTTCGTTAAGCTTGTCGTACTTTTTGCTCAGAAATTGTACAACGGTGTTGATGTTCGTAGTATGTCGGTTATTTAGGCTTTGTTGAGCCATGTCGAAAAACTGGAAGACTGAATTTGAGACTGGTTGCGTTAGAAACTAAAGACTGAGTTTGAGACTCAGTGAGTTTATAAGTTATCAACTTAGAGCAAACAAGCAGCTGTTACACACAATCAACAGCAACTTTTGGAACCATCATCTTTAACTGCATCTAACGAAAATTTGTCCGTCAAAAATTTCGATTCATTCACCTTGGTTCTATAAATATGAGAAAGTACGAATGGGAATTTCGAACGAAAGCGACGAATAATATTCTCAAATGTTATTTTCAAAGTTTAAGAAATCGATAATGGTTAACATAGTTACCGTGTTTGTTCTGTCACACTTCATTTGCCTTAAGAATATAAAATAATCAACATGGGTGTACCTGACCCAGTAGATTTATGTATAAAGTGCTTATGCGCGAGAAAAACATTTTTTAAAACATTATTTACATACTACTTGAAGCTCTATCTATGTGTTTCACAACTGGTTTGCTACTGGAGCTAACTATATTTCATTGGGATCCCTTTTCATTAATACAATTTGCGATACTTTGGAACCCACAGAAAATGGATGGTGATTTGTGTTCGGACACCCACTTAATACCAACAGTCACCGTAATATTTACTGGAGCATTATAACATCTACAAACAAATAGACGGAGATGATTGGATTGATCCCAGTAGTAAGTAGAATAAACTATAAGTGCAAAAAAAGGTCATTCACCCCATAACCAGTTTTTGCACGCATAGTTGGCCTTGCACAATTATTGCTCAACTTCTATATGTTACAGGAAATACTAGTAATTTACCGTCACGCTAGATGGCTTGACATGATTGAATTGTTGAATGCGGGTCAAGACTTGAATAACTAAAGTATTAGTTACTACTAGCAAATATGCCGGGCTTCGCCCGGCAATTTGCTAACGTACGGTGCACGCAGGTTTGAGTAATGTCTGTAAAAAGGTTTGGTCTTAATAAACATTTAATCATTAAAAATTTAGAAATTCCTTTGAAAATAGCGTGAGAAAACGTGGTATGATAATAAAAACTTTTTATAAGCGAACGATGTACGCAAGGTAGTATTATACTTGCAAAACTTTGCAGCAACAAACAATGAAAATTGTTGTGAACCACAGTAAGTGAACAGCAAAAAAGTAACCAATAATTTAAAATTGTTAAAAACATCTATATCTTTATTGTCAAACTTGATAATTTATTGTTAAATAGAAAATCTGAACAACTTATTCGTGTTAAAACACTTAAAATGCACGAATGGAAAGCAGTAGTTTAATGTTTCTTTGATACATAGCTATCATGGCATTATAGGCACCCGTCTTTCATCTGACCTACTTTTTTTAGAGAAGTAAGAAATTTTTAGCCTTACTCGTTCATTCCCTGTCAAAATCCCATGTTAAATCACTATAAGTTGCTTCCCTGTCAAAATCCCATGTTAAATCACTATAAGTTGCTTCCCTGTCAAAATCCCATGTTAAATCACTATAAGTTGCTTCCCTGTCAAAATCCCATGTTAAATCACTATAAGTTGCTTCCCTGTTAAAATCCCATCTTAAATCCTTATAAAAAACTTTCATGTCAAAGTCCCATGCTAAATTACTATAAAGTTGCTTCCCTGTCAAAATCCCATTTTAAATCACTATAAATTGCTTCCCTGTCAAAATCCCATGTTAAATCACTATAAGTTGCTTGCCTGTAAAAATTCCATGTTAAATCACTATGGGTTGCTTCACTGTCAAAATCCCATGTGAAAACTTTATGGGTTTCTTCCCTGTTAAAATCCCATGTAAAAACTATGGGTTGCTTCACTGTCAAACACTCATTGAAAAGTCTATGTGTTACTTCTCTGTGAAAATCCCAATCCCATGTCAAATCCCTATAGATTGCTTCCCTGTCTTTGCCTGAATGTTGTAGTTGGAGGTCAATCACCCAATATATGTACAATGCTACAAATTACTTTTCTACTATTACTTATCCTCCCCTTTCATCCTTAAACACGGTGACTATGTATAGAAGGCGGTACTATGTAATCGAATTGTATTGCGAGTACTTTTTTTGCTGGTGTATCTCTAATGTTAGTAGAAATCCCAGAGTCAAACCGTTGCTTAATATATAGGATATTAAACGCAATTTCCAAATGCGCGAAAAAAACGATTGGTTAACTCTAACGACGCTGTTGCTTTAAGCTGCACCAGAGCGGATAAAATGCTCCAATAATATATTGTTGAATTTCAACGTCGCTCAGAGAAATATTTGTGAAAAGAAAGCACATCATGTGTTAAATAGCATTTCCGAATCTAGATTTGCCTGAATGTTATAGTTGGAGGCCAATCACAAAATATATGTACAACGCTACAAATTACATATCTACCTTTACTTTCAGTAGTGATAAAGTAAACTCCTCGTTTAGCTGAAAAGTTAGATGGAAGGTTTTGCACTCAAATAGTTTTTTTCCACTCTCTTTCGTCGATTAATCAACCTAACCAGAATAGCAAACTTACTATGAGTTATGTGCATGATAAAATGAAACAAAAAGCAACAAAATTACATTTTATTTTTTGCAAAATAAGTTTCAAAGTAAATAATATTTTGGAATCCGTCATGTTCAAGAAAAAAAAAATTGCGATTCTGATGGTGTAATTATAGTTTCAAATTATGCTGTAGTTTTGTCGGAAAGCTTGGCAATAAGTGAGCGAAGTGAGCGTTAGTAATATAGA
>Ga0210040_10005345_pt1 | contig 16408 bp, 6 predicted proteins | sample CryGeyCG12114_NA_FD_185462 | JGI IMG/M metagenome (GOLD analysis project Ga0210040, IMG submission 185462) | Groundwater microbial communities from aquifer - Crystal Geyser CG19_WC_8/21/14_NA (SPAdes) (version 2) | ecosystem: Environmental > Aquatic > Deep subsurface > Groundwater | place: USA... | reverse complement strand
TATGCTTGTCGCATCAGCAGTTTCAATATTACAGGTTAAGTGAGTTTGGCATCTTTAGTCATGATAGTTTTCACATTTAGGATTCATTCTTACGGAATGGTTTCAATAAGTTGAAGAATTTGTGAAGTGTAGTATATGGATACTTTTTAAAGGCACGTGGCATTCAATATCTCCATTTCCTTAAATTTTATAATGACAGTGTAAGCGTCTCTCTGCCAAAAAATGCACACTCATGACAAACTAAGTAAAACTCCGAACTGAGTTGAAATCCTGTTAGAAACTAACTTGCAACTGACTATAACAGAATTGTAACCTTTATAGATACTCCACAAGACGAGATGACTTACCCATTTTTTCCCTGGTAGAAACCATCAAAACTTTTCTTTTACCTTTTCACCAAATTTTTTATGACTTTTGTGACACATTTTTTATTTGTTGGTTTCCATACTTTCTATACCTATTACAGCGAAAGTTCTAAACAAGGTGACCAACTGAAAGAATCGTTTTAATGACATGATTGGCAACATGTCTATCCTAATGGTTTTATTATAACTTATAGTCTATAGCCCCTGCTCCGAGTTTCCTCTTTATGAGTTTGAGTTATGGACCAAGTAATTTATCCAACTAACGTTCTCTCTTCACATTCTTCTCCCAGTCTCATGATACTAATCATTTTAAAGTGAGTGAAACTTTTCTCTCCTTTACTTGCTGGCTACAGTACACACACATACTGGTCACAATAATATCAAGAGACAAAAGAGTTATGTGCTCTAAAAGTTTTGGAGTGGAAAGCTTGGAAAGCTCCTGTAAACAAATATAGGTCACTTTTCATTGCTACTGTTGTGCATCAAAGAATGATGTACTGTCTGCCTACCCGTTCTTTGTACACAATTACGATTTATGAGTTCGGATTTTGTTTGCCACAGAAGCAACTTTCCCATGTGTTTTCTGCTCTTTTCAGGCACGCAGAGTCTGAAAGTTTATGTGATTGATACGGACATGACGATATTGTTAAATTTATGGGGTCATGCAGATTTCTCAAGTATTTATGAGAAGATATGAACTGGAAGATTCTTTTTATTTGTCTTGACATTTCTGTTTTATGGCTCTTGCTATCATTTCTTTTCACAAGTCTTGAAGCTAATAATTTACCCAACATTTAAGGATTCATGTATTGTTCTTTGCGTATGGTTGAAAAGAGAAAATAGTATATAAGGGCAAGCCCGATCCACGACTTTTTAAAGTGAATGTGCTTACGTTAGCAGTGATCGATTCAATTCATACAGCAATTTTAAATGAGTGTTTCCAAACTGGCAACTGTGGGATCCCACTATAATGATGACCATAAGAGGGATCTTGAGTGAGTTGGTACTTTACTTTTAACTGTGCAAAACTTTTATGCCTGCCTGCTGCCAAAGTTATGTCATTTTACAACCCTATATATGTGTGTGACTAAAGAGTCCACTTTTCACAGATCACCATTTAAACGGGAATTTAAAAACTTTTGAGCATCAGAATTACTTACTTACTTTTACCATATCCGTTCTATTATCAATTTAACTAGTTAGTTGAGAAAAGTTGCATCCTTGTGATAAAATTCATATCCGGCTGTCTAGAGTCAAAACTTTTTTCTACAGCTCATTGAGATGCCAACATGGCATTCATACCATTTCTTTGACATGGATGATCTCATCCATATACAAACCTATACGACATGCCTTTTTGATTACGTGATGTAGACAGGTGTACTATATTACTAAAGGTAAGGAAAAGATTTCTACTAACTAAATTTTTTTTCTTTGACGCACGTACTCTGTCTATCCAGACACAGTGTGATCTTTTTGTCACACCCAAAAACAACTGTATATGTCGGCAACAGAGCCAGAGTCCATACTCTCATACCTATTTTTACTAGTACATTACATGCGTGTACCACATCCATGTCTTAAGAAGAGAACAAATGGTGATAAGCGATCATGGAAATGCAAAAAAGAATGAATTATTATTCACTGCGTGCCTTGTGTGATTCAGATTTATTCACAGATAATCAAAACATATGTATTGTCTTGTTCTATTGCATTCTAAAAGATTTGAGCAGGAATTTCCAAAGGCTTTTCCATACGTGCCACAAACATGAGTGGACATTTACCTCGCAGTACATTATGTGCTGACTTGTAAACTTCATACATTTTAGTTAGACTTGTAGGTTTATATAAGCATTATGTATTTTGGCTGTTATTTATGTGAGCTGTGCAATGATGAATGTGTGCAATGATTTGAAGCAATGAGATGGAGCATGAAATGAGTGTCTGAAGATGTGAAGTGAAATTGCCAGCTCTAGCGGATTTCCGTTCTTGTCCCATCACTGCCACACCCTTTGTGTTCTCATAAATCAATAGAGAGTGTAGAGTGAATATGAAACGATGATTTAAAAATAATGTTTACATGGAGTGTTCCGTGTCACAAGGTTAATTTCCGTTACTTGTCGTCAATTTTATGAAAATAAGTACAAAATTTTTGCAAATAGCGATTCTATAGGTATAAGACAATCATTTGGTTTCAGGTTTGAGCAAAAGAGGAATGCATAAAAACAGTTTGCGCAAAAGTTCCAATCAAATAACGCAGCGTATAATATAACATAGGTATTCTCAAACTACCCCATTGTAAGTAAATATTATCTTCATAGTCATTACATTTGGGAGTGAACAGTACCTTACCAAACCTTCATTTGAAAGGCTCCGAAAAGTAAATATAAATGGGGGTATAGAATCCGCAAGAAAAAAAGAATGTTCACATTTCTGACAGAGCTTATTAAAATGACAGTCAGGTAGTCTCCTAAATTCTACGTATATTGTTTGCAGTGAGCAAACATATAAAAGAGAGCATCCACTTTCTAGAGTATGCTAGGAAAGAAAGCAATGGTGAGAAAATCTTCTCCATTTTTGCAAATTGGATTTTTTCAAACTGAAATGAATGCAGAGTGAGAAAGCCCCGTTTAGAGTCGGTGCTTCACAACAACGTACATAAGAGCACATAGTTCCAATGAACGAGACTTTTTGCGAATGAGAAGGCACGAAGTGTATTAACGAAGAATGTTGATTGCTCCTCCGAATATAAGAGCTCCTTGTATTCTCCCTTATCTTTGGTACAACTCGTCCTGTTGCCAGCCAACTAACGAACTAGACTGAATTCGTTTATTTTCGGTCCGTGTGTCACCGTTTTTGGGGAATTTGCAGCAACTGGTAATAAATAAGAAACACAAATTTCATGATAATTTCGGAATCTCAATTTCAAAAAATTTACGTTCTTTCAATTGCATAAATCTATGGTGCATGCTCCACGTACTTACATTCGGAACCATCTAAAGTTCTAACGATTTTTCAATTTAGGATTTGAAAATCTAACCGGACTCTAAATCAAACATTTCTGTCAAACATCAAGCAAAGGCATAGTTGGTTATAATCTGCCTTTCCAAATTTAGGTAGAATGACACGTAGGCTTGAGTTAGACGTAAAAACATGTTTTCATTTAGCTGGTTGACAACTGCAGATATATAAATAGCTCTAAAAAATAAATTAACCTGAAGGTTAGGTGAAAATTTTCAATTACAGTGATGACACGATCATAATATTTCTCTATCCAGCTACGAGCTTTTCAACTAAAATCGTAAAAATACATGCTAACTTGCATTTAAATTCCGGGCTGGATATAAAGTTATAGCTTTCATTCACCTACAAACTAGTCAATTTTTAATCTGTGGTTTTTCTATATAGTCAACCCTTTGAATTTTTGCTCACCATTTTCTAAATTGTTTTCCCTGTGTACACCTCTTTCCATTTATAAAGCTTATTTATAAATTGTCAAAAACATGATTAACCTCTTTTATTGAATGTCAATCAAACTAAAAAAGTCTACAGTTAGTTTCCCTTTGTGTGGATGACAATATCGGCCTCTTGTCTACTATAAAAACCACAAGCAGGATTTTATGGATGCTACATTGAATATTTTATTTTTCATATAATTAACCACCTAATATACAGGAGGAGGGAATACGACCGTCTATGATCAAGATATGAAATAGAGGTGACAGTAGATTTGCTCTTTTGTGAATATGACTCCGTCCGTACGTGTGGAAAACGGAAACGGATGGAGGATGTAGGACATCCTGCATATACCATATTGTATTCTCGCTCTCCCAAGTTTACCTGCTCTTTTGTGACTGCATGAAGTCAATGGGCATATTTCCCATTTCCTCTCACTCTCAGTCCCTGATATTAATAATGTCGTTCATATGTGAAAATGACTTGGTTGACCGCTAAAAGCATTCTGCATTCTGGAATGACTCTAATGTACAAGTCACAAGCATATTTTGCTCATCCCATCTGCACTTAAAATTGTACGTGAATATCTATTTTGTGTTTTGCCATCCGTATATTTAGCATTTAAGAGAGTAAATACTAAAAGTATGGTTAAGGTAACGAATTTTGAGTTCGTTTGATTCCAGAATATACAAAAAAGGAAAATGACTGTCATGAATTAATCATTTCTAGGTAACAAAAGTATAATTTTATGAGCAAGCTGGGTTTTCTGGCCGATTGGAATATTTTGGCAACAATGGATTGAATGCATTTCATGTAGCAATGAAAAACACTGGCTGGCAAAATTCATTCACGATTTGAATACAAAAGAGAATTATAATCTCTGCTATTGTAGTAGGATTTTGAGCATGGTATGGATTTCATGGGTTGCTTTTTTGTTACCCCAGTTGTGTACAATAGGTGACTCGTTTCTTATGGAATGTTCAAGCAGATAAAGTATAGACAGATCGATATGATGAATTCATTTATTCACTAAAATCAGGGAAGCGTGCTTCAGTGGAGCCCATGTCAAGTGATTGACTGAAGTGATGAGATTTTTTTGCGTATTGTATGCTTCAGGAAAAAATAAGTTACCCAACAACTGAGAGTAAGGAATTGATAATTTGAGGAGATGGAAGGAATTGGAATTGAGATGTACGTTTTGTACGAGTAAACAAAATTGTCAGATGGAAATCGTTTTGCATGTTTTTAGCAGATAAAGAAACTAGCAATGATGATGACGAACGTAAATTTCATGTAGAATTAGATTGCATTGCTGGAAAGAAAAGGGTGCATGCAAAGAGTCTCTGGATACAATTTCTGATACCTTTATTTATTGTTCAGGTGGACAAATTTTGCAACTGTGCGTGCACAGGTTTTTGCTGATTTAATTTCTAAAAATACTTCACAATCTTGTTTTTTACATTATATATTCTATTGTAATGAATGTACTAAAGTATAATTTGACAGTTTTCATGGATTCTGCTTATAGAATGCACAGTGAAGAAATTAGTTCATAGAGAAAGGGAAACCTCCAAAAAATTGGTGAGCAATCTACAGAGGTTTCTATTCACAAAATATTTTTTGTCTTTCCGAGAAATTTTTTTGCGATTCCTTCATCATTAGCGTGGCTCTCTAGCAAAATATTTAACGTTTTTACGAGCCAGAAAGTTATTAAAATAATGATGGAGGAGAAAGAACAGTCAATAGTAGTAGTCATATTTTTCTTTTACATTTTTCTAGCATATGACAGGAAATTATTTGACTTTTGCCGTAAAAAGTGTCCCTAATATTACCTGCACATCGATTGCAAAGGTATGACAGCCAGTACATGTTAGTCGTCAAAGCAAAATATGCCTTTTTAAATTTTTATGTATGCCCAAGTCAATATGTAGCATTCGACAAGAAATGATTAATGATTGTTTTGTCATTATTTCTAATTACCAATTAGCCGTAATTCGTCTGCCCTCATTTTTTCTAGCCAACTAACTAACTGAGAAACAAAGGTGAATAGTGAATGACTGCGACGAACTAATCTCTTTATCATCACAGTGAAACCCAGATAAAATCTCCATGACTGACTAAAAGCACGTAGATACAATCATTTGTACACAGAGTTCATTAAATTAACTTCTCAGCTGGAAGGGCAATTAAGCTTGACACGAACTTTCCATCCATTAGTTATTTATTTTCATGGAAAAAAGTAATAATGTTAAAAGTTGGTGGCTAATTTGTTTTTCCATCCAATGTTAGTCAATTAGTTAGTTAGTTTTCAAAGTTTTTTTCATGTTTTGACTGGCTGACTGATTCTCATGTAAAAACATAGAGACAGATATCATGAATAATGACTTTTCTCTGGAGAAACTATTTGTGTATATTGATATCAGTCTCAGTCAGTGATTTTAGTTTTCTTCTTACCTTTCCAAAATGACTGCTTTTTTCGTTTTTTTTTTTTATTATGAATTCTTATTCCATATCAATGTACAGATCACTGAGTCTGAGTGAGTAATATAGCTCAAGAAATCTATGGGTGGAAAAAATGAGGGATCGGACTGACAATCTTTTGCTTCCAAATGCTTTCTCCTTGTGATCCATTCACGCCCCGTTTACTTATTCACGTTTACAGCATATAGCGTATGTAGTTTCACAACGTGAGATTGTAGATGAGAATCCGTAGAGCTTCATTTCAAGCGACTATCTAATCATTATTTATTCATTGTGCTGGGATTACCTTTGTGATTCGTATTCAGACCGTGAGTCTGTTCACAAGCCACCATGATGATTACCATCGCATTCATTTAGGTCCGTCATATTTTTCTTTGTTAGGTGCGTCAGTTCAGACAAATAGATATGAGACTCCATAATGAGCTCTCATTACGTGCTCAGCTCAAGTGGAAAAGAAAAAGAGGGAGCAAGAGAAATCGTTTTCTTTATAGGGATACCTTCTCTGTGAGAAAGCGGGATTGGAAAATGACTTTGAAACGTAAGAAAAGAAAAAGTGAGCAATCAACTCTCATCAAGTGTGTATTCATATTGTAGTGATGTATGCCTTTTTAAACATGATGTAGACGTGGCAGAAATAAAACTGTTTCAATATCTACCTAGCTTGTGCTCACTACAATCGAAGAGAAAATAGTTTTCAACTATTTCCTCTACAATTTTTTTTGAGTACTGAGAAAATGTTTTCTGTTGAAATTCTTCTTATTTCTATAAATATAGACAGACTAGAATAGAACCCCGAGATTTTAGATTCAAGTCGCGATTGTCAATGCTTTATAAATTCATTGAGACAAGAATGAGCATTGATGGAGAATGATAGAAAGCCTTGTACAAAGAGCATGATGAGAATTGATAAGAATAAATTCTATATTTGTATCAGTTATAGAAAGACGGGGATACCATAAAAAGTTGTCCATAAAGTAAAACTTTCTACAAACAAAAAGTTTCAGGATCGACCTCCAAGTGTACAATAATGCTTGGATTTTAGCTCATTTTATTCATTGACTCTTAAAATAGATTTAATTGATTGATTTCCGATTTGAGTGCAGAATGCTCGATGCTAGAACCAAAGCAAAAAATAACAGTTCAGTTGAAAAAATCATTGATTTCTCATCTTTTCTTGCGCAAGTTGCTGCAATTTCATTTCCGTTTAATGTGGAGCTAGTTTCCCTTCCAAATTCATCAAATTAGCCATCTTATTCAAATTTCATTATTGCAGGCGCACACTATTAAATACTGTCATTGGAATCTTCTTTTTTGACGAAACTAAAATGATCATCATCCTGATTACATTTTCTTTTCACTTTCATGCTCTGGAAACTTGAGATATTTTACTCTTTTGATGTTGGATAACTACCATCTGAGACTTTCAATTTCACAGTTGCATGGCAAGAACCGGGTAAAGGCATGATGAATACTCAATTCTCTTTTTTTTCTTGCTAGCACCAGCAGTATGTATATAAGGTTCTTAAATGTGTGCTAATACGTTTTCTTCATCGTTGATTAAAAGTTCAAGTGTGTGACAAACCTTTTGAGACTTGACTGATGATTTATTCAGATCTGAACAAGGGGGAAAAGTAATGCATCTCTGTGAGCAACTCACTATAATATTCACTTTTCTTTTGTTACAGTTAGTTAGTTGGTTAGTCAGTTAGCTATCTAGTTGGGAATGCGAATTCAGGGGCAATTTACTTTTTTAATGCTCCAAAAATAATGTGCAGTCAACCAGAGTCTCGTAAATTTGGTCATGTCTGCAGTTAATGCTCTTTAACATTTCATTCAATTATCACGTTCAAGTAGTTCCCTTTATGGCCCAAATGTACATACTCTAAAAGGTTTGAAAATAAATGAAACTGGCTGTAATGATTTGGGAAGAACAAACTGTACATTGTTTTCACAGCAGTTTGATTAGGAATGTAACTCGGGCCCAAGGTGTTTGGACAGACGACAAGATTTATGGAATGCTTGGGTTTCTCCGAATGGCCACATAAACAATAATGGGAAATGAATGGGGGATGAAAAGTAGTAAACCTTCTTCATATATTTAACAAGCTGTATTTATTTCCCATGTCTAGTCGGAACTATAAATATCACATTTATTGAACAAAACGTGATTTAATATTTTTCCAGCTTTTATTGCAAATAAATCCAATAGAGTACAAGAATCTATGTCTTTTACACTTGCAGTTTAGGTACACACGCTTGGATTCCAATTTTTTACTGTCTACTGATTAGATCTAAGTTCTGAATGCATTGTCTGTACACAAAGTATATAAAGTGTTGTTGCATTTGAAGTTTTCACGACCCAATGATTTATATAAAAGAAAAACATGGGAGCCAAACTGTGTCATCCTATTGGAAATGCAATCCACAGTCTTCTCTATACTGACTTTCGAATGAAAAAGCCCTGTTCTTTGTGTATCTCACACTATGCTGTAGTGTAGAAGCTAGTCATGTCCAAAATTGGAAAACAAATTGAATAAATATTGTTCACATGAAGCAACTACAGATTTCTTCACTCCCTTTTGTTTCCCTGATTTAGTTAGACAAAAATATATATCATTTCATGTAAGTCTAACCATGAAATCGACCAAGTATTATTCATTCAAAAGACTTGTGTATATATACTCCGAGGTGGAATAATAAAAAGACACAACTTTTTCACAAGAAATCTACAACTGTCTCTCCTCTTTTGCCCTATCATTTGTCTTGCTGGCATTTTTTCCCAGTCACTAAAATTGCCATCCATATCCTTTATACAATGTACTCACTACAGATCCAAAAAAAAAACTTTGAACATCAATTTGTATCCTATGGGGCAGTCGTGTTGTGCACGAAATTCAATGTGAAATGTTTTTTCTACCATTATACTCATGCTGTTTGAGAATCAATGACCTTCGTGACTTTTTTCACACAAATATATGGCGTGTCAGCTTCAATTCACACATACTGTTCAGGATGAGAAAATATTTATTTTCCATTCTCTGTGAGTTAAATGGAAAAACATGTACTTTGATCAACAATGTTGAATCTCTAATATTTATTTGAACTGGCTATACTACTTCCAACTTCCAACAGTTGAACATTGAATTCAGTCATTCTATACTATATACCATATAATCCCCTGTTAAAAATATGTCAATCTGATGGTCTACTGTGAATTGACGCATAAAATTAGACGTCCATTGGGAATACGGAGAAAGTCAATTTTCAATCTAACAAATGAAATCTACTATAGAGCAGGAGATTAGATTGTAAATTGTAAAGATTTTTTTATACAAAAGGTTGCATACTTCACTTCTAACTATATTTTTGTTCGTGTGTTTGGCCACTCACTCTTTCCATTTTCCTTTCACTCTGAATCAGGACAAGTTTTCACCACTCCCTGCTATAAATGTTGTGGCTAGTTTTGTTAGGTAGTTAGTTCGGTTGCTTTTAGTAGGCACGTGTATTGGATAAAATTTTGTAGTCAGGGGGAAAAAAATCATTCAGAACTTTATAACTAGTGTATAACCGCATGCTGCATGGACTTAAGATTTTTATTATCATTGTATACGATGCTGTGGTCTCCTATTTTGAACCATTAATTAGAACCACAAGGGAAGCGTGTGCATATTGTGAGCTTCCACGCTCCTTCCAACTAATAATGGCTCGTGAAATTTTTACGTTCATCGCTTGCACTGCAGTAAATGGTAAACGTGCTTTTCCTTTATTTCACAGAGGGCTTGATTGGTCCGTTTTACCTTTTTCATGGGAATTTTCTCTCTTTCACTTTCATTTCATGCACAATACATACCCTGCTGCTGCATTACATATCTGATGGTATGCAACGTTTCGTGACCACTCATGCATAACAGGATACACTGAACCGGCGGAAAATTGGAAATTAGCTCTGTGCTACTGATTATAATACAATAAATAGGATGCTTTTATCAATTCTGTATTGGCATCAATGCATTTTCAAACGAACAATCAAATTACACATCTCTGTATTGGTATTATGTTCTTCAGATCCAAAAGGTTAATATTTAAATCGAAGCTTATCAAGTAGTTACTTTAACTAACCGTCATTGATTTATTGAACGTAATTGGAGAATTTTTCAAGACAACTACTGAGTGATAAAATGATGCAAATCACTGGAGTTAAAACGATCGTTTTGGACCAATAATTGGTACCAAAAAGTGTAATTTAATAGTAAAAGTGGATAGATAGTTAGTAACAAACTACCAATTGGCAGTGATAGTTGTCAATTTTCATTAAACAAGACCCAAGAGAATTTATAACCAGGTTTACAAAATATATCGTATATAATCTTGAGCATGCTACAACACACACACACAAAGTGCACTAGGCTTGACTGGAACGTGAATTTCTCTCACTCCCTTTTTCTCACCGACTCTTGTTGACTTCCATATTGATTTTCAGCACACTTCACGTTCTGTGTACAGCTGTGCTTTTCTCCTTCGTCAGTCATCATCGTTCCTGCATAATGCTTATGCTCTGTGTACTCAATATATCCCTTTCAAAATAAAGTAAGTGAGGAAGCATGTTGTGCACTTCAGTATGTCACTCACCTTGTCCAAGAGAAAAATTCTTTCACTCAATACTTTTGTTGGGGATGCCATAAATTTTTAATTTTGAGGGAGAGAGTGGACAGTTTTAGCACAAGAGTTATTATTGACTTGACAATGATTGTGCGGAGAAGTTTCTTGAAACCTGTGAATAAAATTGGATCCTTTTTTTGACAATGGCAGATGAGCGGTAAAAGAAGCCGAAGTTTCAAATGTGCCGTCCACCATCGAGATCGGGAAGTTTCTAGTGAGAGTGACTTCCATTTGATTCCTTTGAGCTATCAACCACCATCCGGGGTCAAAAGGTGAGTCCAATTTTTATTAACAATTTATTTCCTATTTTGGCAAAAAACAAAATTTCTGCACTGGCAATAACTGTTCCAAACCTTCTAGCAAAAAATTACCATACTTTAATCATACCATTTAAGAATGAAAATACATTTTTTGAGTGGCTACTAGAAAAGTACTTTTGTGAGCAATTTTCTTTACAGACTTTTCCCAGTAATTGAACCATCAAAATTGCTGTGTTTTTTCTCCAATTTGAAAGGAAGCAGTGCATTACATAGCTTGTTTTGTATAACCAAGCAATCTTCTACATGCCTTTTTTTACCTTAACTGTTATGACCATTTTAAATTGCAATGGTTCCCTACTTTTTGTAGACGAGAACATTTGTAAGATAATTTTAATGATTTCAACTACTTCAGTATCCGGTTGTAAACACATTCCAGGTTAATTAGCATAGACATAAAGTCAGTCTTTTACTACTATGATTTGAGCTTTCATGTCAAACGCTCATGAAAAGTTAGAAATACTGACTGCGATTATCATTTGCATGGTAGAAATTCATAAAGCAGAGCAATCCTAAAATTATGGTGAAGATCTGGATTGAAATATCCCTGAAAAATGTACTAGAGAGCATTATATGGTAATGCAATCTTTCATTGTCCGTAACACAAAACATATGGACCCAGCTGCCGGGTTGTATTGTAAACACGGGAAAAAGTACCATGTAGATACAGCATGTGCCATGTTTGGTTCCCATATTATGGGAAAAGAATTGTTAAATGAAGTTTTTCTTCTTTCGTGTGATTTATTCATGAGATTCCACTCTGTACTGTAAGTTTTTTCCTTCCATGAGCAAGCTCATTTACATGATATGAATGAACTTTGTTTACCTCAGAGGGGTAACTTAAGTAAGGAACTACAAGTATGCACATCTTCATAAAACTTTGTTCCCACATGCATACACGTCTTTTGTAATGATGATGGCGAGTTGACTATTATCCTGAGTGTTGTAAAGTAATAATCATTATGGACAGAGTGGAGGTGGAGAAATCCACCAACTTCCATTGTTAGTTAGGTTTGTTTGACTGTGTGGTGAATTTGGTTCCTTTAAAAAAATGTTGCTGGAAATGTAAAGTTTTGGAGTAGATTTTGCCTCAAATTAAGATTCTTACAAAGCTTTACTTTTATCATTAATTAAGTTTCACAATTTAGAAAGTCATTAAAACGCTGATGCTCATTTGACTGAATCTTAGTTAGATAGAATGCATTAGGTTTGCGGACTTGAATTGTAAGCTTTTGTAAGTCAAAGCGACTGTACACATTTTGGAATGTAATAGAAACAGGAAGTGTCATAATTAAGGAAGAAGGATGAATCTCGTGTCATTTATTATGTAATACAGCAATGTAATTCAGATTTGAGAATTTCTCATTAATTTATGTCGGGATCTTATCATGTTTAATTGACACATATTCAGTAGAGAATAAAACTATTGTTTTATGCTATCAAAATAATCATTAGTTGGCTGTAAAACCGGATCATTTATCAACTAAAAGAACATTTTGAAAACAGAGTGTCAAGTTGTAAACGTTTTTTGTGTGTTTGAGAAATTCACAATAAGTAAAATTTTGGGAATTCCCGCAACATATTATGCATACAAGAGTTTGACTGATTCACCATGTAATCAGAGTGCTAGCTTGATAATTAGACACATTATATTGTGATTGTGCTAATTAATGACTACGTCATTCCCACTTGCAAAAAACTTGTAAGTTTGTGTCTGTATTGCGTCATTTGATGGAACTAAAAGGAGGGTATCGGAATTACATTGCCGAAAAAAAATTGAGTTGAAGACACTATTTTGTAGCGTTTAAAGTTGTGCATCGAATGGCTATTTCAGTTTTTCACAAAAATCTAATTTAATTCCGTGAGGGGGGAAAATTAAAATTGCAATGCATTGGGAAGAGAGGGGAATGACTAATTTTCAAATGAAATTTTCGGAAAATATATCATCGATTTTTTTACTTAAACTAGTATCAATAGAAAGAGAAAGATCCAGAAAATATTTTAAAAGTAAGTTGCAGAAGGTACCCATTTGGGGAAGTTATGGGGTTTTGAAAAAGGGGGAATTTTTCTCGTGTTAAATAGTCATTAATATCGTACAATAAAATTCCCCCTTTTTCAAAACCCCATAACTTCCCCAAATGGGGAGTAACCTTCTGCAAATTACTTTTTAAATATTTTCTGGGTCTTTCTCTTTCTATTGGTACTAGTTTAAGTAAAAAAAATGATGATACATTTTCCGAAAATTTCATTTGAAAATTAGTCATTCCCCTATCTTTTCAATGCATTGCATTTTTAATTTTCCCTCCTCACGGAGTTAAATTAAATTTTTGTGAAAAACCGAAATAGCCATTCGATGCACAACTTTAAACGCTACAAAATAGTGTCTTCAACTCAATTTTTTTCGTCAATGTAATTCCAATACCCTCCTTCCGAATGCGGATTACCCTCGTCGAATTTGACTTAAAAATTGGTCATAAAATGACCGGCTTCATACTTACACAATAAGAAAACAAAATTGGTTGAGAACAAAAGAAGAGAATCAAAGATTTCTAATTTCATGATGTCATTTCAGGTCCGTAGTAAATGACTATTACTCCGAGATTGACTTTAGTTTGAAACTAAAACAAGTAATTTCTCTCTAATATTCATCAACTAAGTAAGTAAGTAACGGTGAACTAATCAATATGCAATTCAATTTATACTAGCTTGGCGGCAATCTGAATTATTAATGAATCAGTGTGCCAAGCTGAGAATTACTGAACAATTCAAAACTCTTGAACTTTGTTTCAAAATGGCAAAATCTATCAGCTCTTGTGTCGACGTAATGTATTGTCAGTATTAAATGTGTTCTATTAAAAAATAATTTAATGTCGACAGCAAGTTACTTTAGTATTTTTCATTTTCCCAAAGTTGCTGCACAAACTATGCAAACAACATCAATCACAAAACGTTCCATCTTGACGTTAAACAGACAATAGCAGTTTAGTACGGCATTATAAAAGAGCAAACTAATAGAATCCCTGCCATGCCTAGAAAGATAGTTTTTGAAGTCGGCATATATTGATTGATTCTGATGATGAAAATATTACCCACTCATACTTACTTACTTACTAACCAACTAACTAACTATGTGTGCTCGGAAAAGTGAATGCATGTTATTAGAAATCTTTCTAACTAGTCAAAGTCATTGCACCCATGCATTCAATCCAGTCCTTGGTTCCTCTTTCCACCCGTATACAGACATTATTGGCTTGCATTTTGAGAACTAACTGGACAGGTGTGGCTCACATTGCCCTTTCACCTTGCCAGTCCATGCATTCATATATATAGTTAGTTAGTTAGTTAGTTAGTTTGTATCTAGCCTGTACTGTGCATAGTGTACACATGCACCGCAACATGAGTGTATTAACTCGAAGGTGCATCCAATTTTTTTCTTCCAACTCAAAAAAGTCTTGTCTGGTAATTAAGGTGAGCCCACGCACACGCTTCTAACTCTAACGCTAGCTTATAGTTGTATTCATCATCTTTTCCTAAATATGGTCACAATACATTATTTGCTCCTTGCTTATGGATAGGAGCAGTAGAGGACCACTTTGGTCTCCGTCTTTACAATTTATTAGCACTTGCAGTTCAGAATTGCATCAATTGTTAGTTTTCACTGTACAAAATATTTGATGTATAGTGCTCATGTGTTTTAGCGTGTTGCATTCGCCAAATGTAGGTACATTGTTAGCAATAGTTTGGGATTGTGAGTTCGCCGTTTTAGTGTCCCTTTTTTGTATGCAAATTTGTCAACCTGTCCAGTCTATGAAATCTGAGCTTTAAACCAAGTTAGATCATTAGTTATTTTGACAGTTATGTGTTTTCCACTGAATGTTTAGTGGGAGTAGGTAAATTATTAAGGAGATAAAAAGAATATATAATGCAGAATGGTTTAGCTATTGTCTAATTTTTGTGTAGTTCAAGAACAGCAGTTGTGCCTTTAGTGTAGGAATAACGGTGCATGAAGATTTTGCTTATCACTCGCTATAAGGTGTGACAGTCAGGATTAATTATTGCACATATTCATTTCCCTGTCTCGTAATTAAACAGATTTGTTCCATTGTAAAACCTGAGTTGACGACAAACTGGATCATCAAAGTCTATTGTCAGTCTACAACTTACCAAATAGGCTGCTTACGAAATTTAATTCTTTCATATATTCATCAAGTTTATAGTTTGTCACTGAAGTCAACGTAACTTTTACAAAGTTAGATTTAGTAGTTTTGCAGTGCTTTCAAAATCTTCCACACAAGAGTTTTTTTCAACGAGTGAGAATGTTCTGAGTGAACAGTCATCATGCATATTGAACTAATCCAGTTTAAAAACATGAGGGAATGATTTTGTCTGAAAAGTTGTTAGTTACAGCATACTGATGTGGAAATAATAAGCTCATTAGTAGGCTATTAGTAAACATTTTCGTTTTGACGATTTTAGATGTACCGGTGATAATAATTGCATTAGTTATGTTGTGTTTGCCCTGTGATGTATGAATAATTAATACTTTTGGCTTGACTTTGCTCCAATGGTTCTCATACTGGTGATAAAAAGTAAACAACTAAATGGTAGCAAAATAATCATGCCATTTATAGTTGGAAAGCAAACAATTTTAAAACTTACAAGTCACGACAAATTTTTGCATCACAGTGTCTACAGACAGAGATCATGCAAAAAGGTATATAGGATTAATAATAATCACATGTATCTCTTATTGTATGGTGGATGAATATGCGATGAAAGAATTTTTTTGCTGGTCATTCATCATATCATCATCATATTCACATCTGAATTTTACACTTTGCCTGTACACGTTGTCAAAACCAAGTTAGTTAGCTACATTAGATGCAAGTGCACAAGAAACAGGCTTTTGGAAAAATTAAGAGATTTTCATAAATTATGTCTATTTTAGTTGGCACACGTTAATTAAAAACTTTTAGTGTAGTCTTAGTTTGGTAATAAAGCAACTTTTGAGAAGCCAGTTTCAGAATCAGGACGCACTAACTCAAGTAGTAAATGAACTAATAACGTAAGGTAGCAATTAATTGCAAGCTATACGGTAGGCCACACAATAATGCCAACGTTTGCTAGTTA